>Ga0315334_10002150_pt1 | contig 12288 bp, 8 predicted proteins | sample M150034915metaG_FD_205555 | JGI IMG/M metagenome (GOLD analysis project Ga0315334, IMG submission 205555) | Ammonia-oxidizing marine archaeal communities from Monterey Bay, California, United States - M1 500m 34915 | ecosystem: Environmental > Aquatic > Marine > Intertidal zone | place: USA... | reverse complement strand
GAATTGTGAGACTGAAGGCGGCAATCATAATCGACGTCGCCGCGATCAAACGCGTAACTGCTTCAAAGTCGATGAGTTCCCAGGTGACCGCGCACAAAAGCAGGGCAAAGCCAAAGATGACTTGAACCCCGATGAAATGAATCCATTGAAACCGTTTGGCGAGGTGGGCGATCGACAGAAGGCACACGTGCACGGTGGAGACTCCCAAAATCACAACACAGCCCGTTGTACGCCAAAATATCTCGGAATCAATTTGCCCGTAGATGGCGACCAGCAGCAACGCCGCGGTGAGTCCCGTGAATATCAGCCCTGTCTTTGGCAGCAGGTTTTTTCCGCGCGGCCTGCGCGACAGATCACAGGCCAGACCACAGAGGCTGGATCCTGCAATCACGATGGTGGTCAGGATCACTTGGACCTCGAACCAGGACCAGGTATTCCGAACCACGAAGATGATTGCCAACAGGGCACCGAACAGGACCGAACCGATCAGACCATACAGCAGCGGTTTCTTGAGGTTACTTTTGTACGTCATGGTTTGTATCTTCTGGCGTGGCGAATGCATGACAATCGTGCCGGTATCGCGGATCGTGCTCGTTGTCTCTCACAGAATACCTCAGGTGTCTACGTGCAGCAGTTCGCAGTCTTCCTGGTAATCCGGGACTCGCGTTCCGAATTCGCTGGCCGAGACACGTATGCTACCACTTGAAGCGGTATTCGAATATCGCCCAGAGTAGGTTAGGTACTAGCAACTTTGCTCAGCTCGTTTTGCGTCGATAGAGGATCGACTTTGGGATCCGGGTTTAATTGCCTTCGGCTGCTGATTCCGAGTTCCGTGCTACACGTCACAACATTCGGGAGTTTGGTGCGCGGATTACGGCAAGACGTTCTGGCTTGGGCGCCGGACGGTATAGACCGGGAACTAACTGCGTCGACCATCCGAGGTGGCGACCCGGTGACACATTCCGCGCAGATAGATTCGGCAAGGCCATTAAGAAAGGAGCCGAGCAAGCAGGCATTCCGCATTGGTACCCGTACATGTCCCGACACATTCCACAAACAATGGCTCTCTCATCAAAGTACTCGAATTCATCGGCGAACGTGAGATCCACGAAAACATCGCAAATCAAAGTGTGGATTACTGTTCTTTCGAGCATCTCAGAAAGTTGGAAACACACAAAAGATTTAAGAAAAGTGTCTTTAAGGTTCGGGATGCCGAAGACCCGGACTTTTACAAAAACCGAAAAGGAAAGGCGGGAGGTTGCACGGATTTCTTGTCAGAAGAAGATCAAGCGTTCGTAGATAAATTGATCAAAAAGCGAAATTTCGATTTTGAAAGGTTTGTGTGAATTCTAGAAATTCGAAACGGCAGCCCGGTTACAACGCGGGCGAGGCGCAAAAGTCTCTGGGCGAAGCTTTCCTTGGTACTAAGCCGACGGTGTCTAAGGAATACAAACGCGGAACGCGCCGAGAACAAAGATGACGGATGCATGTTTCTCGCCGCATCTGGCACTTTGGGGTAATCATGCCTTCCGTCCATGGACTCGGAAACAGATTAGAGAATGGTAAGGGGTTCCTGTCCCGGTGATATCGTCGACATGGATCCAAAATGACGATCCCACGATACAGTCAGTTACATCCGTTCATGGAACGGAACAGGCAGTAGCGCGGCAAAAGCTTGACCCTCGCGAGTTGCCCTCGTTAAACTGAGCACCGCGCTAGTTGAAGGTGATCTCGTTAAAGGGATACGGAGACCGCGCAGCAACATTCCAGGTTTGTCCGTCCGTGAGATAGGTCCATGGCAATACATCTGATCACATCCTTCCTTGTGTTGGCGATTGCACTTGGGTTCTCTTCTGAGTCGCATGCCCAGACGCGCGATCACGACAAGGATGCCAAGGCAGCCGGTTTGAAAGTCGAGGCGCTGAACGCCCTCGACAGTGCTCTACAAACCCAGATCGACGATCACCATGTGGCTGGCGTGATTGGGTTGATCGGACGCCATGGAAAGATCGGTTACTTCGAAGCCTTTGGCAGTCGCAATATCGAAGCGAGTGCCCCGATGGAAAGAGACTCGCTGTTTCGTATCTACTCGATGACCAAGCCAATCGTGGCCGTTACCGCGATGCAAATTTGGGAAGAGGGCAAGTTCAAGCTTGACGACCCCCTATCGAATTACTGCCCCGAATGGAAAGACGCCACCGCCAAAGTTGACGGCAAAGTGGTCGCGGTGGGCAAGCCGCTCACCGCCCGTCATTTGATGACACACTCGGCAGGCCTTTCTTATGCAAAGAATGGACTGGCCCTTGGAGATGATGTAGACCTCAAAACCTTCTCTGAGTCACTCGCCAAGCAACCTCTGCAATTCCAGCCAGGCACTAGCTATGTCTATGGCTACGCGATCGATATTCTGGGTCGATACATTGAAGCCATCGAAGGCAAACCGCTGGACGTCGTGATGCGAGAGCGGATTTTCGACAAGCTCGGGATGGACGATACTGAGTTTTGGATCCGCAATCCTGAAGACCAGAATCGCGTGGCGCGGGTTTACATGAAAAACAGAACGGGAGCGTTCTTTTCCTGGAACAAATCTCACGAGCTGTTGAGAAAGCCTGCTCGGATGATGGGCGGGCAGGGACTGGTTTCGACAGCTGGCGACTATGCCAAATTTTGCCAGATGTTCTTAGGTCAAGGGAAATTGGACGAGACTCGGATCCTCAAGGCATCAACGGTAAAACTGATGTCTCAGAACCACCTCGATAAGATTGGACGCGTCTACGGCCTTGGTGGCATGGTCGACGGCAAAGGTCTCTACAGTTGGGGAGGTGCCGCAGGAACCGGTTTTTGGGTGGACGCTAGAACCGACGCCTATGGTGTCTTCATGATTCAGCGATGGGGATACAAACCACCAACTTATAAGGTCTTTAAGCGGCATGCCGCTAAGGCAATTGATTTCACGCCCAACATTCAGTCTGGACCAAAGCCTGCGGGTGAATCAACGCCTGAGCCCCGCTGAGTCGTAGGGGGGTTGCCCGTTGGATCACATGAATCGAACGAACACTGAAGAATCGCTCCGAAACGCTCGCACCGCGCAAAGGAAACCAATCGGTCAGTCCGAGAGCGTTGTTTGAACGTCAGCCGAGTGTTCTGACCCCACGGGGGCGTCGCCCGTCAGGCGATGATGTCCTGCAGCACATGGGCCTTCTCGACGCCTGTCAGCCGGACATCGAGCCCTTGGAATCGGACGGACAGTTTCTCGTGATCGAGGCCGAGTTGATGCAAGATGGTGGCGTGGATGTCACGAACGTGGCAACCTTTGTCGACGGGTGCAAATCCGAACTCGTCCGTTTCGCCGTACACCGTCCCCGGTTTCATGCCACCACCGGCGAACCACATGGTGAAGGCGTCAATGTGGTGATTCCTACCGGTCGATTCTCGAACCTCGCCCATCGGCGTCCTACCGAACTCGCCGCCCCAGATCACCAACGTTTCGTCTAACAGACCACGCTGTTTCAGATCTTGGATCAACGCTGCAGTCGATTTGTCGATCTCTTTACAGATCGCAGGCAGGTGTGTTTCAAGATTTTCATTTCCCCCACCGTGGTGGTCCCAATTCGTGTGATACAGCTGAACAAACCGAACACCGCGTTGGACCAATCGGCGGGCGAGCAAACAGTTTCTCGCGTAGCTGGATTCGTTTGCGTCTTTGATTCCGTAGGCGTCCATGGTCGCTTGGCTTTCGTCAGCGGTATCCATCAATTCTGGCGCACTTGTTTGCATGCGGTAGGCCATTTCGTAAGCGTTAATGCGGGTGCTGATTTCTTGATCACCGGTTTCGACGAGCCGTTTCAGGTTAAGGTCTCGAATGGTGTCCACCAGTTGCCGCTGCTGATCCTCCGAAATCGCACCGGGCGTAGAAAGATTCAGAATCGGATCGCCCTGACTTCTGAGCGGAACGCCCTGGTACGTTGTAGGCAAGACACCACTAGTCCAGTGCATTGCGCCGCCTCGCGGGCCACGAGGTCCGCTCTGCAAAACGACGAATCCGGGCAGGTTGTCACATTCACTTCCCAAACCGTAGGTCGTCCAGGCGCCCAGGGACGGTCGTCCGAACAGGCCCGTGCCGGTGTTCATGAATAGTTTGGCAGGCGCGTGATTGAACAGGTCCGTGCTGCAAGTCTTCACAATGGCAAGATCGTCAACAATTTTGGCCGTGTGTGGCAAATAGTCGCTGACCCAAGTCCCGTCTTGACCGCATTGTTTGAACTTCGGTCGAAACCCCAGCAAATCAGTGCGGTGGCTGCTGCCCATGAATGCGAACCGTTTGCCCTCGATAAAACTCTGCGGGATGGGCTGGCCACTCAGTTCGTTCAACTTTGGTTTGTAGTCGAACGTTTCAAGCTGCGAAGGACCACCCGCCATGAACAGGAAGATCACGTTCTTTGCTTTGGCGGGGAAGTGCGCCACCTTGGGTTCAAGCGGGTTCGTCGTTGGCGCGATCGTTTCAGCACCCAAACGGCGGTCCGCCAACAACGAGGCCAGAGCGATCGACCCGACACCCGTCGAGCATTGACTAAAGAAATGCCGTCGCGTTGATTCTTGCAGAGCGACCGACGACATTTCGCGGTTCCGATTGTGTTGGGTCATCGGTGTTACTCGCGGTTGATGGTTTCGTCTAGGTTCAATAACGCTCGGGCGGCGTTCAGTGGATCGAGCGTCTGCAACAGCGCCAATTCATCGGCCGTCGGTCGACGGGACGTACAACGCCGGAACGCGATTTCGAGCCCTTCCTGATCGATGATCACTCGCAGTGCCTGAGCGAACTCGAAGAATGCAAGATCGTTCAGCAGCGTCAACGCCTGCAGCGGCGTGTTGCTTCGCAATCTTTGTGTGCAACTAGCCAAACCGTCAGGCGCATCAAACACGTTCAGAGACGGCGGTGGAGTCGCCCGGTAAACGAACGTGTACAGGCCGCGTCGATAACGGTCGTCCCCACGACTGGCAGTCCAAGTTTTGCGTTGTTGTCCCAACGTCATCACGCCGGCGGGAATAGGGGGGTAAACCGGCGGACCACCAAATTTTGGCGAAAACAAGCCACTGGCGACCAAGCCAACGTCGCGGACGATTTCCGCATCCAGTCGCAGGCGGTTTTGTCGTCCGAGGTAAAGATTTAGCGGGTCAACGTCCGTCAAATCCTGTCGCACCTTTGAGCTCTGCCGGTAGGTTCGGGAACTGACAATCTTGCGGTGCAAATCCTTCAGACTCCAGCCCGACTGCTGCAATTCAATCGCCAACCAATCAAGCAACTGTGGGTGTGTCGGCGAAGTTCCCTGCAATCCGAAGTCGTTGTCCGTTTCAACCAATCCGCGACCGAAATACTGTTGCCAAATCCGGTTACTGATCACTCTCGCGGTCAGTGGGTTTTCTGGCGACACGATCCATCGTGCCAGATCGAGCCTCGTCGCGAGTTCGGATTCAGCTTGCAACGGGTGCAGCACCGTTGGCGTCCCCGGCTGGACGATGTCACTGGGCCGGGTAAAGTCGCCCTTGATCAAGATGCTGGTCTCACGCGGAGTCGACCGATCGGCCAAAACCATTGTCGAAACGCCTTTCGACAATTCAGTGGAAAGCAAAGATAGCTGTTGGTCAATCATTTCTGCTGCATCAACCGAGTCGCCGGCCGGACCGTCTTTGAGGATGCCACTGCCCTTGAGCAGGTCCCATCGCTGGTTTAGTTTTCGTTTTTTGGCGTCGATAGCCAACGCCTTGCGCACCGCCGCCGACAACGCCTTTTTTGCGGTGTCATTCAGCGACGATTCCCACCCGGACACTTGATCTGCTGTTCGTTCGATGATCGCCTGCTGTTCGCTCTGTAGTCGCTTTTGCTGAGCCTTGAGTTCATCGCCATCGACGCCATTGGGGAAGACTGTCAAAGACGGTTCGTCCTGGTTATTCAGGAAAGCGAACAGCTGATAAAAATCTTTTTGTGTCAACGGATCAAACTTATGATCATGGCATTGGGCACAGCCGACGGTCAGCCCCAACCACACGGTCCCCGTTGTGCCGACACGATCGACCACGCTGTCGATGCGAAATTGCTCTCTGTCGATTCCGCCTTCTTGATTGATCTGCGTGTTTCGGTGAAAACCGGTCGCGACTTTTTGCCAATCGGTGGCATTGGGAAGCAAGTCCCCGGCCAGTTGTTCGATCGTGAACTGGTCAAACGGCATGTCGTCGTTGAGTGCCTTGATGACCCAGTCGCGGAACAGCCAGATTCGCCTCGGTCCGTCAACTGAGTATCCGTGACTGTCGGCGTACCGGGCTTGGTCCAGCCACCACCGCCCCCAACGTTCGCCGTAGTGATCGCTGCTCAATAACCGATCAACAAGCGCACCATAGGCGGCGTCGGAATCGATCGCAGATGCCGTTTCAAAGGCCGCGATCTCTGCGACGCTGGGAGGCAGCCCGATCAGGTCCAGACTGACACGCCGGATCAAAGTCTCGACGCCGGCCGGCGGAGACTGCTCAACACCGAAGTCCGCCAGCCTCGCTTGCACAAGTCGATCGATGGGATTGGCGTTCTCTCCGGTGGCATTCTGGGTTTCAGTTTTCGCCGAATCTCGACTGGGCGCGACAAAAGCCCAGTGGGTTTCATAGACAGCTCCCTCGTCAATCCAGCGACGAAGCTTTTGGATTTGCTCGGCCGACAAGTCGTGTCCACTCTCCGCTGGCGGCATCCGCTCATCCGGATCTGTCGACATGATTCGTTCAACAAGCGCACTTGAACCCGAGTCTCCGGCCTCGATCACTCCCCCGTCGTCGACTGCCCCCTGACGACTGTCCAAACGCAGGTCGGCTTCGCGGGCGCCTTTATCAAACCCATGACAAGCGAAACAATTCTCCGACAGTATCGGGCGAATGTCTCGGCTATATCTGAGCGGGGCAGAGCCGACCACGGATGCGGCGGCACTGTCGGAATCAACCGTTGGGTCTTTAGCAACTGCTAAGGGCGTGGCCGCAGCCAGCCACAGTAGGACAATCGGCACTAAGTCGTGACGACGCACCTGATTCATCAAAAAATTGTTCATCGAGTAGCCGAAGAGGGAGGGTAGGCGGTTGGCTGAGTTTTTTCACCTTTCGGGATCCCGAAGGGGTAATAAAATTACGCGAAGGCTAAACGCAATCATAATCGCGTTTCCTGCGTCTCGTCCTGCGAGATCCCGGCTCAGAGCAAAAGGACCCCACCTGAGTCCTGTTATTGGGTAAGTTGTTGGCGGGTGCCGAGAATGGTACGAGTTCTTGCGTCGGTCCAAGAAAAAAATGCGCAGGCGTAAACAAAGTACCCAACGCCTCAACACTAGTAGAATAGCGTTTATGGCGTCGCGTCCCGCTAGATCTCGGCCTAAAGACGCAATTTTTTTGTTTTCCGATCCAGGGGTAAATCGATGTCAAATCAGTCGGCACAATCATTACTATAACATGGTCGGTTTACCAAGCTTATCCTAGATGGCTAATGCTGGTTTATGGAACTTTATCGAATGGGGACCAAGATGGTGATGAGAGCTTTCCAATGCGTCTATTTGTTGTTGATCGTGTTCGCAGCCACCACGTCCCACGCCGTCGAAGCCAAGCTCAATTCGCCGCCCGAGGGCTTTAAGCTGCTCTTCAACGGCAAGGATCTGAGCGACTGGAAGGGACTCGTCGGCAACCCTAAGACGCGGGCCGCGATGTCGTCCGAACAGTTGGCCTCGGCGCAGAAAAAGGCCGACGAGCAGGCAAAGCAGCACTGGACGGTGGTCGACGGCGTGATTGTCTTCGACGGCAAAGGGAAAAGCCTCTGCACAGCCAAGGATTACGCCGACTTCGAGATGTACGTCGATTGGAAGATCAAACCTCACGGCGACAGCGGCATCTATCTGCGCGGCGCCCCGCAGGTACAGATCTGGGATCCCAACCAACACCAGATCGGCTCGGGCGGGCTGTACAACAACAAGAAGAATCCGTCGAAGCCGATCGCCAAAGCCGACAACCCGATCGGCGAGTGGAACACGTTCTACATCAAGATGGTCGGCCAGCGCGTGACGATCAAGCTCAATGACAAACTGGTGGTCGACGATGTGGTGCTGGAAAACTATTGGGAGCGCAACAAGCCGATCTATTCCACCGGCCAGATCGAGCTACAGAACCACGGAAACACCCTGTGGTTTCGCAACATTTTCATCAAGGAGTTGTAGATCAGCCGAGAGTCGGTCACTTACGATGTTCCACGCAAGAGACCTTATTGCAAAACTATTCGCAAAAACGGCGAGATAAGGCTGATACTCTGGAGGAGTCTATGGATAGGCAACTCGGACGTTGGCGAGCAAATTCGTATAACTAGAATGTTGCAAGGCTAGTTTACCGGGTCCGACTGAAACATCAGTCGGGCGGGGGCTTGACCGATGCTCGCAACAAAAATCGGGGACCGAGACTTTTCGGACCTGCGGCATGCCGCTTGAACTACTTGCCCTTGTTTGTACCTTCCGGTCCGGCCTACACGGTGCGCAATTGAGATTAGTGCGAGTCGCACAGAAGTGTAGCGTGCGGAGACAAACTGTTGCGCGTTTTGTCTACTCGTTGATGTTCGACACGGCGTACTGGCTTCGAATCGGATAGTGGACATTGACTTGGGCGGTCACCGTCACGTTGGCCTTTCGTTCGAACACCATCACACAGTCCGAGCCACCGAACTGGAAGAACGAAAACATTTCGCCCTTCTCAAGATGCTGGCCCACCAGGGCTTGGTGGATCTTCTTGTTCACCAGATCCACTTGCTCCTGGTAGTTGAGCTTCTGCTTTTCTGCTGGCGTGAGCACGATGGGCCGGTGCCCATCCGCCTTGGGCGTCACAAATACGACGGACGACACCTGCGCCATGCCGATCGGCAGAATCGCGACCTTGCCGATCGGCGAATCGAGCACGATCAGTCCGCGGCATTGCACGAACTGGTACCCCGTGCGGTCGCTGGCATCGATGTATCGTTGCGGAACCACGGCCCGCGCGATGTCGCCATTCGCGTCCTTTTCGCCCTGCTCTTGCAGTTCCACATCCAGGTAGACCTGTCCCGGAATGAACTTGGCCTCCAGCACCTTCCCCGTCACCGGTACGTGCTGCCGGTGGTAGTCGTAAGTATTCAGAAAACTGTGACAGAAAATGCCGCCCTCGAAATCCTTGGCGTACGCGGTGTCCTGCAGAAGCTCGGCAATCGACCACTCGATGTGCTTGACCACGATCGACGCGGGCGCTGGCAGAGGCGGGCCGACCGGCGTGCCGACGGCCCACTGGCCGACAAACGTCGACTCGGCGGGAAACACAATCACCCGGTCGTCATTCGCCGAAGCCACCGGCCGCTGCCGATCGATATCCTTGAACGTGCGGGCAAAATACTTGTTGAACGTCGCGTACGCTTCCGGCGGTTTTTCATAGGCCTGCCAGGTGTACTCGGGAGCGTATTTGAAGCTCTCGATATACTTCTGCGATGCCGGTGTATCCAGGAACGCTCCCCACTCCACGGAAAAGTCGCGCAGCCAGCGTGAAACCGGCGTGAGCTTCGCCCCCGCCACCGGCTCCGTCGGACTCTGCAACGCCTGCAACGACGGTTGGTTGAAATAATAATAAAACTGGGTGATGCGTAAATAGACGGTGCGCTCATGCATCGTCCGGCCATTCCAATCCCAGACGCGGATTTCGGGAATCCAAGTCACCATCGCGTCGGCATAATAGTAGAACTGATCCAACGTCTTGATCGGTTCCAACTCCGGGATGCCCTGAGAACTGACACTCTGGATGGCGGTTGTGAAATGCTTGCGATAGGAATGCTTCTCAATCAGGGCCTGGAGGAGTTTGGTGGCTGGTTGTTGAGGCGCGTAGCGTGTCCCTGCCGGCGGCAGATTCTGCAGCAGCAGCGGGGCTTGCGGCGGAAGTTGTCTTGCGACAGAAGCAGCCGAGACGGAGTTTCGCGGCTGAGCGTCCGCTGGGTGGCAGGCAACACTGAGATAGATGGCAATCATCAATAGCAGCATGATCGTTCGTGGTAGAAGAGTCATGGTGGTGATCCTTATTCGGAAATTATTGTGAGGTTCCGCTCGGCCGAGCCGCTCGGCAAATTAGTCTAACACCCGAATCCTTCCCAATCCACCTTCCCCATAGCGGAGTGGTTAGAGCGTTAACCACTAGGCTGCCTCGATGGCAGGCAACTATCGACAGACGATCAGTGACAAAAGGATCAAGGACGTTTGCCAGCACATCAGAGGGTGGTTGCTCAATGCTTGATGACAAAATCCATGCCGAGATCAAAGCACTGCTAGACAAAGTCTTGGCGATAGATAGTCACGGAAACCGTCTACTCGATGACACCGACCTCCACCCGATGACAAGGAAGTTGGAGGAGTTGGTTAGCATCAATGCCGTTGAAATTGCGTATGAATACATTGTGAGCGATGCTCTGCTTGAGATTGAGCTAAAGCGAAAAGGAAAGCAGAAGGATCGGAGCGTGTTAACGGTCAAACAGTCAACCGACATGCTGGGAGCTAGTACTCAGTCGATCCGCAACTTGATCCCAAGTGGCAAACTCAAGGCCATCGAAATCGGCACAGGAACCTAGCGTAAAACATACACGATCAAGCGTACTGATCTTGACGCTCTCAACCAGAAGCACCAGGACGATACGCCTGCACTGACACGACGCAAGACTAGTGGCCCAATCGACAACAAATGGGGCTTATAGGCCAAGAATCGGGAACGTCTCCAAGCGACGGGATGGCGGCATCTTCCTGACAGCCGACCAAGTGCCGCAGGTGGTGGGGTGGGACTGCACAGGGCCTGCCCGCTCCGTCATGCGTTACGGCAGCTCGGTCGCAGCTCCGCCTCGCTCCCTCTGGCCTACGCTTGAGGGCTTCGCTCTCTAGCCTAAGGCTCCGCCTACTGAGCAGACGGAGTCAGGGAAACACGAAAGCCGTAGTCGTTGCTGCGAAGCGACGGGTAGTACCCGTTGCGCTCCGCCGACCGACAACCCTCGGCGTGGCGCTCCAAACCACCGCCACGGAGCACCCGGTACGAGCCAGATGCAGGCAACGTAGGGTCGGTCACGGCACCACTAGGGTAATCTCCATACCAATCCTGACACCATTCCCAAACATTGCCGTGCATGTCATACAGCCCCCAAGCATTGGGTAGCTTGCGGCCTACTGGATGAGTTATTCTTTCAGAGTTCTCACTGTACCAGCCATACTCGCCTAAGTCCGAGTCATCGTCTCCAAAACTGTAGTTCGTCGTCGTCCCAGCACGACAGGCATACTCCCATTCAGCTTCGGTTGGCAAACGATAAACATTGCCGGCTGCCTTCTCGGCTGGTAAGGCTGATAGCTTACCGCAAAACTCCACCGCATCCTCCCAGCTCACCATCTCAACTGGATTATCAGTACCAAAGTACTCGCTTGGGTTGTTACCCATCACCTGTCCGTACTGATCCTGTGTGACTTCATGGACGCCCATTTTGAATGGTTTTGAAAGCGTTACCTCGCGTGCCTCATCGCCTTCACCACCCATCGTAAACGTGCCAGCGGGGATCAACTTGAATTTCATGCCAATAGAATCCGCTGATTCAGGCAACTTAACTCGTGTTGGATTGTTGGTCGCGACTGGAGGCATGGGGACGGGGATTAGGACTGGCATGGTTGGCTGCGATCCATCGCACCCACAAATCACAACAACAGCCACACAAGCAACAACAGATTTGAAAAGAGTCACGTTCGCCTCACTGTAACCGGACCAATCAACGCCCCCCATATCTATCGCAGCGGCGTAACAAGCATAACGGAAAACCCCGCCGCGTGTGGCAGAGCGACGGGGGCGACAACTTTGAAAAGCGTTGAACTGAAGCCTTTCGGCATCCGTCAGGATTAGCTGATCGTCGGTTCCAGTGTGGGGTCAAGAATAGCAGCCGCCAGACTTGCTGGCGGCTACATTGGATTCATCACCGTCAGCATCCAGCCGACATCTTTTTGGAATAGGGACTCATTGCCCATTTCGAAAATTCCAACGATGTGAATTCAAGCGACTGACCAATCTTGTGAGCCAAATGGGAATTGCAGCCAACCAGCAACGGGTACGAACTGATCCAAGTGCATGATTGTGATACCGATGAGCTGCCGGGCGGTGCGTTGGTTAGTCGATGAGATAACAGCCGACCAAGTGCCTCAGGTGGTGGGGTGATGCAACCTTGGTGAGCACCGTCTGTCGCCCTGGACTCGG
>Ga0315334_10002147_pt1 | contig 12292 bp, 18 predicted proteins | sample M150034915metaG_FD_205555 | JGI IMG/M metagenome (GOLD analysis project Ga0315334, IMG submission 205555) | Ammonia-oxidizing marine archaeal communities from Monterey Bay, California, United States - M1 500m 34915 | ecosystem: Environmental > Aquatic > Marine > Intertidal zone | place: USA... | reverse complement strand
CGACAGCTAATGATGCAGCCAGGCTTTGCCTAACATCATTAACAACAACATGGTGATACTAGTAAGTATACTAACATAGGAAGGATAAATACAACTATGAGAACCAAATATAAACTACCAACACACGGCGAACTGACACATATCAATATAGACCTTGATAAACTTCAAGCGGCAACAGATAAACTTGCTAATGAATATGTAGATGTTAAAACAGCTAATAAAATGTTATGTGACAATCACATGGCGTTATCAAAATCTGTGTATGATAATTTTTTACAAATTAATTTAACTGAACTTAATGGCGAAGAACTCCCATATACTGATGATATAAAGGAACGTCTTCGTAGAGGTGAAGAAAAATTATATAATAAACCAAATGATAAACTTATAGGCAGTTATTTTGAAGAAATAGTTGACCAATTTAAATGTGATAAAATGAGAGTTAGAATAACTAAACTTGATGCACATACTGATGTGCCTATGCATATTGATTACGACCCTACATATGCAACTAGGGTAGTTATACCAGTATACACAAACCCTAAAGTTAAAAATAGATTTAAGGTCAGAGGTGAGGAAGTAGAAACATATTTAGAACCAGGTAAAGCATATTTCTTTAATACTGGATTTGCTCACGGAGTATTCAATGGGAGCGATGAGCCACGTATAGCTTTTATGTTTAGTTTGGACGGACAAGATGACATCACAGATATTAAATTATAGCAACGAAGAATATAAAGAATTAGCAAAACAAATCGTATCAGACGGTTATGTTCTATTACACGAACAGAATTTAACACAACGTCAATTAGTTGAGGTATGTCAACAAATAGGCAACGTTGAGCAACAGCAATACTTTATGAATCCTATAGACAATAGGGAAATAAGTATTGTATCTGGTCAAAAAGATGAAAACAAGAAAGCCATTGGGATGTTTGGTGATACTGAAATCCAATGGCACAACAACGGAGCTTCTCGTCATATATGTAACGAGATAGTTGTAGGATTATATTGTGTGGAAGAATGTATTGACACTGTATTATCAGTAGCCAGTCAAGATGTTTGCTTTGCTGAATTATCAGATGCAGATAAAGAAAGATTTAGAAACATTGACATTAAGCTCGATGCTTCTACCTCAAACTCCGCATATAGACTATCTGAAAAGAACGAAGATGGTGCACTAGAACCAAATAAGGCTGACGATACAAAAGAAGTATATGATCAAATAGATGAGGGCGTTCTTGCACCTGAAAATGAGATTAAAGGCGGCGTTTTTTGTAATCAAGAGGATGTAGATAGGAGACCACTTGTAGGCAAACACCCAATTGATGGAAGAGAATATCTATATTTTAACGTGCCATTTCTTGCAGGAGCACTTGAGAACGGTAAAGAAATTAATGTAGATGAATTATATGATGAGCTATGGGAAAAACTATTTAGATCAAAATATATATTTCATCATGTATTTAGAAAGGGTGATTTACTCTTTATGGATCAATTACATACACTCCATAGACGATCACCTGTACAAAATCTAAACAGACAACTATGGAGAACCGCATTTGACTACTCAAATATTAAATTTTAATGATGAGGGACTAAAACAGGAAGCCACAATGATTCAATTAAAGGGTCATTCTATTCATCATGAACAAGATTTAAGTGCAAACAATTACGTAAAACTTATGAAAAGGTTTGGTGAATGTGAGACACCCGATTTATTCATGAATCCTAAAGATAATCCAGAAATATTTATTGTTACTGGCAAAAGAGATAAACAAGGCAAGAAGCTTGGTATGTTTGGTGATACAGAATTGGGTTGGCATAGTAATGGTAACTCAAGACACAATGTATCTCATATTCTTATTGGTTTATATTGCGTTGAAGGAGATGAAAATACAACTTTATCTATATGTCATACAGCAAAGCCTTTTGATGAGTTAAGTGAAGAACAAAAAGAATACTATAGAGATATTACAATTAAATTAAAGTTTAAGAATGATACTATATATCATTTAGAAGAGGGTGATCCAGAATTAGAATTTATGAGTGCAAGTAAAGGATCTATACGTAAATTAGTAGGTAAACACCCACATACCGGTCAAGAATATTTCTATTTTCCATATCATTTTATAACTAATGCCTGGGAAGGTAAGAAAAAAATCGATGCTAACCCAATGATTCAAGATTTAAAGAACATTATATTTAAATCAAAGTATCAAACACATCACATATTCCATAAAGGTGACTTAGTATTAATGGACCAATTCACTTCGTTACATAGACGTACTCCTGTGTATGATAACAAGAGATTACTATGGAGAGTAGCGAGTGATTATTCAAAGATATAAACTAAAGTACGATATTAATAAATTAAATGAGGAATTAAATGAGCTTTGGCCGTTAGATAAGTATCAGTTAACTACATATGCAACTCCTACCGGCTCGTACTACCAAAACATTGCTAAAGGAACAATGCCAACTCATATCAAAGAAGCAATTGAGCTTAGTATAAGTAAAACAATAACGGGTTCTTCTTTTTTATGGGATTATCGAACATCAAAAGATCTGGTAAAACATAAAGATCAATATGGAAAGTTAGTATCAGAAGGAAATGTGTCTGAAACGCCAAAAGAAATTGCAGTTGTTTCTTTAGAAAACACATTTACACTTAACATATGGGATGATTCTAATGATACTATAACAGAATCTGTTACTTACAGTCCAGGTGAAATTATAGTTTTTAATAATGTAGATAATACACATTCTGGAGAAGTATTACATAAAGATATATCAAGAAGAACATTAAACTGCTTTGTTGAAAATGGGAAGTAGCAAGTGGCTATTCAAAAATATAAATTAAAGTACGATATCAATAAATTAAATGAAGAGCTAAATGAGCTTTGGCCTTTAGACAGATACCAGAAGAGATTCAATGATAGGCTTACCTATAATGCATTTTTTCAAAGAGTTAATGAAGGAACAATGCCAGAGCATATTAAAGAAGCAATTGAGCTTAGTATAGGTCGTTCAGTAAAAGATTATTTCTTTTTATGGGATTGGCGGTGTTTGACTACTGATCTTTTAAAACATAGAGATGACACTAACTTTGAAAAAAATCATCTAAATGAGATTTGGAAAAATAAAGAAAAACTTAAATCCATACCACACGAAGTTGCAGTTGTTTCTTTAGAAAATACATTTACACTTAACATATGGGATGATTCTAACTCTAAAATTCTAAAAGTAAAGCAATCTGTTACTTATGGTCCAGGTGAAATTATAGTTTTTAATAATATAGATGATTTACACTCTGGAGAAGTGTTAAATAGAGATATACCAAGAAGGACATTAAACTGCTATGTATAAAATTACAGGAATATCGTTTAGTTACGCAAAGAATTCTATGAATGCTCGTGGTTTAAAATTAATGAATCTCGATAGTGTATATGATATGACCTACTTTGATATGCCCATATGTAATGTAAACATTGCTGATGGAAATGTACCACCTAGTGTGCATAATTTTATTAAAGTATTAAAAGATGCTGATATATTAGTATTTGCTATACCAGAAAATACAGCACATTATGGATCTGGTTTTAAAAATGCAATGGACTGGTTAATATGTGCAAGTAATTATAATGCTGATTTAGGACAAGATGGCCCTTTCTTCAATAAACCTATATACGTTATAACATTTACACCTGCTTATAAACCTGCTGGCGATAGACATTTTGATATGACTAAACATTTATTACAAGATAAGATGGGCGGCATAGTTTATAATTCATTTGTAAAGAATGGTGGTTGGAACGAATGTGTACCTGATAATTATGAGTGGATTCGCAAAGAACGTGAAGAAATATACAATACAACAATGCCTGAACCGCACCCTAGAATTGATGATTGGCAAGATATGCCTAACAAATGGATAGAACAGTATAAAATCTGGGACAATAAATGGAAGGTATAAGCATGCCGAAGAAACACTCTCCTGATAAAATTAAATATGAATTCATAGAAACTAATTATGTCAATGGTATACCATTTCCAAGGCTTTCAGCTACAGTAGATACACAACTCATACCCCTTAAAGAAGATTACCCAATGCGATCTATGGATTATTTAGATACACCTGAAGCCTATGCATTATTTGAGAAACAAGCAGACCTTATAATTGAAAATAATTGGAAAGGAATTATTGATGTAGGTTGTAGACACGGTCCTATTAATGATATATTACATGCTAAGGGTTATACTGATTATCGTTATATGGGATTTGATACATCAACTCAACCAATTGAATATGCACAAGAAACTTGGCAAGAGTTTAATAATATTGAATATAGAGTATTGTCATGGAATGATTTTAAAGACGATGATAAAGTAGCAAGGAACGAAAAGTTTAAAGTAAACTTTGATGTTGATGTTATGATATGGTCTGGAGTGTTATTATACGAACCTGAAGAACATTTATGGTATTTTGATAACATGCAAAAAGCATATGCGGCCAATAATGCAATTATACAAGAACCTTTAAAAGATCAAAGAGAAGAATGTTGGAGAGAAGATTTAGAACTAAACACTATTGAAGATAAACTTCATTTATACAAAGAAAAATATCACAAATATGAGTCTTGGAAGTTAGATCTTAATATATTTAGCGGTCGTCGAATAATAAGTCATGTTAAATTGTGGCAAGACAGTGATCCACTGTGGGCTGATTGGGATAATAATTTTAGTATATTAGCTGGTCCTCCAAGAAGTGAGATTCTTCCATGCGGATATAAAATTATACCATACATATTTAAAGGTAAACTAAATATGGAATTAAGTCAACGAGATCAAAGTTTATGTGAAGCGGCTCTTGTTAAAATGGGAAGGGAGAGGCACAATCATAGGCTAGCAGATAACTATGATAAGAAAGGATTACATTTAGGTAAAATGTTTATGTACAACTTTGTATTTGATGGCATTGAACCGGTATTTTGCAGTGGTGCACAAACAGTAAATGAATTTGGTGTGAGAGTATTTTCTCGTTACTTTGCTTTTGAAAAGTATAAAACCGATGGTACTACTCAATTAGAAAAGAACGATAACTTTGAAGAGTTACAATGGACAATGAAAAGGATTAGAGGCAAGGTTATCTTTTGGTCTAGAGATAAATCTTCTAAATTCTTTAAAAGACTAAAGGAAGGCAGGCCTGATATATTCTCAAATTGGACCGTGCATAATAAGAAGATAAATATTATATATGCAGATAATAAACAGTATATATTTTATATTTCAAAGTTACCACCTGAAGAAGAGATAGAATTTGAATAACAAGAAGGAAAATGCGTAAATTAAAAGACAAACATGTGTTCATTAGTTTTGAACAAAGCCCATCTGGGTACAAATTAGCTAGGGTATTAGCAACAATGCCTTGTATGCATTGGTATAGTTGCGAAGAAAATGGAATTAACCCATGGAATATATCATCATCAAACAATAAGCATCATTTTGATAGAATAACACCAAAAGGCGAACTTCCACCTACACATGATCTTGTAGAAAAGTACATGCCAAACGAAAAACATTATTATAAATTATTTGATAAATTATTTGAACAAAACGGCGGTGCTGACATTATTAATAATGGCGAAAGAGTAATATATTGTACTCATAGTATGCCTGGTAAGTTATTAGAATATTTCCCTCACAGTATAATCTTCAACATTATACATGATCCACTAACTATAACGGATAGTTATGTTAATGTTGCCACAGAATCTCCTGCATATGTTAAACATGATGGTGTCGTACCAGAAGATAATGAATATTTAAAATTCTTAGAAATATTGAATGGCAGAAAAGAAGATTTAACTTTAGCTGATGTATGGGCTTTTGAAAGAAAGAAAAAATTCTATAATCCAGAAATGGAAGAAAAACTAAGAAAAGAAGTATTTGCTAAAATGTTCTCAAATAGTATATTTCGTAAAGCAGTTAAACATGATAGAGTATTTAATACTACATCAAAGTTTAATTATAAAGAAATAAAAGATTGGTTAGATAGTAAAGAACTAACCTAAACTATTATGTGATCTATATGATCTCCACTACCTGTATGTCTAGTAATTTCAATAACTCTACCGTTAACATCTTTTACATCCTTATGTTTATCAAAATTAAATTCAGTTGATCCTATTTGTATATGATCATGCTGTAAGTCTTGCCAAGAATCAATAGCATAAGATCTCCACATATTTTTATAATCTAAAAATTCTCCACCTTCACTAAATCTCATAAATTGCCAAAACTTATCAGTATGAATATGACTCCAATCCCATTCATAATCATAATCACGTGTTCTAATACATTCAACCTCTAATTTAGGAAAAGCCGCATATGTTTCTACCTGAAGTTTATGTCGTGTACTTATACCGTGCATTTGTGGATTAATATGAAATTCTTGATGAGCAGTGGCTCTATCTTTAATAATAAAACAATCACCTGGTGGTTGAAATCCTGGTTCATCAAAGTGAATGTAAATAGTTTTTATCTTCTCATATCCACATAACCATAACGCCATAAGTCTACCACTACCTGGGTGTACTCTATATCTATTATGCCAAGGTTCGTGCAAGATTTGCGGATTATATGTTAATTCGTTATGTTGGATTAATTCACATAGATAGAATATTTTACTTACATCTTCCATAACATCTCTATATTCCATATTATTGTCTGTGACTTTAGCATCAGCAAACTCCATTATACATTCGAATGGAATACGTTTATATTCTTCTAGCTTTTTAATTATATCTTTACAAGGAGAATGTAGTAGGTCCCAATCTACATAACTAGACGCAAGAAACCCACCCAATTTTTGGTGATTCTTAAGCCAATGATCAAACATATGTGATGGAGGTATTATTAATGCTTTATCTTTCACACAAAATTCCTGCTATATTAGCATGCCAGTCTGGACCTGGATGATCGTTATCTCTTGCCAATGAGAATAAGGATTTAGGCAAATCAGTTATTTCTTTTTGTCTTAATACAATGTTATTGTTTTCGCAAAAACTAAACAACATTAATTTATTCTTTTGATAATTATAATGATCACTTTTATCATTCATTAGTGTTAGATATGAACTTAACCATGTTGGTGACTTTAATTCTTCTTTAATTGCTTCTTCTGATAAATTTCTAAACTTTTCTAATGCACCAGTTTCATGTACATACTCTCTACGAGCCTTAAATGTCCACATTACGTATATTTCTTTTGGTTTAAATGTTTTACAATATGTTATGGCTAGCCTTGCTATTTGATCGTTACTAGCACCGCTTAAACCGCAATTTACAGCGTCTAAGAGCACAGGATAAGGGTCATTTACACCATATCCGAATGTATAACTACACCCAAATGCCGCTGATGCTCCCATTGCTGGAACTAATTCACCTCTATAACGCCAATCATTAATGTAATATTCTACACTTGCTTCTTGCCAGCCTGGAGCACAACCTAACTTCTTCTCGCCTTCATCTAGCCAAGTTCTAGTACCAGGATCATCATGTCCTAATGTGAATGTGCTAAACCAATCTTTTTCAAGATAACGTGCTTCTTTAAAGTCTGTGTGATCCATTAACTATCTTCCTTGTTTAAATTAATATCGCCGTCTTTGCCAGCAGTTATAATCTTCTTGTAATGCTCAAATGCTTCATCAAACGAATCAAAAACAGCACGACAATAAAATTTTCGTTCTACAAACTTACTACCAAGTATTTCTCTAAGCAGTGAAGTAACTTCAGGATAGTTAGATAATTCATCATCTACTGGCTTTCCTTTAAGTTCAACTTTAAGATCAAATACTTCTTTTGTTGACGTTCTTGTAGAAGTATTTCCACCTACAATGATATTAAAATTTGAAAACATTAATCCTGAATATGCCCAATTTCGACAAGCAATTTTAAACCATTCAGGATGTTCTTCTGTTTTCTTTTCAAAAAATTCTCGCCATTCGACCCAATCTTTTTCTTCTTTACGAACCTTGTTTACATCTTCGTCACTATCTAGTCCTAAATCAACTTCTGGATATCCACTAACTGCCATAAACTTAGTTCCACGAGCTATTAAAGTTTGATCTTCATTATCCTGATCGAACCATTCGCCGTCTAGTCTATTTGGAAGTATTGCGTGTAATTGTTTTTCAACTTTATTTGTGTCGTCGCCTGTTTCAAAGGCTTTAACAATAGTATAACCTATTGTCATTTTAGTATTATTAAGTTGAGATTCTCTTTGAGCAAGGTCAACAGTTCTACCTACTTTAATCTCATTAATATTGCTAATATCTTTACCGTGTCTATGAAAATACTTTCCAAAATAAATATACATTTAATCTCCTGTTAATTCCATTTATAAAATATATGCGAACCTATTTGTGTAATCTTTGCCATTCCACGACCATTTATCCAATATGGAGAAACTGCGGTAGTATGATAATGCGTAGCACCTTCTGTAATATCTACTACAGAATTTGCATCATAAACACCAAGAACTAAATGTGCAATTTTTTCTGCAATATGAAGTGATTCTTCGTCATACATTGTATCTTCCCTACCATCACAATACCAACTAAATTGACATTTGTTAATAACTGGAAAATAAACACGTTCTTCTTGTAGTAAATAATCATGTTGTGCAGTGGTCCAACTCTCTTTAATAGGACCTTGCTTAACAACCTCACAAACTGTATCTGGATAACGCCAATCTGCAACACGATTCATCACTACCATAGTTGTAGCATACATACCTGCGTATCCATCACTACGTGCTTCGTGATACATATTCTCCGTCAAACATTTTATATCTGCTTCTGAATAAAATTCAATAATAATAGTATCTTTAAGATAATCATCACTATTTAGAACTTCGTGATAATTGGGCTGAACACCTGTTGTATCTGCCGCTAAATCTGGAGCCGGCCAAATAAGTGAAGCAAATGCAAACATGAAAATAACGATCATAGTAAAACTATTCAATAACCATTCTCTTCTTTTAACCATAATTTACCTCTTTTTTTAGTTTATGTGTATATTATACGGCAAGATGTCTTATTTGTCAAGTATTTTAACCATTAAAAAACCCCTGATTGCGTAAGCAACCAAAGGGTTTTAAGAACATTCGCCCATCAAATGAGCAAATTTTTAGTCACGATCAAACAATTTCCACACAAGAGCTGCAGAAATAAGACCAACTAGACCAGCGTTCCCAAGCTGAGTAACTATTCCGATAATGGTACCAATAACGTCACCACCAAGGAAAGGAACACCACTACCACTAAAAACAACCTGTAAAACGATTGCTAAAGATATCAACGAAATGCCAATACCTGTTGCAGCTGCGACGCTGCGAGTGATTTTATCTAACATATGTTTCTCCTATTTTTTTATTTTTACGTAACCGTTTTCTTAATTTTGTGTATCTTGTGCTTCAGCGGTCACTACCGGCACTTTTTGGGTAATTGGAAACTTTCCAATATATCCTACGCTTTTTAGTGCGGTCGTTTGGACTACCCGCTACCTTGAACACATAAAATCACGATGAAGAATTTCGTTCCTACATCGCAATCATTACGTTTTCTTTTAAATCACAGTATTTATTCGCATTTTACCCTAACTTAACTATAGGTTTTATTGTTAATAAACTTTTACTGTGATACTGTATCTTTAATTTTTTGTGATAATTTTGCCTCTGCCGCTACTTCGGCTAGCAGTTGGACTTCTTTAGGTTTAAGGTGTGGTGACATTTTCTTAATCTTTCTTTTCCACTCCTCAGTTAATTTTTGTAATTGTTTTTCTGTATTTTTCATTATTATGCCGCTTTCTGAAATTCTTTTTCCATATTATATGGAAGACCAAGTGAGTAACAAACATAACCTGCATCAGCTTCATCAGCAAGACCTTCGCCTTGTAAAATCCACTTAATAGCAGTTTCACGATCATTTGCTCCATCAGTAATAGTTTGAGTAATACGACCTTCAAATTCTTTTACACGAACTTTTTCATCTTCTGCTTCGGCTTCCATCATTTCATCAGCCGCTTTACCATAATTATCAATCGCTTTTTGAAGATCAGTATCTGACATAGCTGAAGTATTTAAACTTCTAGCATGGCTCTTAGTATAAGCAGTTGAAGCCAATTCATAAAGTGTCATCTCGTCTTGATAACGATCATACTCAGCAGGAGTATAAATTCCATACTCTGCCCAATGTTTAGGATCAGTAACAACACTTCCAGCCCATCTGTTTTTAGGGTCTGCGTCTACCCAAGCCTGGGTTTTAACGTTTATTGCTTCAATATGTTGTACTAATGCATTCATAATATTTCCTTTTCTTTAACTATACTTATATAATACGGTAAGACTGATTACTTGTCAACCTTTTTTACCTATTTTCCACGATAATTAACTCTTCATCAAAAATAAGCCCTTTATCTTGTGCCGCAGGCACTTCTTCGATACGATCCATTATATCTTGTGTGGTCATTTCAACATTATTCATAACAAACTTATACACAAGAATTGATATTACAACACCTAAAAGTATTGCTAATATCCAATTAAATTTCTCTTTATTATTCATAATTCTAATTTATTGACAAGAAACACTACTTGTAGGTTGCTCGTTTGTATTAATCATCATTGTATTCCATCCAATGTCATAATAATTTGTTCTAGATGCAACAATTTTACCACTACTGTTTAATGCTCTGCAAATAATACGACCTTTCTTGTATACATTTAATTCAACATATGCATATTTTCTTTTTACATAAAATTCTTCTATTTTAAAGCGACTATTTGTGTTACTTGCTTTTGGTGTGGTTGAACTATAACCATTGCCTGCTCTAAGAGAATTATTTAATTTCGTTAAGGTTGCAATAGTTTCACTTTGCGTATTATTCTGTTTCTCAAGTTCTATTATACGAGCCTGCATATCAAATCCATGTTTATCTGCTAATGCTTCTTCTAGTGTAAACACTTCATCATCATATATTATAATAAAATCTTCCCATTTTTGATATTTACTTTCTTCAGCAAATGCTGAATTGGCAATAAATGCAACTGTAAGTGCGATTGCTAATATCCAATTTTTAGTTTTATCACTCATCTCAATATCTCCCCTTCTTTACCACCAAATGCTAAGAAACATCCACCTGCTGACTTCATTATAAATTTAACTGTAATTTCTTGGCCTTCTCGTAAATAATAACCAGCGCCTTCTTTTTTAAACTTAAGATCTAAATCTTGCACGAAAGACGTATTCATATTTAATAATACTTTATTTGCTTTTGCTTCAACTACTATACCAGTCCAGGTCATTCTATGGTCTTTGTATTTTGCATTGAAAATATCTTTTCTTCTATCCTTACTATAAGTACTGCCACACCCTACTTCATCATCAGTTCTAGCAAAGTTATTTCTGTTTTTAGGTACCGAAGCATAGGCTTTATTTTCTTTTATTGATTTTGCTAATGCATCTGCTATTCTTTTTGCCTTTCTTTCTTCTACTTTTTTAGCGTCTGCTATTTCTTTTGCTTTGGCATCTTCTGCTTTTTTAGCAATCTTAGCATCTACTGTTGCTTTATCAAGAAGATTACCTCTCCAATCACAATATATCTCACCATGTGTGGCATTACAATTTTCAATCTTTGCTTGTTCTTCTGCAGACCCTGGCACAAAGGCCATAACACCAAATATTATGGCAGTACCTGATACACTAATTATTAAAAACCACTTAATAAATTTTCCTATTGCTCTAAACATAATATCTCCTTAATTTAAAAGATCACCTAATTCATTACTAGCACTTACTTGCTTTTTAATTTCATACATAACCATATTCATATTACAGTCCCATTTTTCAAATGCATCAACTATAATCTGCTCTGGATAATCAACTTCACGGAAGTCCCAATATGCTGATACTTGTTTTTTAACTTCATATAATACCATATTTTCATCTGTATCCCATTTGGCTTTAGCCTCAGACAACATACACTGAAAGTATTCTGGTGCTTCAATTTTCATCTCGCCTACTTGTGCTTTAAGCCCTGCTGGGCGTGTTCGTGTATCATCAGCACTGGCAGTAATAGTACTATCAAGCAATCCAGCAAATGCTGAACCGGTAATAAATGTCAATAAAATTAAACTCATTAAAATTGTAAACTTTTTCATATTATGCTCCTTTGTTATTATAATTTTTCCACCATTTCTCAAAATAATTTGAGAAGTTAATCTGTTCTG
>Ga0315334_10002146_pt1 | contig 12296 bp, 14 predicted proteins | sample M150034915metaG_FD_205555 | JGI IMG/M metagenome (GOLD analysis project Ga0315334, IMG submission 205555) | Ammonia-oxidizing marine archaeal communities from Monterey Bay, California, United States - M1 500m 34915 | ecosystem: Environmental > Aquatic > Marine > Intertidal zone | place: USA... | reverse complement strand
CGAAGACGTGGGAGTCTTCGTTGGTGCGCTGGTCGTCGGCGAAGACGTGGGTGCGCTGGTCGTCGGCGAAGACGTGGGTGCGCTGGTCGTCGGCGAAGAAGTGGGAGTCTTCGTGGGAGTCTTCGTTGGTGCGCTGGTCGTCGGCGAAGACGTGGGAGCCGGCGTGTAGTACGTTTTTTCTAACATCGTGTATGCCCCGTTCGCGCTCGTAAAGTCTTGGCAAGGTGAAACGTATCCATTGCTACCAGCAAAGTTTCGCCCAGGTCGATGAACCAAAAGATAGCATGCGAATTGACTAGGGTTGAAGTTAAATCCGTAGCAGTCGGTAATCGTCTGGCACTGGGTGATGCAGTCGGCCTCTGTGCGTTCTGGGCAAATTCCTCCATGAGATGAACAAGACCCAGAATTGTGTCCGTCAGCGCATTTCTTGGAACCGCATTCTTGGGTGCATAAATCGTTCGTAGGATTGTTAGAATAATCCTTGTTGTGCCAGTCACTCATATAATCTCGCAAACCTCCGTTGGTACCGCTAGGGTAGTTTTGAGGACGATTATCAAAGCACAAGTCGTGCCAACATGCCTCGTCACCATCACTTGCGTACACGTCCAACCTCACGTGGTTTGCGCCAATGCCTTGGTCTTCGCCCGTAAGATAATCCGTATCTGTGGCGTGGATGTTACAGCAGTGTTCTGGATCAGCCTCACAAGTTCCACCAGAACACGATGGGTTTGTCGTTCCGGACCGTGGTACCCAAGAATTGTATGTGGCATCATCCGAAAACATCTCATCATCAATTTGACTATTTGTCAGTAGTTCTGTTGCTTGTACGACAAATACTAATGGTAGTAGGACAACTAAGAGGTTCATATTATATGATACATGAAACCACGCCTGTTTTTATAATGAAATTACAAACGAGCCCGAATCTCAAAAAAAAGTCAGACTTTCGTTTTCTGTCCAGGGTCCCCATGTACGGAAAGCACAGAAAGGGCAGAAAGGGCAGAAAGGGCAGAAGGGGCAGAAGGGGCATAAAACGAAACCAAAAAAAGTCAGACTTTCGTTTTCTGTCCAGGGTCCCCATGTACGGAAAGCACAGAAAGGGCAGAAAGGGCAGAAAGGGCAGAAGTGGATATGATTAACTCGATATGTATGCCATCTCCTTCGGCCAGGTCGTCCCGCACTGCTCCTGAAGTTCCGCACAGTCCACCTTCTTTCCACCGTACTTAGTTGTTCGTTCCCGTGCGTGGTCAAATTTAGACGATACGCACTCTGTCGCCCAGTTCGCGCCATACAGTTTGTTCAGTATTGCATCCACATTGTTGGGCAAGCGAACTGTCAGACCTGCAAACGTTCCAAGTCTTGATGGAAAAAAATTCGTACCACCATACGAATTCTTTGGACTTGGTGCTGTGTTGAAGATGTCGATAAAGGGGTACGCCCATGCGTACGGCTTGATCGGTGGGCTGTCGCATCGATAAATCTTGGGTCCTCCCCAGAACGGTTCGGTGCAGTACACGGGGTGGGCTTTAATCGCCGCAACAACCTTTGAAGTGGCTTTCGGTCGAATGTAGAGATCGATGTCGTCGTCCCAGGGGATGAAATTGCCTCTGTGTCGCATATGACCAAGCACGGTACTCGCGTGAATGCTGTACTCTACCCCGATACTCTCCAGCAAATGGTGTGTGTCGTTGAGCAGAACCAGCATTTTGTTGCGTGCTCCGTTGTTGTCCCATTTGTACGGGAACGACTTGCAAATAGTTGGTAACGGGGCAACCACAATCGGCCCAGTCTTGGTTTTCCAGACGTTCGACTTGTATGGATAAGTGCGTACCGTCAGGTCGTTCGTTGGCATGTACCCCTTGATGTTGGATGCTCGAAGTTCTCGAATATACATGTCGTCGATCGTCGTGAACATGGGCTTCACGCGAGCCAACAGTTTGACAGCACCTTGCCGGGAGACAAGATACGCTGCGGTACCGTACGCCCCGTACGCTTTCATCACATGTCTGTTCCCAGCAATCTTGTATTTGGATTTTCCACGCAGAGACTTCATGGTGTCGTGATGTAGCAGTTGACAAAGCTCAAAATCGGGAGGCAGATTTCTTCGAAACGTAGCGTACTTGCTCTCGAACTCGGGATCCAACTCCGCGTCGTCCTCCAGTACTATCATTGATGGTAACCCTGAGTTCACAAACCATTCCAACAACGTAATGTGCGACAACGCACAAGCAATCGCCCCTTGACGTACTTTGGACGCCGAGTTCGCACTGTAGTAGGGTTGGAAGCGAGGCTCACCAAGTTGCTTCGTCGTGACAGCGGGCCAGATCCTGGGATTCAAGGCTGGGTGTTCCGCCATCATTTCGTTTACGTGCTTCACACGGACGGCATCAGATTCAAGCAATATGACGAACACTGTGTCGTTCAGGAGCGTGGTTGATGTGTGTACTGTGGATCGCAATGTGGGTTGCAATGTGGATTTTGTTGGAATTACATAAGACCTTGAGATATAAAATATCATTAAAATAGACATTACAAAAATTGTTTTACGAAACATACTCTTGGTGAACGTTTTGGGAAAGATCGTTTATATGAAACAACTCAACTATACACTTCCTCCAATAAATCCGCTTCCATCCAATCCAGCTCATCGACTTTGGGTACTAGAATCGGGCTAGATGGAATGTAAATTTGCGAATCCCCTTCCGAGCTGGATTCAGAAGAGGATGGTGAATATATTGGCGACGCAGGCGCATAAGTCGGCGTTGTGGGCGCATAAGTCGGCGTTGATGGTGAGTATCTTGGCGACACAGGTCCAGGAGAAAATTGTGCTTCTGAATCGGTTGGTGAATATGGACATGGTGAAAAGGTTTGGTTCAATGGCGATGACATAGAGGTAAATTCAGGAGACATCGGAACGTAAGATGGTCCATCAGTTAGATCAACAGGATAGTTCGTTTGGTTTTCGACCACATCCTGCATTATTAACTTCTCTTCGTCTAATAACAAAGTCATCATCCCGGTTCCAAAATCATGAGGTTTCCCAACAATAATTTGTTCAGCAACCCCATTCAATTGATCGACATTCCCTCGAACGGCTGCATTATTAAAGGTAGTACTACACATCTCAAAGCTGGCGTTCGATAGAACCGATCGCTTGTCAATGAATAAACCATGCCGAGACATCGGACGGAGAATTCCTCTGTGTGTGATTGAATCACACACGACCGCAATATGTCGCGGATTCACGTAAGCTCCGTCAAAGCTCAATACATTCTTCATCTCGCGTCGGAGCAGTTCCCTTGCAGCTTCAATGCCAAAAATCTGATTCGTATTCACGACATCATTTGAACGTAGAGAGTTGAGATCCACACACCCAGCAAATTCGGACAGGGTGTCGGTTGATAGCAAAATTTCGGGAATAATAACTACCCCATTCTCAACAATTATGTTGTGCACATTTTGAATTCCGGAAATGTGAATATTTTTAAGAGCTTCAATATTGAATCGACAGTCTTCCTGGTTCCAAATGTTTCGAAACGCTCCCAGTTGCACATACAGTTCGTTTGTAGGATCGGAACTGTGCGTGCAAAGTACGGTAATCCCTGGCAGAACTTCCAGTAATTTGGTCCGCATCGCAAACATGGTGATTGGAATCGAATCCGCGAATGTAAAATGAACCCAATTCTTGAGATCCCATGGAAACTTCCGTTTGTTTAAAAACAGTTGTTGGAACCGACATACCCATTGAATTGATTGAAGTTTGAGGCCATTGTAGATAACTTCGGACTCTTTGAGATAAGTGGAGATTAGAATCTCCTTTAATTGGTTGATGTCGAAGTATGGATCAAGCAGTTTTGCCGATACGATTGGTGTTTTGATTTTGGAAGTACAGTTCAACAACTCCTTCAATCTTGGAATACCCTGCGTGACGTTCAAGTTGGAACACCCTGCGAGATCTGTGAAATACAAACAAATTGTCAGTCCTACCTTTTCGGCACGCGAGGAACATGGTTTTGCTTACGGAAGGTATTCAATGTCCTGTGTGACAAACAATTTCGAGAGCAGTGTCAGAATAATTCGTTAAAAAGTAGGGAAGGAGAAGAGTAGGGGGGGAACTGCGTACATCTGCGTGGCCGGCTCGCTAATACCTGTAAGAACAACAAAAGCACAGAGTGGGGTCAGTTCTGCCCTTTCTGCCCTTTCTGCCCTTTCTGTGCTTTCCGTACATGGGGACCCTGGACAGAAAACGAAAGTCTGACTTTTTTTCGAGATTTTGGTTCTGCCCTTTCTGCCCTTTCTGCCCTTTCTGTGCTTTCCGTACATGGGGACCCTGGACAGAAAACGAAAGTCTGACTTTTTGAGAACACTTGCTTTGACCGGCGAGGACGCCCACCATTTCGCCGGGGGCAACCTGTGCCTTGTCGTATTGTTCTTGGACCGTATTCAGGAACCATTCGAAGAAGACTTCGTTCAATTCTTGCATTCGTCGTATTTGCAGGAACAGTGTTAAATAATTCTGGAACAGTTTGTTTTCGATTCGGCAGAGGACCTGCAAGCAACGGTTGTAAACGTAGCTCACGCCCCACTTCATTTGTTGTCCTTCGGATAATATTTTGGCGCGCTCGAACAAGGCTTCCACGTCCACCGGACACGACACCAACTTCTCGCCATGTTCCCCCTGCCACCTTTTCAGATAGTTCTGGGAACTATTCAAAGAATTGTGCTCGGCGATCACCGCCTGCTCGTCCTCGTGGTTCAGCTCCCACCGATTCCATCCCTCTAATAGTTCTGGAATGGTCAAACGAACGATCCGAACGCCGTCGAAGCCGTCATCGCCGTATTGAAATTGGAGAATATTCCCAGAAGCATCACGAACAGTTTGATCATAATTCACCTTAAAATTCTCCATGAGCTTGTTCATCTTTCGTTGAAGGTAACCAGTATCGGCAGTCTCTGCGCAAAACAAACAAGTGTCAGTCCGACCTTTTCGGTACGCAAGGAATGCGGGTTTTACTTACTGCAAGCCGTATCTATCAAGCCAACTCTTCCACCCTGTGTGTGAGTGAAGAACTCTTTTGGAGATAATCCTGTCATGTACGAGTTGAAAACGAAGCCTCGGCCGACCGGATCTGGTGAGTTTTGGTGGTAGTGGGAAGAGGTTCGGTTGAATTTCCCCATCGGGATTCTCCCGCCATTGACAGTTTGTTGCCCGACCGCCGCGGAGATCTGTGCGATGTTGATGTTGCTTCCCTTAGAACCGGCCTTGATCATGTTCATCATCCCGTGGTCGTTCGGCAGCGACTCCAGCACGAACTTCGCAGCGATGTCCCGAACGCGGTTTAACTTCAACGCCGCCGTAGCTTCTGGCATGTCCATGTTGTTGCACTCGTCCATCGTGTCGTAAATTTTTTGACGAACGTTTTTGAATACTTCTTCGGACGTGCAGCAGTCTTGGATTCCGGTCGAGAAGGAGTGCTGCAGCATCCAATCGTTCGCGACGAACTGGATGTGGGACATGAAATCGGCCGTTACTTGATATCCTTCTTGCTGGACCATTCTGTGAATTAATCCCCGCTCCACCGTTTTCCCAATAATCTTCTTGTTGAACCGCCCCGTGCAGATGTACCCGCGGCGGATACAGACCTTCTCGTCGTTCATGTCGGCCGGTTCGTAAGCGTTCATGGAAATATCCGGAAGAAGCATTCCAAGCAATTGTTTGCCAGACCAGAGGGGTCGTGGAAAAAGAACACAAGGAATCGGGATTTTGCCGTCCCAAGAATCACAAAGACCACTGAATATCAGATCGTAGAACCTTGGTTTTTCGATGAAGCAGCTCTGGGCGGTCATCAAATAACACGCCAGAAGACTGTCTTGGACCTGCGTAAAAAGCACAGAGTGTGGTCAGTCCTACCTTTGCGGCGGACACGGAGTACGGTTACTTACAATACCCATCGAATTGCAATTCTTGGCGGCAGAAATCAACATCCGATTGACGTGCATGAATTCCTGCAGTTCCACCCTACTCTGAAGGTCCTGCGGACAGTGCAGACTGCGAAAAAAACGGGTCAGTAAAAAAAACAGAACGCGATATATAACCCTAACACTCGCTTCATTTCATCACCATCGACTGTAAAAACATACACAAACAAAGTGTTAGGAATAATTAACAAATAATTCGTAGAATAATACTTGCAGTCAGCATTCAGGGGGCTTGTTGTGCTCAGATTTAGCTTGAAGACGGACCCCGATGCCAGTATCTTGACCCGCATCGCAAGCATTGAGTACTTGTGCAAACTTGGTTGGCGATTCATTACCACCTGCGTAATTTTGAGTAGTTAGAAACTAATTGACAATAGCGCGAAGCGCAAAAACACATACCAAATCGCCGTCTTCCAACATACGCTCAACGATGTCGCCGACGCGCAACTGATCCGCAATGGTAGTTCGGTTCCCCACGAACATCAGATCGAGTCTACTTTGGTCAATTTTTTTCGTAACGTATAACGCGCCTCCCAGGTCGTCCGCGCCTACGATGATTTTCTGCATGAGCCTTTCGCGATTGAAGTGCGTGGCGACCTCTGGAATCGACATCCTCATGCAGATCGAGCGGGGAACCCCTACCTGATCTAGGTGTAAACGAACGTCTCCTCCCTGTGTACACAATTCGTTAGAACAATTCTAAAAATAATTTTGCGAAGCAATTACTTGCAATTACGGTGCGGGCGCTGAAATCACACCTTTTTCCGACGAGATGTTTCCTCATACGGCCTTGTTTCCCATCGAGCCTTTGCCGAATTCCTTCCATGTAAGCCGTCTCGTTGGCGTTCCGAACGTCGTACAGCTTGTAGATCTGGTCCTGACATCGGCGCCATTGCTGGTTGATGATGTGCGGCGGCTGTTGCTGCCGGATAAACACCTGCAACACGTTGTTCTCCTTGATAATATTGGAGTAGCTGTGCGACAGCGAGTTGTGGCACCAGTTCCCTTTGTTGAGAATCGACGGGCGCGAGCAGGGCGGCATGACTGGAAGAATCGTGGTGAGTAACCACGCCATTGGCTGCGGTGGCTTGTTGATCTCGTCGTACTTCTTCAACATATTCTGCAAATCATTCGTTGAATATTCCTTTTTGGTGGCGCCGCATCGATGGTAGATCCGGTCTTTGAAGATTCCTTCGCGCGACCACTTCCCCTGTTTCCGATTGCATCGCTGACACGTCGTCCCGGTCGAAGGATAAAAACAACTCCAGCAGGTTTTCTGAACGATTTTGTAGATATGATTCAGAAAAAACGGTTGGAAGAACGGTTTGTTCAAACGAATGTGACCGAAATGGCCAGGACAGTCGTTCATGTTACTACAGCAAGTGCCACAGGTCTCGTTGTAGTGCGTCGAGCCCATGCGCGGGTCAAAAACCGTTCCGAGTCGGTCGTCGAACGAAACGGACGCTCGCTCGACGTGGATGACGGAAATCGCTTCGATCGTGCCTGGATCTAAGATTCTAACGTCAACGCGCTGCAATGGTCTGTTTCGGATCATTTTACAAAATTATTCTACAGAATCATTTGATTATATCACTCCTCCTCATAACGATTAAAATAGAAATCCCCCCAAATGTCGTCATCGTTATCGTCGTCGCTTTCGATGAAATCGGGCGCGCTGCATTCGAAATACTCACATCCGCGCTGGAATCGAGCCAAAAGCCGATTGAGTTCGTCGCGGTAGGGTTGACAGTGGAAGTCGCTTGCGCTGTTCTCCCATAACCGATCGAGCTGCCAATTAAGGTTGGCGATCCGACCTGCGAGTCGTCTGAGCCGAGTGGTGTGATCAAGATCCGTAATGATGTGGTTTGGTTCGTTCTTAGAATTTTTTATTTATTTATATTCAAAAAATCAGGAATATCAAAGTTGCATCGATTGTCGATCCGCTCGGTATCCGACACGATTGCAAAAACACGTTTTGCAGCCAGTGACAGTGAATGAAGAACGAGCGGGTCGATCGCGCCCACGTTAAAAAGTACGATAATATCGTCCTGTAATCCCAAAGTGTTGCTATAGTGCGTCAGTCCGTGGAGTTCAATTTCGTTCTTGATTGTTTTGAATTCGACCGGTTCCCGCTCGCCCAGCACAATCATGCAACCTTTGCGTCTTTTGTAGGAGATGTGCTCTTCGGTAGTCTCGATCCGCTTCCGTTTGTTGGCCGATGTTTCCAGAATTGTTTTAACGAATAGTAAAAACGATTTTTCCAGAACGACTCGGTCTTTGGTTTTGAACAGATGGCGACGTTGTCGAAATCGCGTTCTAAAGCTGTAGGGAACTGAGTGAAGCGCGACGTTCGTAACGAACGAAACCTTTTTGTTTGCAAACTGTTTGATTGTTTGACGGAGTTTTTGCAGTATCTCGGTCCGGAAAACGTTCGAACCGACTTTGACGACGACGCATTTTTTTGTTGCAAGCCGTTCCAGATCCGAGATCGGGAGCACTTGCACATCGTGGACGAATGGCGTCGGGATCGGTGCCAAGTAATGAATCGGATTGTAATTCAATCGATTGCCGATCGAGGATGTAAAGCCGATGCCGCAAATTTTCGAAAGACCGAATTTCGACACCAACGTGTGGATGTTCCCAAGTGTCCAAAGCTCCAGATTCATCAAGCACAATTTTTGGAATTGTTTTGGAACTGTTCGAAGTACAGCAGTCCGCGAATTGTCGATCAGAACGCCAGCAGGAGCCAAAAAAGTATATTCGGAATGTTGGTGGCACCATTTATTCAGTTCTTGACTGTTCTCTGTGATGATAATTTCGAGCCCTGTCAAGTCCGAAACCATTGCAAAGGTTTTTGCGTTGACAATCCATCCGTTTATTTGTCGAACGAAACCGCGTTCGATCAACTGCGCAAGAACGTCGGGTTCGAAGTCCCCTACCGCAACTTTCTGAAGCGGCTCCCAACAAAACGGTTCGGCAGCTACAGCGACTCGATGAGAGAGTTCGTTCGATTTGTTGATTGGATGGATCGCGACTACGTTATCGATTTCGAGGCAGGAACCTTTCATGTCGGAACATGGCGTAGAGAAGCACAGTTGAAATGGATCTTGTTCCAAAGCCTTCAAAACCACTTCGCACGTTCGCATCGACCATCCAAACACTGAATTATTTTGATAATATTTCTGAATGATTTTGTAGGGTTCTGGATTTACCCAGAAGGCGAGAGTCGGGATGTATCGGATGTATGCTTCGATGATTGGCTGGATTGTTTCAACATACACCATTGAACGGTTGGCCGAAGCTTCCCACTTCTCGACAGTTTCAAACCAAAATGCGGTATTGATCGCCTTCTCAGTACACTCGAACAACAGCTTCCCGATAGTTTTGAGTGAAGACAGCGAGATCGGAACGGGGGACATCTCATACGAAGTTGCACGGAAAATGGATCCTTCGCCCAAAGTTCCACCAAAATTGTACGAACACAAAGGGTTCACGGGTCCGAGTTTTGAATGAACTCGAACGATGGATGGATGGTCTGGTGTGGAAACCGAAAACGAAAAAAACGAACCATGGCAGAAAACAGATTTTTGTTCGCTTTCGTACACAATAGTGCAGCGTTCCATTTTCAGGATCGTTGGGTAGAAATAGAAAGGTATTTAAAGTATTAAATAAAAAATAGACAAATAAAAATGGAGTGGATCAACAACACGATCCCAAATGTAAAACTGGTGGATCTAACTGTTTTGAGAATTTTCCACAAAGCACCAGAGTCAGTTCTTCAATTCGTTCGCGAGAATTGGGTGGCGATCAATTCGATCAAAAAACCGTTTGCTAACAGTGAACTCTACGAAAAACCGTCGTCGTCGTCGTCTTCGTCGTCGTCGTGGAGTGAAAAATCGGATTCGGATTCGTCGTCGCTGGACGTATCATCTTCGCTATTCCACTCCTCGAGGATAGGTAGTTCGTCTGTTTGAGATCGGGGGCGCTTGCGGCTACTGTTCGGATGCAGAGTTTCATGCAGCGACGGTCGGCGGATCGAACTCATTTTTGTAGAAATAATTAAAAGTATTATTTATATGAAATGTATTCCACGAATTCGTTGCGCTTATGAATTTCAACAAGTCAGAACTGCTGCGAGAACAATTAAAAAACAACGTGGAAGAGTTAAAGAAGATCAAGAGTAGGGCGAACCAGGCACGCTTTGTGGCGATTGTGCAGAGTCAGTCAGAATTATTATTGGAATTATTCCAAGAATTGGATGAGTTGAAGGATGAGTTTACGATTTTTAAATTGCAGGCGCTCTCGAAGGTCGAAAACGAAAAACAGACACATATCGAAACAAGATGCGTGACGAGCCCATTTGCTATCTATGTGTTGCAGAAATAATTAATGTTATCACTTCTGCAGCATGTTCATGAACGCGTCAATTTTAGGCATGCCCTTCCCCATCGGAGCGTTCTTCAGTAGATCGTTCCACATTCCGGGATTCGTTTCGCGCATTCCGGCGCTGCGCATGCTCGAAGGCGTGCGCAGCGGCGTTCCGCTGAAGATGGAACTGAACGTCTTCGGCTCCGCAGGAGCCGACTTGGAGGCCTGCGCCTCGACCACCTCCACGCGCTCCTCCTTCTTGGAGAATAACGGGGCGGCCTGGTTCTCGAGCTTCGCCCTGAGCTCGTCGAGTTCCGTCTTCATTTTCTTGTTGGATTGATACTGCTCCTCGAGCTCCGTAACAGAACCCTTGGCGGCAGCCGCGGCGCACGCAAGGGCCTGAACCATCGGCTCGGAGGCGGCGTTCGACTTCATGGACTCAAACATGGCACCGAGCTGCTCCTCGTGCGGCGCCAGCTCGGTCTTGTACTTCTCCATGAGCGACGTGAAATACTCCTTCACGGAACCCTCGATAATTCCCTCACGCTTGCGCTTGCCGGCCGCCTCTTGCTCCTCGACCTGAGCGGCGAATTTGCCGTTCGCCTCCTTCAGCTCCTCGTTCTCCTTGCTCGCGAGCGTCTGGGCTTCGGTAAGCTGCTTCACCTGTTCGAGTAGCTGCTTCATGATCGCATCGTTGGCTTGGCTCTGGTCGCTGGGGGGGATCTGGGGGGCGGTGTCGGTCATTTTTGTTGGTTTCTGTGTGGTTAACGGTTTTGATACTTTTATATATCTTTTTGTCGTATCTTTCTTGGATTTTCCCAGTATGCGAGTTCCCTCTCGGGCGCCCTTTTGTACTATACTCAATTCTCGGGGAATTTTGTCAACAACTTTCTGAGAACCATCTGCTGAATGTGCTATGGAGCAATCGTGCCCTAAAGAGACCTCTCCTGTGAGTCCGGAGCGTATGAGAGCACCAGAAACGCATCCGCCGAATGAATCGTTACTTTCGAAAACTGCGTAGAGTTTTCGGTCGGTTTTGTCTTGATACGCGTGTATAACGCGCCCGACAGGGTCCGAATCGTGCTCCACAAGAACTGGACAACCTCGTAGCTGTTCCGCGGCCCTAGCAAGCTCGCTGTCCCTAAAATAGAGACCATCATAATCGACATCTTCGCCTTTGGGATGCACACAGGCTACTGAAAGCATAGATTTGTTTGATATAGTTCATTTACTGTTCTATTATATAATTCAGTTAAACAGTTCCGACATCTCCACCCATTGTGTCCCTGTCGGAAATTTGAGATTGAAGTCGTCACAGGTCGGCCACAATGGGAAGGATGTTTTCTTTCTGCTGATTTTCTGTACGAACGACCCGGTCGCCATTCCACAACTGACCTTTTCCGGCTTGCGACTGAACATCCCAGTAGCTCTGGGGTCTCCTCGGTCGTGGGTAAGTGAACAGAATCGTTTGTTCGCATCATGCATTACCTTAACCGGGCTCTTGTCGTGCTTTTTACCGCCGCTGGCATGCCTATCCGATTTTCCACCGAGGCAATGCTGTTTTATCGCTTTATCTCCTTTCTTCTTGTCCCACTTTTTGAAGCTGCCCTCTTCCGCCACTTTCCTCCTTGCATAAGTCGCACCGTGTGATGTCGCTTTATACCCAAGAGCTACCAACGCATCATTATGATAGCATGACTGATCCGTATACGCACGGTCGCAAAAATCGGCCCAGCAGTAGGGGTACTGTTTTTTGTCCTTCGGCTGAAAACACCCCCTGTTCGCTTTGAGTGTGGCCGTCAAGTGGTACCTACACAAACCTGTCACAGTGCCGTCGGTGTCGGCAGCGCAGCTCGCGCATGAGCCGCCATGACCTGACCACATCCCTGTGTTGTGATTGTATGTACAGCCTCTGCGGGCCTTTTTGTCGTTGAGGCCGTAGCTCTCGG
>Ga0315334_10002145_pt1 | contig 12298 bp, 7 predicted proteins | sample M150034915metaG_FD_205555 | JGI IMG/M metagenome (GOLD analysis project Ga0315334, IMG submission 205555) | Ammonia-oxidizing marine archaeal communities from Monterey Bay, California, United States - M1 500m 34915 | ecosystem: Environmental > Aquatic > Marine > Intertidal zone | place: USA... | reverse complement strand
GCTTCACAGAGCGTAATAGCCGCTAGTCCGTGTGAATACAAACGGCCACCGGGATCGGTTAAGTCGCCAGTGGCGCCTTTAACCTTTATCGCACGGGTCAAATAATACAACCCAGCTTCAACCTGTTCCTTATACGCACCTTTTTTATGAGTATTGCCCGCTCCCAAAAACGGAAGCAACGCCATTGCAGTGGCACCATTCATCGAAGTCTTTAAGCTGCCAGGCTTGCTGCAATTACAACGTTGACCGTTCAGCGAATGATCAAAACTCCAACTTCCATCGTTGTTTTGATGATTCGCAATCCACTTCAGCGCCATCGCAACAGCCGCTTCACTTTGCTTCGTACCACCGAAGTCTCGTACCATAACCGCTCGCGCTTCGGCTCCACGTCCAGAAACACCTGACCCCACAACCGATTCGCTAGAGGACAACAAGTCAGTTGTGGGAGCAACTCGATCCGCAATCTTTTCAAACTCAACTGCAGCCACCGGGGCTTCTACGTCATCAGCAATTTCAATCTCTTCAACGTCTGTCACTTCCGATATCGTATCAACTTGCACTTCGACCTCGACTTCTTCCGTCGGGATATCAACGGGTTCGTCCAAGGCGTCGGTTAAGTCATCAACAATTTCTTCAATGATATCATTTTTACTCATGACCGACGTTAGCGATGGTATTTCTTCTACTTCAATATCAAGCATCATCAAACCAAGTACTACCAAAATAACCATATGAACAACTAGGCTAAACATCCAACTTGGTACTGCTTGAAACAATATAAAACGGCTCGTATTACCTGCGGCTTCATCGGCCACTGGATCATCCTCTGCTGGACTTTGCGCCGTAGTAGCCGAGACCGTCTGCGCAACCGGAGGTGTACTAGGTATCTCTTGACCACCAAAATTATCTAAAGTGCCAACTACGTTTTGTTCGATTTTTCCGTTGTCGTCATTCATCTCAGACATCATATATTACTTTCAAGGTGTCTTGTATGTGCGATGTTAGCGTTACCTATATTTGCTCGTTCCATTAGATCTTTTATGCAAACAATCCTGAAGCGATAAAAGTACCAGAGAGCGTTGTTCTTATTTTATACGTTCACCGTCACTAGGATGCTAAAAACAACTACTATCACCTATTAAAACTATCGGATTTTTGGACAAAATCAAGCAATTCAATTTCGGATTACTACTTAAAAACGGTTACACCGCAGAAAAAGTACTCTTCTTTTCACTAAAAACGGAAGACACCTCCACGTCCCTTTTCTCCATTTCCCACGTAATCGCAAAAAACGGGGCCGCGGAGAAAACTTAAGTTGTCCTGAGATTCCGGTACTTTAGCCCCTGTTAAACAAGCTATAGCAAGTCTAAAATGTAAAATTGATTGAAACCAATTTGGTATTTTATGATTTTATAGTACTCGCTTAATTGAATAAACGAGCGCAAAAGGCTTGAAGGACGTAACCATGGCAAAGAAAAAAGCTGAAACTGTTTTCTTAGTATGTGAAGAAACAGGCGATTACAACTACGCGATTAAGCGAAAATCTGGAGGCGAGCGACTGTCGATTAAAAAATACAGTCCACGTCTGCGTCGCCACACAACACATGTGGAAAAGAAAAAATAATATATGCCAATTTAGGCATGTCGTGGTACTCCATTGTTGAAAAACCAAGCGATCAGCTTCCTTTGTTGTTTTCAACCGATGTCACCATAAAAATCTAGCGGACTCACAATCGTCCACAATACCTTATAATAACGGCTCACCAATTTAAATTGGCGAGCCGTTTGATTTTGCCGGCGATGAAGCAAGCCACCGGACGGCTTCTACCAACAAATTCAAAAACTAGATCAAGGAAGGCACGGGAGCAATGCGCAAACGATGGCAGTTTCAATCTTTCGATCCTGATGCAGTTGCTGCTCTAGAATCCTCCGCTCGCGTACCTAATATCGTAGCCCAATTACTTATTGGCCGCGGGTTATCCGACCCTGCGGCGGCTCAAGCCTTCCTGAATATGAAACTTACCGACTTGAGACCACCCGGCGAACTACCCGGTGCTCAGTCCGCTGCTGAGATGATCTACCAAGCGATCCAGAACAAGAAGCGTATCGATATATATGGCGATTACGATGCGGATGGCATGACCGCTACGGCCGTATTGCTGCGTTGCCTAAAACGACTAGGCGCCGATGTCGGATATTTTGCTCCCAATCGCATGGACGATGGTTACGGTTTAAACAGTGATGTATTAAAACGGTTGCACCAGCAGGGAACGCAAATGATCATCTCTGTAGATTGTGGAATTGCCAATGCCGAACAAGCTGATTTAGCCAACGAATTAGGCCTACAATTAGTAATCACTGATCACCATGAATTTGGCGATCGCTTACCCGCTGCCGCCGCGATCGCGCATCCCCGACTGCCGGGATCCAATTATCCGTTCGGAGGTCTTTGTGGCGCAGGTGTTGCCTTTAAAATTGCTTGGATCCTCTGCCAACTCGACAGCGGTACTGAGAAAGTCACCGCCGCGCATCGTGATTTTCTCATCATGATTTTGGGGATCGCCGCAATTGGTACTGTGACCGACGTCGTACCACTAGTTGATGAAAACCGCGCAATCGTAATGCACGGCTTGCACAGTTTAAAAAATCAAGCATGCCCAGGCATCGAAGCATTAAAAAAAATTACAAAGATCCACAACAAACCACGCCTCCATAGTGATGACATCGGTTTCAACTTAGGACCGCGGTTAAATGCCGCGGGACGATTAGGTCAAGCCGCGCTCGGAGTTGAATTGCTGGCGACTGATGATCCCAAACGTGCACTTGAACTTGCCACCTACTTGGATCAACTCAACGAAAACCGTAAAACGATCGAACGCAGCATTAATATTGCAGCAACGAAACAAATCAAAGAGAACTATGACGTCGACAACGATCCCGCGTTTGTCTTAGCTGGTCATGGCTGGCATGCCGGAGTAATCGGCGTTGTCAGTGGTCGCTTAGCGGAAAAATATGCTCGCCCGGTCATCCTCATTGCCCTCGATCAACTAGCGATCAAACCCGGAATTGGATCCGCCCGTAGTGGCGGCAGCGTGAATCTACACAAAACACTACAGCACTGTACAGAACATCTAGAAAAGCATGGGGGCCATGCAGCCGCAGCAGGACTTACTATCCAAGAGAAAAACGTCGACGCTTTTCGCAATGAATTCTGTGACCAAGTCGCGGAAATGCTAAAAACCGGATGTCAAATGGCCGAGTTGTTTATCGATGCAGAGGCGCCGTTTATTCAACTAACAACTCAGAACGTAGAGCAAATACAACAATTGGCGCCGTTTGGAAAGGACAATCCTCGCCCTATATTCGTTGCTAGTGAAGTCGAGATTGTACCCAAGTCGGCCAAGCGAATGGGTGGGGGTCAGCGGCATCTAACCGTCACGCTGACCCAATTCAATAAAAAAATACGTTGCGTCGCATTCGGACAAGGGGATTGGGCCGAAGAACTAGATCAAGTCAGCGGACCAATCGATGTTGCATTCAAACCCGTAATCAATGAATTCCGTGGCCAACGTAACGTCGAATTACACATCGAAGACTGGCGCCTCAGTCAGTAGACGAGTGACTCAATCACGGTTCGCCGATTCATTCATAATTTTCATGTACTGTTTGATGCTTCGCTCGTACGCCAACCAAGCTTCGTCTCTTTCCTCGGGGCGGATATATTGATGACGTAATTTCCAGAGTTGGCGAGTTGATTCTAAACACCATTGAGCACTACGACGCGAAGCACGAATAGGTTTTTCAGCGACAATTACGTTTACTGGGTTAGTATGCAATTGTGGAAACTGACGTAAAGCAACCCAACTACTCTGTGCAATCTCTACTTCAAATTTAAGCTGGTGTACTTTGCCGTCTGCGGGAACGCGCTGCTGGGAAATTTTTTGTCCGTTCACAACTAATTCAACAATCCGCTGGCCGCCTTTTACATATTCTAGGCTGCGGGGAGCATGCAATTGCACGGTATCTCCAGCGACTCGGTTAGAATCAGGATCCAGCGTTCCGTAAGCAACTCCGACTGGTGTCGCCAGAGCAAACGCGACATCCGCGGTAACTTGGACTAATCCCGTTTGGGCTAACTCTACATCTTGTCGTCCTGCGGAGTGACCATTGACTGCAAAAGACAACGCATGGGCGTATCCATCAGAAACATACGATTGCCCTTTTCCTAATCCCGCACACCACGCCGAATAATCAACCCGCTTAACATCTCCCAACTGCACATACACGCGACCCTGCCCTACTCGGCGACTCGACATACAAGGGAAATCCGTCTCTCCGCTCAACTTCAACGGAAAACCACAATTCAAAAGGTGGTACCAAGTATTCCATTCGGACACGCGGGGTGTATCCATAGCACTAATGAAATCACACACACCCTCCGGCACACTCACCAAAACCTCCATCGCTCCCCGACCACTCATCGCCGCAATAGCAAAATTAGGTAGTTGTTCAGCGGCGACGGCAAGCGAATTTTGAATTTCTTCACGATCTAATGATTGATTACGATTTTTATCCGTTTGCACGAACGTTGCTGGAAACAATCCGCCTTCGTATTCCACTGCGGAAATCTCATTATCTTGATTCGCATCATATTGGTTCATTGTCCACTGAGCTCCTCGAACTTCATCGACTCCCAAAGCAGAATGTGGATACCCCGTCACGCCTCCCTGTTCTTTACACCACCGCAATACAGGAACTGTCCACGAGGGCCAGTTGTCGGTCTTAGTCCCCTTGGAACCTGGGTAAGTTTGATCTTTAAGATTAAGCAGGCAAACATGACCCATCGCGGCAGACCCAAAACCACTAATTTCCAAATCATATTTCAGTAGTGTCTGTGGCTCACTTAACTCCAACGCAACCGGTGAAAAATACTGTCGCTGAAAATCAAAACAGGGGCCCCAAGTTAAAACGCAGCCAACATTTAACCCTTCGCCTTTGACTTGACGGAACATATCCGCCGGAGTCACTCCTTCTGTCGGCGACGTGTAATGCGAGCATCCAGCGCCATGGATGTGGTGATCACCGCTGAAATAGCCAAAGTCATTTGGATCGATCCAGCGGCGCAACTTCACATCGAGTCCATTCTGCTGACCCTTCTTCACCGGTTCCACTCGGAGTCGCTGACGCTGAACTTGATATTCGGGCCCTCGGCTACTACTAATCTCATACTCTCCGGCCGGCAACAACACAGTTTCCCCATCCGCGCGATAAATCTGAGGTTGAAAGAACAAGTCAGGCGCCAATCGTTTTATTTGGGAAGGATATACTCGGCCCTGTGTATCGGTAATAATAAGACGAGCCAATGAGGGATCTTCATTCTCATCTCGGATTTGCAACTTCACAGCAACTGCGGGTTGCACACGAAACAACACGGGCAACTCACCACGAAAACCTAAGTCCTGAGTACCAGAGCCCACATCAAACTGTAAAGTCGCTTCACGATTCCCAGATTCCGTACTAGAAATCAAAGCAATAACATACTCGACCGTTAAACCGCTTAACCGCGGTGTCATCGGAGGGTTACGGAATATTTCGATATCAAGAAAACGTTTTGTCGATTCAGAAGACACCGTATCTTCATCACGATTCAACTCGGTCTGAGCTTGCCGCTTCAAGGTTCCTAAGGATGCGCCACCATAGACCGCTCCTCCTTGGGGACTTTTGATATGCAGTATTGTTTCAACCGCACCTTGATTATGTACCTTTATCAGTACTGGCACGAAGCCATGTTGTTGCAGTTCTGCGGGAGCCCTACCGCGCTTTACTTTAACTCGTACCTCAGGGTTTATATTGACCACCGCTAACACTATCGAGTCCATCAATTGTTGCAGTAAACGTCCGTCACGAGCGGAGGCGGCTGCTTTAAGTCGGTGCTGCATACTTTTTTCAAGTGGATGACCCAAGGTCTGTAAAGTTTCCAGCACACGCAATATGTTCGCGGCCAAAGGCTGTCCTTCAACCGTAATGATTTCCACCTCGTCGCTCAACTGCGCCGCAACAGAGGATACGGCGAAGAAACTCAATAACAGCATCGTTGCAAGACAAATACTAGCTAATCGAAAACGGTTCTTTAACATCATAAGTCAATTCTCTTTTGTGTTTATCGATGGCGTCCGGACTGTTTCATTCTAACGAAAGTCGAAGGATCGCTGCTTAAAAAGAAAACGGCTTTGACCGAATTGTCGATCAAAGCCGTTTGAATTCTAAAACTCTGTGACGTTAAATTTATTCGATTGTACCTCTGCCGTCGGAGTTTAGGGTGATTGTGAATGTCGTCGGAGACTCGATTGCTCCCACAACACATTTGTTATTCCAGCTGCTATCAGTGGAGTAAGACAAATTGTATTTTTCGTTAATCAACGACTTAGTGTCTGTCATCAGGTCGTCGCCCATCATGGACATCATTTCACTAGCAGGATCGGCGTCATCTGCCGGTGGATTACCATCGCCTTCCGCAATTTCCATTTCTTCAAGCTTCACAACACGCAGTGTATAGGGTCCTTCGACAGCTCCATCTACAATATCGCCATCTGGGAAAGTAGTCACCAGACTGAAATTGCCTTGATCATCCGTCTTGCCGTCTGCTGGCCTAGCTATGCCATCGCCACCATCAGGCATGATTGCAACTGTTGCACCTGCAAGGGGCTCACCATCATAGGTGACCGTACCCGTAACTACAGTTAAAGGAGGATGGGATGCTCCACAACCAACAACCGTTACCATCAGGGCAACGCAAAACAGGCCAATTATCTTCTTATACATCGTCGTCTCTCTTTTCTGAAAAGGATCTATAATGAGTAGAATTCAAATTGTTCTCTACATAGTAGATAGGTTACCCGAGGAAATAATTCCCTAAAAATAATAGTAGGCAATCTATAGTTGAATATAACACTTAAAATCAACCAATAACAGCGATCTATTACCAAATCTTATCAGGAACTTGTGATGGATTTTATTTTTTTCACTAAAACCAATACAAGCGATTTACCTTTACATCGTGTTTATTCGCTTACGATTCTTAGTACTCCGGCCGCATCACCTGTCATCCAAGCCTCTTTGTGTGGATGTTTGGCAATCACTTCAATTCCAACTTTACTCACTTGTTTCTCAAATTGCACCTTTGCTGTTTTATAATCGACCGTGATAATCCGTCCATCGCTGGTGCCAACAGTCACTTCAAAACTGTCCGTCCGATTGATGGCTTGAGTCATACACAATGGTATTGCGGATTTCATTTGATAAAATCTGACCATTCTGCCTATACTGGGCTGCCAAAATCGAATGGTCCTATCGTCACTAATCGTACAACAAACCAATAGAGATTTTGTTGTCTGCTGATTAGCTCCTAAGGATGATAGCCACATTGAAATGCCATTAATTCTCGCCCGATGATTATCAAGCATTCTCGTTTGTCGCTGACTAGCAACATTCCATATTCGCATAGAAGAATCGCCTGAAACGGAAACAGCCACATCATTCATAAACCGCACTCCCATCACCGGCCTAGAATGTCCTTTGAATATCCCCTGCACCATCCCATTTTGCAAATCAACGACATGGCAATGTTGGTCATGTGAAACCGTCACTAACAACTCGGCTTGCACGTCCAAGTCATATACCACATCAGCGTGGTGCTCGACAAACCAAATCGAACGCTTTTTAACTAAATCAATTAGTTCAACGGATCCTGATTCACCAGGCAAACCGCCTGCAATCAAGAGTTGGCGGCCTTGCGCAATATACTTTAAACACAAAACCCGCGGCACTTTCGTATCCATGCGTACTACCATTGCGGGGTTGATTAGGTGGCTGCGAAACAGTTGCTCATTACGAGCAAATATAATTTCATCATCCACCGGCGATATAACCAGAGCGGTCACTGGTGCAGACCCGTCGGCAGCAACCGCGATCGCTGTGGTAACCAAAGCAACCAGCACAACCTCGTATCTCATCAACTTATTATTCGAAAACATAGTGCCCGTGTCTCCTTAGGTCAATTCTGAGATAACACGACTACCTGCTGGAGTTAAACGTACGGGACGGCCATCGCTAGTTGGTAGTTGCGTCGCTGGATTAATACCCAGCAAATGATATATACTTGCAGCCAGGTCTGCAGGAGTAATCGGATTATCTTTGGGGCTTTCACCTGTGCGATCACTCGCTCCAATAATTTGGCCACCAGCAACTCCGCCACCAGCGAAGAGTGCACTAAACACTCGCGGCCAATGATCACGGCCGCCCCTTGTATTCAGCTTAGGCGTCCGGCCAAACTCGCCCATCACAACAACCAATGTATCGTCTAACATACCTTGCTGCTTCAAATCTTGAATCAGCGCCGATAATGCTAAATCCAACGACGGAATCAACCCAACTGGTGTTTTGGCACCCACATACCCATCTTTGAGTCGCGTCACGAGATCATTATGCGTATCCCATCCTTTATAGTTTACCGTTACAAATGGCACTCCTCGTTGCACCAGTCGTCGTGCTAATAAACAACTTTGCCCAATGGTCCGTCGGCCATATCGTTGCCGTAATTGTTCAGATTCCTGATCTAATTGGAAGGCAATTTGCGCCTCGCGAGATCCGATCAGCTTAAAAGCCTCCTGAAATCCATCTGAATCGGTAGCATCAGCTACACCATAAAACTGATTCAGTTTTTCGAGGTACTTTTTTCGTCTTGCCACGTTGACACCGGTCAACCCATTTGGAATCTGCAAATGTTTAACTTTAAATCCCGGTTTTGCGGGATCACTTTCCACCGAAAATGGCCTCACAGAATCTGGCAAAAACCCGCTTCCTGAGAAACTCGCTCCACCAACACGGAAATGAGGAACTGCTATATGCGGGGGTAAAACATGTCCACCTGCTCGCTGCAATTCACGATGAGCTAGCACACTGCCAAAACAAGGATACTCCAGCACTGGCGTTGGTTTGTACCCTGTCAGCATATAATGTGTGCCAAAGTTATGTTCCCCCAAGGGCGACGTAATCGAACGAACCACGGCAATATCATCGGCCATGGTCGCCGTCTTTTCCAAGCATTCGCCAAACCTGACGGCAGGCAGTGAGGTCGCAACGGTACCCAAGGGTCCTCGCACCTCCGCGGGAGCATCCGGTTTAGGGTCAAACATTTCAAGATGGCTCGGTCCGCCATCGAGCCAAATCAAAATACATGATTTTCCGTTTGATACTTTAACGGAATCGTCACCACTTACACGAGAGGTCAAGTCGAAACCTCCGACCCCTAAAGGATAAAGCCCACCTCCAATTGCTGCGAGGGTACCAATCTGAATAACATCACGACGGGATAGCTGCCTGGAATGTACTCGTTTATCCATCTTAGTGCTGACTCCCAAATTCACGACTTGCCATTAAACTCCAAAGCAGGTCGCGGATGATGTCAATTTGTTTTCCCGTCGACGCTTCTTCCGTTAACTGATTTCTCCAAAACACCAATTCCGTTTGTTTGGGTAACCGACTATACACGCGGACGTACAATTCTTGAATCAATTTTTCAACCGATATTTTTTTATTCTGCGACTGCTGTTGTAACTGCCTAAGAAAACTATCTTGCCCGTTCAGCTTATCGTTAATCAAAGCTCCATTGATCCATTGCAACCGTTGGGCAATCGTAATTTCTGCGTTCACCACACTGCCACACTGCTCAAGCGTACACCGCCCCACTGCATCGAGTGCGGTAGAAGGAATATCTTGGTAAGGAATTTGGATCGCACGAGTCGTTGCGTTGAATCCTGTAAACTCGGTGGCAACACCCGTCACATCGGAGATCGCATCCAACAATACTTCGGGGGGCAAAGGGCGGGCGAGATAGCCTCGATAGAACACTTGTTGACTCAGAGACGCATTGCGAGCAACTCGTCGCTGATAAGCATCGCTTGTCATGATTTGTCGAATAGTATGTTGAATATCAAAATCATGGTCCACAAAATCATCGGCGAGCCATTGTAATAATGCGGTGTGTGAGGCTGGATTCGTTTCACTCATATTAGAAACAGGGTTCACCAACCCGCGGCCCATCAGATAGCTCCAAATGCGATTAACCGCGGACTTAGCAAAATACGAGTTATTGGGAGAGGTGAGCCAATTTACAAACGGAACTCGCAAATCCACGTTTTCCTGATCGCTTGAGACATTTATATATCGATCACCTGGAATTTTAGGAATCGCGGCGGCACCTGTTGCAGGATGGGTGACCTCGCCACGCGATACAATTTGCACCCGAGCACCTTGTCGGACCTTAGCAAACACAGCCGCGAGTCCATGGTAATCATCCTGTGTCCAGCGATCTAAAGGATGGTTATGGCAATTAGCACATCGCAAGCGAACCCCCATAAACAACTCACTCGTCAATTCAGCTTGCTCCCGAGCTCCACGAACTGTGCGATAATACTCTGTCGCTGGTTGTTCCTCAATCGTCCCTTGTGACAACACCAATGTCCGCACCATCAAGTTGTATGGCTGCTGCTGTAGTTGTTGTCGAATCCACTGATAATATGCACGAGCAGCAGTGTCCGATTTTGCCTGGGGTCGGATTTGTAGCATTCGTGCTAAATAGAAACTCCAGTAATCGATAAATTCACGTGAACCAAGTAGGTCCGTGAAGAGGTTGGTATACTTGTTTGGATCAGTATCTGCGATATAGTCACGAGTTGCATCGACTGTTGGTAGTTGACCCGTTAAATCTAAGTAAACACGGCGGACTAACGTGGCTGAACTCGCACGCGGCTGTGGTTCCAAGTTTAATTGCATTAACTTGCCGACAATCTCTTGGTCAATACGGTGCAACGTGGACAAATCATAATCCACTGCTAACTCATCAGGATTCCGGTTAAATGGCACTAGTACCATTAATGGTTTGACTTGATTCATAAATCGAGCAATCAACACATGCTGACCACTACGCAAAGCAGTCAATTCACCCGTAGTCGTGTCTAAATGCAATGCATCTTTGTCTTGAATCGACCAAGTCACACGATCCGTCACGTCTAGTTGTGTCCCATCGGAAAAAGTAGCCAAGGCCCTGACTAAGCCTCCCTGCCCTTTAGCGATTATTGAATTGCCACTACTTAATCCAATATGAAATTGGACTAACTTTCGTTGGGCTGTTTCGCGCGCACCTTCTGCTATCCAGCGTTCTAACAGTGCCGCCGCAGCGCTGTCCTCATCCAATACGATGCCACCACCATGGTCAACATAGCCCGTCGGCTTTTTAAGAACCAAACTCTCCCCAGGGTGCTTCAAATTCACCCGCCGTCCCTTAAACTCGTTCGTAATGGCCGCAAAATCACGAGCAGGGCTGCTGCCAAGTAGTGAAAGATGAAATCCTCCACGGCCAACTGCACTACCATGGCAATCACCAGCGTTACATCCTGCCCGAGTCAACATCGGCATCACTTCGCTCTGAAAATCAACGGGAACATCTGCCCTGAGCACTCGTGGAGTCGAAAGAAGAATCCACAGCGACAATCCCAGATAAGAACAGAGTTGAAAACGAAACATTTCTTATTTCCTTGGCTTTCCGTATAGCCCCGCCCATTTGAATAAATAAAACTGAGCACGCTTGGTACCATAGTTCTCCAGTTGGCCGGAATCAATAATTCGTTGAGCGATTCTACCAATTTGAGTTGCAACATTTGGTTTTTTGGTGAATTCAGCCTCAATTTTTTTAGCCGCAATGTTGACTTCTGCTTCTGTCGCCTCCTTATTTAAAACCGGTCCAAGCAGTGCGCGAGCGTCAATCTCGCCACTAGCTGCCATGCGTGGTTGGGCGTTTAGCTCAGCTAACGTTGGTACTTTGACTTTTAACGCCTTGGCGATGTGAGTGATTATTTTCAATGCGTCAGCTTGCACCGATGGTTCAATCAACGCCGTGTTGGATATTACTTTCTGCTCATCACCAAAGACTATCGTCAATGTTACTTTTCGGTTCAATCCATACGCCCCAGGACCTTCGATCCCCTGAGGTGCAATCGTGACATGTGTTTTCGACGGTAGTGCACGTCGTGCGGCAGTCAAGCGTTGTTGCGTTGCTGTAACATCATCCGTCAAAAAGATCATATTGGTGTAGAGGGATTCTGAATGCTGCTCGGCGAATTTGGTTAATACGCGAGTTAGACCAATCGCTGGTCGCGTGAGCTTGTGATTGAATATAAGTAACGTCGGTTTGTCACCTGCTTCCTTGAGAGGTTGCATCGTCATCCCAGCAGCATCGCCA
>Ga0315334_10002144_pt1 | contig 12299 bp, 7 predicted proteins | sample M150034915metaG_FD_205555 | JGI IMG/M metagenome (GOLD analysis project Ga0315334, IMG submission 205555) | Ammonia-oxidizing marine archaeal communities from Monterey Bay, California, United States - M1 500m 34915 | ecosystem: Environmental > Aquatic > Marine > Intertidal zone | place: USA... | reverse complement strand
TAAGCTTTATACTTTTGGGCAAATATGCTCTAGGCAATCTGCTTGTTGTAACAGCATTGATAATGCAGGTAAATGCAAAATACCTATATCCTGCGACCAGGTGGTTTCAGCAAAAAGCCATACCAAAATTGGAAGAAAAGTACCGACGTTTTCTAACTTTTGCCCTAACTGGAAAAAGGGCGCTTGTTTTCTTTTTAGGTGCCATTGGCTTGTTGTTGGTTTCTTTTGTTTTAATGGGGGTCTTTACACCAAATATTGAATTTTTCCCAATAAATCAGCCCCACTATGTAAATGTTTTTATTGAAAAACCCATTGGGACTGATATACATACCACCAATAAACTGACAAAAAAAATTGAAAAAATAGTAATTGATGTTCTTGATCAGTTTAACGACACTAGCACTGTAAACGGCGAGGCAACAATTTCTAATTTCTTTACAAAATCCGTAATCGCACAAGTAGGGGAAGGTACCAGTGATCCAAAACAAGGAGCATCTTTTGGCGTCACTCCACACAAAGCAAGAATAACTGCCAACTTTGTTGACTTTGAATACAGAAGAGGAGTTAATTCAACTGATGTTATGGAAGAAATACGAGCAGCCATAAATGGATTTCCAGGAGTGTACATTTCAGTTGATAAGGACCAGCAGGGGCCACCACTTCAAAAGCCAATCAGCATTGAAATTATTGGGCAGAAATACGAAGATCTCGTTAACACAAGCAGAGAAGTTAAAAACTTCATAAACGAAACCAACATTGCTGGCATTGAAGATCTCAAATCGGACCTTGAGCTTGGAAAACCAGAGCTTACCATCGAAGTTGACCGGGTTAAAGCAAGGCGATACGGTATTTCCACTGGACAAATTGCCAGCAGCATAAGAACCGCATTGTTTGGCATGGAAGTATCTAAATACAAACAAAATGAAGACGATTATCCAATTCAACTTCGGCTCGATGAAAAATACAGAAACAATCCTGAAGCCTTACTCAACCAACGGGTTACCTTTAGAGATCAAAGCAATGGCAGGATCAAACAAGTTCCTATCTCTGTATTGACACAATCCATCAACAGCTCAACCTATGGGTCCATTAAAAGAAAAAACCTGGACCGGGTAGCCACCCTGTCTTCAAACGTATTAAACGGCTACAATGCAGGTAAAATAGTAGCAGAATTAAAAGAAGCACTAAAAGACTATTCTGCACCAAATGGAATAACCCTAAAGTTTGCAGGACAGCAAGAAGACCAACAGAAAGAGATGGCTTTTTTGTCCACTGCATTAATGATTGCAGTATTCTTGATTTTCCTGATCATCGTTGCTCAATTTAATTCTATTGGAACTCCTTTTATAATTATAACCGCAGTAGGTTTAAGCTTTATTGGAGTACTGTTAGGACTAATTATTTTTCAAATGGATTTCATAATTATCATGACAATGATCGGTATTATTTCCCTGGCAGGAGTTGTGGTAAACAATGTGATTGTACTTATTGATTATACAAATCTCCTGATAAAGAGAAAAGAAAAAGAATTGGGAATTAAACCAGGAGACCTCCTGCCAATAAAACAAATGATGATTTGTATTATAAAAGGGGGCCAATACAGGCTAAGACCTGTTTTACTAACCGCTATTACAACCATACTTGGATTGCTTCCTCTAGCCACAGGATTAAACATTAACTTCTTTACTCTATTTTCAAACTATGATCCTCAGTTTTATTTTGGCGGGGATAATTTGGTTTTCTGGGGCCCTATGTCCTGGACGGTAATATTTGGATTGTCATTTGCCACATTTTTAACCTTAGTAATAACACCAGCCATGTATTTCTTATTATTGAAGGTCAAGTACAGGTTACATAGTAAAGGGTTATTATACTTTTCCCGTTAATAACTCTTTTGATTTCTTTTTCTGTCCAGTATCATTGCAAAACAATTATGACTACCTTTGTTGCAAACCAAAACGAATCACATCATTAACTAGCCCATTAGTAAACGGCGCAAAAAACCAAAGAATGAAAAAAGTTTACCTTATGTTATTAGCAGCTGGAATGTTATCATTTACAGCTTGTAATAACTCCGAAGAACCGGAGAGCACAGAACCAGAGACAACTGAAGAGGCAGCTACAGAAGAGTCTGCTGAAGCAGCAGCTGATGAAGGTGCTGAAACAACAGACCTTATCGCTCACGTATGCAATGACCAATGTACGGAAGAAGCATGCCATTTGCATTGCGGTGAGGAAGGCCATGTTTGTTCAGATGCATGTAATTCCGAAGAAGGTCATGATCATGGAGATGAAACAGAAGCTGAAGAAGGCGGAGAAGCTGAAGAAGGCGGAGAAGCTGAAGAAGGCGGAGAAGCTGAAGGATAATAATTTATTGCTCTATAAAAAAAGCCTTGAAGTAGTTCAAGGCTTTTTTTAGCTTTTCACCCATCATCATTCTACGGATACCATCCTTCCCATAGCCGTTTGAAAGGAATGATCAATTTTATGTATTACAATATAAAAACCTCTTTCTCCCCAAATATGCCTGGCAACATAGGCTTTTAGTCGTGTTTTGACAATCTCCTCTGATGAAACTATATCTGTAGGATTACCAGAAACTCCTCTGGCAATAGCAAAGTCAATAAATGCGGAAAGTTCGGATTGACTAATGTCAAATTTATTATTATACTCTTTTATGCTAGGATATCTATTTAATCTTTCACGAGATTTGTCCGCATAATCGAATGCATATTCACTAATAAGCCCCTTTTTAATGATTGTATTTAAATAGTTATTTTTTTCAATCGTATCAATGGGCACATAAACATCCGGCATTATTCCGCCACCACCAAAAACCACTTTCCCTCCTGGAGTTGTAAACTTTAAGGAATCACTAAAATAGGAGCTGTCACCCTGCAGTTTATCATCTTTTGAAAACCGCTTGAAAATATCCCCATAATACTCATCCAACCCATTATTATATGGCCTTTGTATACATCTTCCCGTTGGTGTATAGTATCTCGCAATTGTCAACCTAACACCAGAGCCATCAGGGAAAATAAATTGTTCCTGTACCAAGCCCTTTCCAAATGACCGCCTTCCAATAATCAAGCCCCTATCATTATCCTGAACCGCTCCAGCAATAATTTCACTCGCAGATGCAGAGCCTTCATCAACTAAAACAACTAAATCTCCATCAGCAAAACTACTGCGATCAGTAGAATAATAGGGTGTTTCAGGATGCGACTTGCCTTTTGTATAAACTATTAACTTACCTTCCTCTAAAAACTCATCTGCAATAGCTGTGGCTGCACTTAAATAGCCTCCCGGATTCCCCCTCAAATCAAGCATGAGACATTGCAAGCCCTTTCGTTTTAGAGATTTATATGCAGTCATAAATTCGTCATATGTATTGGCAGAAAACCGATTAATCCTGATATATGCAACAGAATCATTCACCATGTATGAAACATCCACACTGTTTATGGGTATCTCACCCCTTGTAATAGTATAGTCGATCATAGCTGTAGTGCCTCTTCGCATGACCGTTACATCCACGTTTGTCCCTTTTGGCCCACGTAATAAATTAATGACATCTTTGTTGGTTATTTTTATTCCCACTACATATTCTCCCTCTATTTTAACAATCCTGTCCCCAGCTTCAATACCAAGTGCTTGCGAAGGGCCACCTGCAATAGGGCTAATTACGATAATGGTATCGTTGATAATATTGAATTCTATCCCTATTCCTTCAAAATTACCTTCTAGCGGCTCACTATAGGATTTTAGATCTTCCGCTGTAATATATGTAGAATGAGGATCTAGGTTTTTAAGCAATGAGGTCAATGAACTTTCCACAAGATCATTCCTGTCAATCGAATCAACATATTCCTCAAAAATATAATTCAAAACATCGTTGACCTTGTTAAATCCACCAGGTTGGTCATAAGAAATCGAAACGGGTGTTAGATAGGACCCCAGGTAAATTCCCCCTGCTATGCAGCCAGCAAAAACAATAGGAAGAAAAACCTTGAACTTACTGATGTTATTCATCTTTAAATCAATTGGAGATTATTTAGGTCCGGTATTTATATGCTTCTCTGTTTCCACACCAAACCGTGTCAAAAAATCCAACCCCTCTTCACAATCCAATCCTTTGTATTCTGCATAGCTTTGATAATAATACACCTTTTTTATACCTGTAGTAAATATCATTCGAGCACAAGGCAAACATGGTGAAAGCGTAGTATACAGTATGGACCCTTCCAGGTCTACTTTGTTTTTGGCAGCATACAAAATTGCATTCTCCTCAGCGTGCACTGCCAGGGAACAACTTCCCTTTGAGCTCCTAGAACAACCTTCCTCTGGCCATTCCACATCACAATTATGCGTTCCGGCTGGTGGTCCATTATACCCAAGAGAAACAATTCTTGTATCTTTTGAAATCACAGCACCAACCTTCATTTTAACACAATGGGATCGTTTGGAAAGCTGAATTGCCAAATCCATGTAGATTTTATTAAAGCTTGGCCTGACCATTGTAAATAATTTACTGAATTCAATCGTTTCCCTATCCATACCATTTGTCAAAGGAAACTATGATATAAGTGCCGAAGGAGGGAATCGAACCCTCACTCCCGAAAGAACACGATTTTGAATCGTGCGCGTCTACCAATTCCGCCACTTCGGCAATAAAAATCAGGGAACGAAATTATTGATTTGTTTTATACCAACAAAAAGAATAGAAAGAAAATCATTATCAAGGAATTATTTTCAGCATTAAAGATAAATATCCTACCTTTGCACCCCCTTATAAATCCGTCTACATTTAAGCAGGTGGTTTTTATTAGGTTATTAATAGGCAACACATGTCAACAGGAATTAAATTTTTTGCCGGTAGCGCTTCCCAGGAACTAGCGCAAAGCATTGCTGGAAACTATGGACAAGAATTGGGTAAAGTGAAAGTTACCCATTTCAGTGATGGCGAATTCCAGCCCAGATTCATGGAAACCGTAAGGGGCAAAAATATCTTTATTATCCAATCAACGTATCCGCCTACAGAAAATTTATTTGAACTACTCATGATGATTGATGCAGCCAAAAGAGCATCGGCTAAACAAATTGTTGCGGTTATCCCCTATTTTGGCTTTTCAAGACAAGATCGCAAAGATAGTCCCAGGGTTGCCATCAGTGCTAAATTAATTGCCAATTTATTGACCGCTGCAGGCATTACCCGAATAATGACCATGGATCTTCATGCAGATCAAATCCAGGGATTTTTTGATGTTCCGGTAGATCATCTTTTTGCCTCTGCTATCTTCATCCCCTATCTTGAAGAGTTACGTAAAAAAGAAGTGGTCACCATGTCTTCCCCAGATACTGGAGGTACCCGAAGAGCAAATGCATATGCAAAGCATCTGGATACGGATTTGGTTATTTGCTACAAGCAACGAAAAAAAGCCAATGAAATAGCCAATATGAGCGTTATTGGTGAAGTAGAAGGGAAAAATATTGTGCTGGTAGACGACATCGTTGACACGGCTGGAACACTTACCACTGCTGCAGATATGATGATCGAAAAAGGGGCAAAGTCAGTTAGGGCAATATGCACCCACGCAATTTTATCTGGAAAAGCATATGAGAAACTTGAAAACTCATCGCTAACAGAGCTTGTTGTTACGGATACTGTCCCGTTAAAGCAGGAATCTAGCAAGATCCGGGTTTTAAGCACATCATCATTATTTGCTGATGTCATTAATAAGGTTTATAATTTTGAATCTACAAGTTCGCTTTTTATATTTTAATCAAGAAAAACACACAAATCAATTGTTATGAAAACACTAGAGTTGCAAGGAACAAAAAGAGAAAGTATTGGCAAGAAAAGCACCAAGGAGCTAAGGCGTAATGGTCACGTACCCTGCACTCTTTATGGTGGAAAAGAGCAACTATTCTTCTCTTCTGATGAAAAAAACTTTAAAAACCTGGTGTATACACCGGATCTTCATGAGGTAGTTTTACAATTAAACGGAGGTGAATACCGAGCGGTGCTTCATGAGTTACAATTTCATCCGGTAACAGACAGCATATTGCACGCAGATTTTATTGAATTGGAAGAAGGTAAAAAGGTAACTGTTAATATTCCATTAAAACTAACTGGAAGCTCAGCAGGAGTCCTTGAAGGGGGTCAGCTAATTCAAAAAATGCGAAAATTAAAAGTAAGCGCAATTCCAAGTAGCATTCCCGATTTTATAGAAATCAAAATTGATGACCTTCAAATTGGCAGCTCCATTAAAGTAGGGGAGCTATCCATAGAGGGTCTCGAATTTTTGGATTCTGAAAATGGGGTAATCGTTCGGGTAAAAGTGGCTCGGTCACTAAAAGCACTTGAAGAAGAAATTGAAGCGCTTGCAGGAGAGCCCGTAGAGACAGCAGAGGGTACTGAAGAAGAAGGTGCCGAAGGAGAAGAAGGCGCTGAAGGAGAAGAAGGTGCTGAAGGAGAGGAAACAAAAGAAGGTGCCGAAGAAAAGAAATCCGAATAATCTAGGCAAACTACAGTTATATAAAAACCGGCTCTTGGAGCCGGTTTTTTTATGCACCAACCAGTAAAACCAATAACGCTTGGAGACCATTTTTGCTTAAGATTACCTATATTTCGCATAGCTAACTTTGTAATGGATGAAATATTTAATAGCAGGACTGGGAAATGTGGGGGATAATTACCTCAAAACCAGGCACAATATAGGTTTTGAAATTTTAGATGGTATAGCCCAAAAAGCAAATACGGAATTCAAATTAGAACGGCATGCCTTCACAACCTCTGTTAAACACAAGGGTCGTACATTTATGCTCATTAAACCCACCACTTATGTAAATAAAAGTGGGACCGCAATAAATTACTGGCTACAAAAAGAAAAAATAAAGCTGGACAACCTTTTAATTATCGTGGATGATATTGCCCTTGAATTTGGCCACCTTAGATTGAGAGCTAAGGGGCAAGATGGAGGCCACAATGGCCTTAAAGATATAGGACAAACCATCGGCACATCAGCATATGCCAGAATACGGTTTGGCATAGGATCTTCATTTCTAAAGGGGAGGCAGGCCGAATACGTCTTAAGCCCTTGGACAAAGCCAGAATCCCAGCTTCTTCCCGAAAGAATTGACCAAGCAATCAATATGGTATATAGCTTTGGGACAATTGGAGTGGACAAAACTATGTCCACCTATAACAACCTATAGCGTAGATCGTTTTTAAATATAAATTTACTATACTTGTTTGCCCGAAATCAAAACCAAATTGGGCAAGGCGCATTATTTTTATAGAGTTAGTGAATAAAACCAGTCCCCTATTTGTATAATAAACGGACTCTAATTTCCCTATCTATTTTTACGCCACATTAAGGATTGACATTGGATATTCTGCTGATTTGACGAATTAACACTTGAAACATTAAACCATGAAAAAATACATATTCTCTTTATTAGTCATTTCCATTGGAACCCTTGTTTACCAAACTCTTTCAGAATCCAATACGGTCATATCTTATACCAGTGGCCCGCCTACGGGAAAAACAGGGTCTCCTGGAGATGGAGGCTCCACTTGTAATGGATGCCATTCTGGTACAGTAAACCTGGTTACTGGTTGGATAACCTCTAATATTCCAACAGCGGGATACATTGCTGGGGACACCTATACAATTACCCTAACTGCATTTGGAACAACAGAAGTTAAATTTGGGTTCCAGGCTACTTCGGAAAAATTATCAGACAATTCCAAAACAGGAACCCCTATCCTAACCAATAGTGCGGAGACCCAAATCGTTGGAACAGATTACGTGGAACATACTACTGCAGGAACTACGGGCTCTACGGGCTCTCACACTTGGTCTTATGACTGGATAGCTCCAGCCGTTGGAACAGGAGATGTTGCATTTTACGCAGCATTTAATGTCTCCAACAACAATGCTGCATCAGCTGGAGACTTAATTTACATTTCATCGTTGCAACTGCCGGAATTGATACTGGAAAATGTATTTGTCAACGAATTGCATTACGACAATAGCAGCACTGACTCCCTTGAAGGAATTGAAATAGCAGGTGAGGCAGGCATTGATCTTTCATGCTATGAGCTGGTATTGTACAATGGACATGACAGCACCGTATACAATATAGTTCCCTTATCAGGAACAATTCCAAATCAATCTTGCGGTTATGGAACGATGTGGTTTCCCATAACTGGAACTCAAAATGGTCCGGCTGATGGTTTTGCACTATATGATATTTGCAATATGGCCGTATTGCAATTTTTGAGCTATGAAGGAACCATTATTGCAGCAGACGGTCCTGCAATGGGCATGACTTCTACAGATATTGGGATCAATGAGACTGCATCTACCAACGGTGGCTTTTCCTTGCAATTGCAAGGGTCCGGAACAACTTATAATGATTTTACCTGGTCCGGACCAGACAGCAACACCTATGGAATGGTAAATTCAGCTCAGGATTTTGGAACTATCGGTGCTGCTCTTGTAGCTTCCAGCCCCTCAATTTGTCAGGGTGACAGCGACACCCTTACCCTATTCCCAACTGGAGGCATTAGCCCATACACCTTTTTCTGGAACAATGGTTTATCACAAGCACAATTTCATACGGTTTCACCCACCACTACTACCACTTATACTGCCTATGTAGTAGATGCCGCAAACTGCTCTTCAAACACGGAGCAAGTTACCATTACAGTAAATCCCAACCCACAGATTTCTACTAGTGCAGATACCACTATATGCGAGGGGTCATCTTTAAACATATCATGTTCTGCCAGCACCGGAACTCCGCCTTATACATATTCCTGGAACAACAGCCTTCCAGATTCAGCTGGTCACACACTCACACCAACCACCACTACCACCTATTCAGTCAGCGTAATTGATTCTGAAGGGTGCTTATCATCTGTGGATTCGATTACTATTGGCGTAAACTCCTCGCCCATTATTGACCTGTCTGCAATGGTAATTGACTCCAGCACATGCGGGAATAATGATGGTAGTATTACAGGGATCAACATCGCATCTACTGGCAACCATACCATTGAATGGATGGATGACAATTCAAATATCGTAGGTTCAGCCATTGGCCTTACCAATGTAGCTTCTGGCAACTATACGCTAACAGTAGTTAATGCTGCCGGATGCTCATCCTCTTCAGGAACCTTATCGATTTCTGATGCAGGCGGACCTTCCTTATCGGTTTCTCCAGACACTGCAATCTGCGAAAATGATTCAACCACAATTACGGCCATTGCAACTAGCGGCACGCTACCCTATACCTATTTCTGGAGCAACAGCCTTCCTGACACCAACTCCAATGTAGTTTCACCACTTCAAACCACCACTTATTCGGTTTTGGTTACGGACAATGCTGGATGTCAGTCAGGAATGGATTCAGTTAACGTTAAAGTTAATGCACTTCCGTTGGCCGGGTTTACTTCTGCAATAAATGGCCTTAACGTGGTTTTTACCAATACCTCAACAGGGGCAGCAACACATCAATGGGATTTTGGCGATGGGAACACCAGTTCTGACACCAACCCCATCCACAACTATTCTGCAGATGGAAGCTATACAGTTTGCTTGACTGCTATCAGTTCTGATGGTTGCGTTGCCAGCCTATGCAAAACCATTTCGGTAAGCGCAACTGGGATAAGCCAGGTTAATCCACTAGGTTTAAAAGTATATCCCAACCCAAGTAAAACGGGTATTTTCAATATGCTATTATACAATAGCATGGTAACTGAACAACCCACCATTTCTATTTACAATACTTCCGGAGAACAGCTAGTGAAAAGAGGTTTTTCACCAACTGCCAAGGATTGTCAAATTGACCTTTCTAATCAACCCAATGGGATATATTACATTAGGGTATCCGGAAGCAAAACTGTTATAAACAAGAAAATAACCATCATTCGTTAACCCAAAATCAATTGAACTATGAGGAAGCAAATTACCATGTTATGGATTGGGGCAGGATTATTTGGAAGCCTGCTTGTATTAGGTAATCATCAGATATTCGCAAACGCCGAAGGACACGGCAGCAACCATGTTTATTCATTTCCTGAAAATGTTACAGAACAAGACTATCTACCCAAAACGGTAGTTATTAAGATCAAGCCTGACTTAAAGCCTTATTGCGGCCAAGATCAAATTAGCATTTCCTCTTTACAAAGATATTTTACAAAAATAGGGATGGTAAACTTGAAACGCATGTTTCCAAATGCTTCTGCACCATTACGCGCCACTAATAAATATGGATTTGAATATGCAGACCTTACCCAGATCTATACGTTTGAATTTACAGGTGATTATCCTTTAGAAAAAGTGATTCGGGGAGCTTTTCAATTGAAAATTGCCGCTTACATTGAACCCTATTTCATTTATAGAGAAACTTATACGCCAAACGACCCAAGCATTAGTAGCCAATACCATTTGGCCTCCATCAATGCATACCAGGCCTGGGATATCTCAAAAGGAGACACCAACGTGGTAATTGGCATTGTTGATTCCGGAACTGACATTGACCATCCAGACCTGGTAGGTCAATTCAAATACAATTATGGAGACAACAATAGCGATGGAAACGATGATGATGGTGATGGTTATATTGACAACTACCTTGGGTGGGATTTTGAAGGAGACGATAACAACCCACAGGTAGGAAGCAGCGACCATGGAGTCCATGTTGCAGGATGTGCATCACCTTCTACGGATAATGGAGTAGGTGTCGCAGGGGCAGGGTTCAACTGCAAGATCCTACCCATACGGGCAGGTGATGGCACAATTCCCTTTGGCTATCAGGGCATTACCTATGCCGCTGATCACGGTGCTGATGTAATCAACTGTTCTTGGGGTGGTCCTGGAGGCGGTCAGCTTGGTCAAGATGTAATTGATTACGCAACAATAAATATGGATGCTTTGGTAGTTGCTGCGGCGGGGAATGATGGAAACGAAGATACATTCTACCCTGCTTCATACAATTATGTAATCAATGTCGCGTCTACTGGCTCTGATGATACTAAATCTGGGTTTTCTAATTATGGATACCAAGTTGATATTTGTGCCCCTGGAAGCAATATTTATGCGACAGGGAATGGAGGAACCTATTATTATTCAAGTGGTACGTCCATGTCATCTCCGGTTGCAGCTGGATGTGCTGCACTGATAAAATCCCATTACCCATTTTTGGATGCTTTACAGGTAGGAGAGCAGTTACGGGTAACATGTGATGACATATATTCCCTAAATAGTAATGCATTGGCAGATAAACTGGGAAGTGGAAGGGTAAATGTACATGCAGCCCTTGGGGGACTTAACAGTCCTTCAGTTATAATGACAGAACGCAATATTACAGATGGCAATGATGAAGCCATAGTGGTAGGAGATACTATTCAAATTGATGGGGTCTTTACCAATTTTCTTGCCCAAACAGGAAATATGACCGGCACACTAACGGCCAATTCATCAAATGTTAGCATTGTAGATGGCAGTATTACCCTGGGAGTAATTAACGCCCTTGGCGGAACAGCAGAGAACAATGCAGATCCATTCCTTATAAAAGTTTTACCCGGAGCGTCATACAACGAGAAAGTTACTTTCGAGCTGGAATTAACGGATGGACTCTATACCACAAACGAATATTTTCAACTCACAATTAATGTGGATTATATCAATATTACCATTAATGATATTGCCACATCAATAACAAGTAAAAGTTTGATCGGGTTCAACGACTTTAGCACCCAATTGGAAGGATTAGGGTTCATTTATCCGTATACCGGCACAGGGGAAAACCTGCTTTTTGACGGAGGTCTAATGGTAGGTGTGCCAGGCAATGTAATGGACCATGTCAGGGGTAGTGGTGGTGCTGTAGATGAAGATTTTATTTCCGTTAGCAATGTTCAGCGATTGCCAGTACCTGTTTTTTCTGAAATGGACCTGGAAGGAGTTTTTGATGACGGCAATGCAGCTTCTCCCCTAAATATTGAGATCAGGCACAAAGCATTTGCGTGGAGTAAGCTGGGCCATCGAAAATATGTAATTGTTGAATATTCAATACAGAATATGGGAGGCAACACATTAAGCAATATGTATGCTGGAATTTTTACAGATTGGGACATTGCAATGGGAGATGCTAATGGCTACCTGAATAACATAGCAGCTACTGACAACTGTCGTTTTCTGGGGTATGCTTACAATACCACCAATGGAGGATATTATGCAGGGGTTCAGCTATTAACCTCAAGCGATTTTATTCACTACGCAATA
>Ga0315334_10002143_pt1 | contig 12299 bp, 13 predicted proteins | sample M150034915metaG_FD_205555 | JGI IMG/M metagenome (GOLD analysis project Ga0315334, IMG submission 205555) | Ammonia-oxidizing marine archaeal communities from Monterey Bay, California, United States - M1 500m 34915 | ecosystem: Environmental > Aquatic > Marine > Intertidal zone | place: USA... | reverse complement strand
GATAGGTGGGACTTGCTACGCTGAGTAGCTGTTCCCTCTTTTCTTGGTGTAATTAACCGGAACGCCTTTCCTTTTTGCCGCCCTTTTGGCAGCTTTCTTTCCGGCCTTGGTATACGGGTACTGTTTCTTTCCTACTTTAGGCATTATTCTTCCTCCATTACTTGGTGTAGATGATCGATAAATCCGATGTCCTCGCCGGACTCCAGTGCCTCTGCGTCTGCAGAGACGGATGGGTTTGACCCTGTTAACTCCTTTATCTGAGCCTTTAACCTCCGGTTAACTTCCATTGATGTGCCGTATGCCTCCCTATACTTTGGCCCGACTGCAGCCCAAAGCGAAGCTAGAGCGAGGTCATCATTGGCGACTGTTCCGGTGAAGATGTTTCGAGCCAGCTCCAAGCTGCTGGCGACTTCGCTGTTCCACGATTCATCGCCATCCCTCAGCTGGTAGAACTCCAGTGCAGGGGCACTCTGTTCAGCCACTCGGTCAAACAGCTTGTGGTTGTTGTCTATCCCGTCCCTACGCGCACTCATGTCCTGCTCTGACAGCTTGTCATAGGTTTCGTGATGGGACTTAATTTCGTTTATCCTCTCATCCTGCAACGTATCCATTTCGGATATGATGCTGGCGAGCCTAGCCTGCTTGCTAACTGGCAGCTCGGAGAACACGTCATCTAGCTGTTCAGTTCTCTCGTCGGACTCAGCCATGAATATGACCTGTGCGATCTTGTCATCCAATCCGGTGCCCGACCCGACGATTGCCTTAGCTTGCCCGACTAACGTGCCTGCCCTGCCCTCGTACTTTTTCTTGAACTCCGGGTGCCTCTCGATGGCTGCGATCTTCAGCTCATCTGAAAGGTCATCACGCTCCTGCTTCACCCTATCGAAGTCTCCTCCGCCATTGGCTTGCTGTGCTTCTTCCAGCTGTTGCTTGAGTGCCTCCAGCTCATTGCGTGCGTTGTCCCTGTCTGATTTGATTTTCTTGAAGTTCTTGGCAGACGGAGACAGGTCTTCTTCGGGCTCCGGAACGACTTCTGCCTCGGCTTCCGGAGAAGGCTCCGGTTCCGCTTCGGGCTCGTCGGTCATAGCCCGGCCTAGAGCCTCCATGAAGTCGGAAGGGTTCCCCTCCTCGTCCACGGCTTCCGTAGTCTCGGGTGCTTCCGCAGTCTCCGTGATTGGTTCAGTTGCTTGGGTGCCTTCCTCTTCGGAGATTGCGCCCAAGTTATCCATCGATAGTATGTTTTCTTCAGCCATAATAGTCATCTGCGTTTTCTTCGGCAAAGGTTGCAGCCAACACCTCGGACGAGGGTAGCCCTGTTCCCATTGACTTGAATGTTTCTACCGCAGCACGCCATCCGGTTTCAAGCCCATTTGCATAGGCGTGATCCGTCCCGCTTGCTCCGACAGTTGGTAGTGGCCGAGTGCTTGGCTGCTCATCAGTGAGCACGTCAATCATGGCCCGTAATGTTTTGTTTTTGAGGACACGCTCCGCATCGCTAGTTAAGCTCGGGTCGGCCCGCCATTCCATCAGCTTCATCACATTTTTTATATACGTTAGTTAGAGTCTCAAGCAAGCACAAACATAGATTTTCCCTTTTCACTGAGAGTGCGTATTCCGCATTACTCAAGTCCGGGCGGGTGTGTCTCTCATACTCAGTCCGGTCAGATTCCTCGGAACAAAGGACTATCAAGAAGGACAGTTCTTCTTTGCTGATGAGCAAGGTCTTTTGACTAAGGTCGGACATCTGACGCAGCCTTCTGCCTTTTCATCTCCATTTCATTTTGCGCCAACATTTGTTTCCTAGCTATCTCTGCCTGTGCAGCGACATCCTTGCGGGCCATATCTCTTTCCACCCTCATCTCGGCGGCTCTATCCTTGGAGTCAACCCCTGCCCCGACCATCTCGGCTTCACGTTGATCTGTCTGTTGCGCCTCCATCTGTGCCTTCACCTGTTGCCCCACGTTACTGAACATCCCGACCAGTTCTTGGAATCTTTGGTTGAACACCTTGAACACATCCTTTCTGCTGGTGTCTTGGCTGAGGCTCTTGAGGTGTCCGGCAGTATGGTTGAGGAGCATCTGAAGATACACGGTAACCTCGGCAGGATCGCCGCCTTTCTCCAGTGAGTTAAGTGCATTAACCCCGGCGGTGAGGTGGGCCTGTGTGTGCACGGCGTGGTTGTCTGATTCCGATGTTGGGATACTCTCTTCGAGCTTGAACAGGGCGTTTTCGTATGCCGCCTCCTGTGCGTGTTCTTGCTGTAGATGATCCTTTTGTGGCATCGGGAAATATCTCTCTAGGCTGTCGAACCCTGTCATGCTGGCGATAGTGTCTTCGATGACGTGCTGCCGCCCGGTCTCGGGGAGCATATTGGATAGTGCAAGCAACTGGTTCATTGTGTTCCTGCGCTCCAGCGCGGAGCCACGCCCATTGGTTCGAGTTGCCTTGACTGCGTCGTAGGAAGACAGGGCAGATTTAGGGACGCCCCGATCCCGGCATCGTTTTTGGAATTCAAGAGCCTCTGCGCCACCGGGAACATCATCGGTCAAGTCGGAGTTTATCGCCCGGCGATATCGTTCGGAGAACAGGGCATCAAGCTGGGTGTAGTATCGGTTCAGCTGCGTCTTGCCTAAGATGCTTTGCTGGGCGACCAGTGCCTCAATCTCCGTGGCCGTCCTTGGGTTGCCGCCTTTCTCCAGCCTCTGACGGTACTGTGTAAGGTTGGCTTGCAGCGTTCCCTCCAGTGTTTCCTCAACCTTTAGCGGGGCATCCAGCACGCCTTGGGAATTGGTTTGCTGTATGTTCATGCCCGGTGGGATAACGGTGTATGGCCCCATTTGCACAATGCTGGTGCGGTTGAGGTCGGCTGGCGTGGCGGGCTGAAAGTGGATGGCTGTCCGGGCGACAGCGGCGTCGATGAGGGAACACTTGAGTCTGTTTTTAAGTTCAAGTGCGCTGAACATCTTAACGCCGATGCCCTTTACAGAGTGGTGTTGGCCATCTCCCTTGTCGTAATACAGACAATGTATGCATTCATCCCAGCTCTTGAATTGTCTGAGATTGCGGAACAGGAAGTGACGCCCGTCCCCTCTCTCGTCTATCATGCAGTGCGTGATTGCTCCCAGCGGGTTGTCATCGTCGGGGAACTCCCTGTAGTAGACGTGAGCCACTCGGATGACATCGCACTCAGAGGAATAAGATAGATCGTTGTTACGGATTTCCTGCTGGTGGTGCTCCCATTGCTGTTTCCCGTTTTTGCCTTCAGCTGCGGGTGCAGCATCCATGATGGCCTTCCTCACTGCGCTTACGCTCCACCCCATCGACTCAGCAATCTCGGGGTTCTTTATGTACCCGTACAGTTCATGCACTTGATACACTGAACGCACTACTGCGACTGTCCACTCGGATACGTTGGACTTGGTCTTCTCGGGAACCAGCAGGTCGCCCGCCTTGATTGGTTTGCAACGCCAGTCGAGGGTATTCTCGAACACCATCGGGCCGCTGCCGTACAAGACCATCTCGTGCTGCGATAGCTGCATTAGGTAATCAAAGTTTCCGTCCTTCTTCTGCATCCGATCAAACTCTTCCGTGACAATCTTACTGTAGGACTCGTCCACGTTGGCGTTTGTGTGTTCTATTTTGACGGTGGCATAGGTGGGCACCTCGGAGAACACATCGTAGAATGCTGATAGGCCCATGTTGAAAAAGGATTCAGCCTCTCGGAAGTTCACGTTGCATCGATACGACTGCGCGTTCCTTCGCAGGTCGGCTTTATTGTAAGGAGGGTTCCCGTCGATCAGCCCCTTGACCTTGGCCCTGCTTTGGCTGCGAAGCTCGTCAGATCGCGTCATGTTGTTGACCATGTCCTGCACGGCTGCAGGGTCTGTTAGCCTTGATTCGGCTGATGCGCTCTTGTCCAAGTAGTCGTTCATTATTTTTTCCAACAGTTGTCGGGCAACTCGCTATTGACCCTGTCGCTAGTGTGCCTCTGTAGTAGTTCCAGCTGAAACCATATCTGTGCCTTGTTTAGGCATCCGCAATGTTTGCATGATTCGAGCTTATTGTCATGCGCCGTTTCTCGTGCGCCCACGAACCTGCTCAACAGCTTGACTACTGATCCCATCCCGCACGGGATGCATCCGGCGGGCTTTATGTTAGACGGACAGTCAACGCATATGGCGGCACGGTAGTCAGCTTCCTCCTGTTCGACTCTCGTGTGTCCGTTAAGAAGTGCGTCCCCAAGGATGCGGGTAAACTGTATGACTTGTCCCATACTTATTCGCGGCACCTCTGCGTTGGGCTTCTCCACACATTTACCGGGGAAAAGGCTGCACATATACAGCTCTATCTCATGCTCGAATCCGGGTTCTATTGGCAGGTTATTCGCAGCCCTGTGCTCTGCCACTTTCTGAAGCAAGCCGGGCCAGTGCGGCCCTCTTATCATGGTGTCGGTTTCCTCTTGGTAGTAACGCCAGCCGTTAAGGGGTGTGTTCTTAGTGTTACTCCATTTCAGCATACAGATTATCCTCGGTGTATAAGTTGTTGTATTCTTGGGCTACTTCGTCCCAGTCGGAGTCCTTGCTTATTGCGCTTGTCAGTTCTCCGGCTCCGAGTCTGCGTGCCATCTCGATGATAAGGACGGCGGCGTCGGCCAAGTCGGGGCTACACCCGATCCTTCCCTTCATGTCCACCTTCCTCTCGACCACTATCTTCCTTTTTTCATCGTCAAACAAACGCTGGCAAAACTCAATGATCGTGTCCCTGTCCAGCCCACCCACTTGGCTGTGCTGAACCCATTCCCTCATGGAGAACCACAGCTCTGTTACTCGGTTGGCATAAACCTCATGGCTGCATCTTCCGTCTTCCAAGGATACTGGCATCTCTGAAGCCTTGCCTCCAAACTCAACCCTGTTGATGAGCGGCGACCATTCGCGCATGAGTATATCAGCCAACCCGCCGCCTTCGCCAGTTGAATCAATGGCAAACATATTAGCCCTAACATTTCTAGCGATGCATTCCTGCTTCACCCGCCTTGCGATTTGGTAGTGGACTGGCTCGTTTGATCCGGCATCTATGTCGATATGAATTACCTCTGTGAACTCGACAGCCATCCTATCATTCTCCAAGTCACCGTACTTGGCGAACCGGAGGATGCATCTGTCACCACCGAAGGCGGGGTCTAAGCCTGCGAGCATCTCGTACCCGGTTTGGAAGATATGGCCCAGCTGAACTTCATGCTTCTGACACATGGCTTCGGACAGGACAGTTCTGACGACGCCCTGCGGAGCCCACCAGCCACGAGTGAACTTCCAAAACCGTGGGGAAGACTCGCCCTCGAACTCGACAGCCTGCCGCACTTGGTTGGCGGTTATTAAGTAGGGCCACTTTGTTTCTCCTGCCTTTATGTTTGGGCTGTGCGCTCCGTCGAACCTCACGCACACCCCTCTCTGTGTCTCCCAGCTTTGTGTTTCTATGCTTACGGAATTCCAGCCATCAGCTGGTTCCGAGAACCTGCCGTGTTCGTCCAACACGCTGTGGGGGTTGCCGATGGCTAGGAATTGGAACTCCCGGCAACCCTTGTTCAAGTTGGACGTGGCCTCGAACGCTGCCTCGGGGGTGTCGGTGGCCTCGTCAACTATGCACAGGATGCGTTCGGAGTGGACACCTTGGATATTCGCCACGGACTTGGAGGTAGCTCCGTCTAGGACGGCGATTGCAAATATTGCGTTTTTGTCATCACCCTTGGTTGCTTGAAGACACGTTTTGGAATCAACCATATTCCCCGGCAACCTGCCGTCTGCTGTGTGGTATAAGTGTTGCAGGTTGGCCCAAGCTCTTTTCCGAATCATCTTTGCCGTAGTAGAGGTGAACAGAACGGTAGAGTGGAACGGGTCGGAGAGCCACCACACAAGAGCGTAGAGGGTGCTGCTAAAAGTTTTGCCCGATGCAGCACACCCAGTCCAAGAGACCCAATCATATTCGCACAGTGATTCTATCTGAGAATCCAACCAAGGGTTCCAGTCGAGGTTCGGCCAAATCAAATTAGCAGCCTTGCAGAAGTGCTCGTATCTACCGAGCCCACCCTGTTCCGGCGTTCGCCCCTCCCTAAAGCAGTAAAGCTCCAGCTCTATGCCGTCAACTGGGTGGTCAAAATTAAGTCCATATTTGTCGTCATCCACTTGACGTTATGGATACCTCAGATGTAAACTGTTGTCAATAGTGATGCCCCACTAGCCTATGTCGAAGACCCTCGGAAAATCCAATGTAGACGGAGCGAAGTTTGGTGGCTCCGTTTTGAGACTTGCCTCACCTTCTGAGGCGGCAGTCCTTTCGGCACCAGCTGGTGCTGACGGTGTTGATGGTGCTGATGGTGCTGATGGGGCTGCTGGTGCCTCGGCATGGACAAGTGACAACACTGCTGCAGGGCCGGGGTCAGCTGCGGAAGGCGACTTCCACTTCAAGGAGGATGATGAACAAATTTACAAGAAGATAAGTGGCTCGTGGACACTGATTGCTGATAGAACCGGCGCAACAGGTGTAGCCGGAGATGACGGAGCTGACGGAGCTGACGGAGCTACTGGCGCAGCAGCAGGATTCGGCACACCTACAGCAGAAACTGGAACGATTGGGGTTACAGCTACCGGGCCGGACACAGCAAAGATATTTGCCTTCTCTGTCCCAGCAGGAGCAACAGGTGATACAGGCTCACAGGGCATCCAAGGTGATACAGGCGAAACAGGCTCACAGGGCATCCAAGGTGATACAGGCGCAACAGGTGGCATCACGGGCGGCACGGTTACGGGCGACCTGTTACTTGAAGATGATGTCAAACTGAAGATAGGCACCCACTCTGATATGTTGCTTTACCATGATGGCGGCAACACTTACTTCTCAGATGTGGGTTCGGGCGTGATAAATATTTCGTCCAACGGGACGGGTGTAATTTTTTCCCAAGACCCCCCGACCAACCTCGAATATCTAGCACGATTCCTCACGGGTAACGCCTGCGAGCTTTACTTCAATTATTTGTCGCACACCGTTCCGAAACTGGCAACCACAGCCACCGGAGTTAATATCACTGGTGATATGCGGATGGCGGAAAGCACGACGAAGGGTGTCCGTTTTGGTGACGATGTGTTGATATGGTCTAATGGCGCGGGCACACTAACTCAACAGGCACTCGGTGATGCCTCGCAATCCGATTACCACCTACAGGTAACAACTGGTACGTTACCCACAGGCACTCTATGCGAGTTTGTTTTGGCTCGCACCACTGACCAAGCATTTGGCGGCAACTATGGCCGTTGGAGCTTCACCGCTTTGGGGTCGAGCCTCAACAATGTTTCGGGTATCTATGGCGAATTTGGCGGCAGCGTTGCCCCCACGGAATTTATTTTCAACTACGGTGTTGAAGCGGAGGAAGGCGAATTCGTCAGCTACGAGCCTATGCGCCTCATGGCGGGCACGGACATAGGCAATGTGGGCTTCGGGGTGGGGGCGACAACTCCACGAGAGGTGATTCAGCTTCACGTTGATAACATCGGCTCGGCAGGGACACGAGACTCTCACGCGATTCTGTTTCGAGGTAAGGCTAATGATGGTTCCGAATACGCTGTTGACTGGAAGCAATTCATTGATGTCACGGCGAACACCGGAGCCTCAACATTTTTATTGCAGAACAGAATTGACAGTGCGGCTTATGCAACTCGGTTTTCAGTCACGGATGCCGGAATCGTCGCAGCAAGTGGCGTTGACATCACAGGCAATATCGTGGTCAGCGGCACCGTGGATGGGCGTGATGTGCTGGCGGATGGTACTAAGCTAGATGGTATTGAGCTTTTAGCTGATGTAACTGACGCCACTAACGTCAACTCGGCTGGAGCGGTAATGGAATCTGATTACGCTGCTACCTCTTTCCTATATGCTACCAGTGATAACACCCCGCAAGCTAAGACACCCGCAGAGGTTCTGACGATACTAGGTGTGGCTACTGGGGCTACAGCCAACGACACTGATGCCAACCTAAAAGCTAGAGCCAACCACACCGGGACTCAAGCGGCTTCTACTATCTCAGACTTCGATACCGAGGTGGCGAACAATAGTGCGGTTACAGCTAACACAGCTAAAAACACTAACGCAACACACACCGGGGACGTAACCGGAGCCACTGCGCTCACTATTGCTGACGATGCGGTCACTTACGCGAAGATGCAGAATGTGTCTGCGACTGATAAGATACTGGGTAGAGACTCAGCGGGTGCTGGCGTTGTCGAGGAGATTGCGCCTTCAGCGGTTCTGACGATGCTGGGTGTAGCTGCCGGGGCCACGGCCAACGACACTGATGCCAACTTAAAAGCTAGAGCCAATCACACCGGGACTCAAGCGGCTTCTACCATCTCAGACTTCGATACCGAGGTGGGGAACCATACTGACGTTGCTGCTAACACAGCTAAAGTCACTAACGCAACACACACCGGGGAGGTAACGGGGGATGCTGCGCTAACCATTACAGACAACGCAGTCACCCTAGCCAAGATGGCTGGTCTTGTACGGGGAAAGATTATTGTCGGAGATGCCAGCGGCGACCCTGCTGCACTTGCGGTTGGAGCTGCAGGCCAAGTTCTGATGTCTGATGGGACGGACGTATCATGGGGGGACGCTGCCTCGGCGGGCTGGCTTTACGGTTAAGACAACACTCAAATAACATGGCAACTACACATAAACTATTAGCGAGCGGTGTGCTGGGCGACGGAACGGCTGCACCCATTTATGACCCGTCAACGGGCAAGACGGGAATGGTCAAGACCATTATACTGCACAACACCCACAGCAGTGCTGCAACTGTTGAGTTATATTATAACAACACAACGGCAGCTACTAGGATGCTGAAGGTGTCGCTTTCAGTTGATGAAACATTTGAGTGGGCACTGTCTCATATGCTAGTTCAGCTTGATGCAATTGTCTTAAAGGGAACAGCGTCAACTGATGCTGTAGTAAACTACTTCATATTTGGAGCGGAGGAGGAATAATTATGGCATTTAATAGAACTGACGAATCTGTACACACTCACGCTTATGAGCCGATTGACTCAGACATCGTGAGGTCTGACGTGGGCAGCACCTTTACGAAGGCGCAAGTGCCCTCAACCGAAACGGCCACTATCGTCACAAGCAAGATATTGGACTTCGCCACCTATCAGAATTTTATTCTGACGCTGGACGAGGGTGTCAATACGCTGACCAATCCCACTACTGAGGACGGGAACCAAGCTCAAACGGGTGTGCTGATTTTAATTCAGCCGACTGGTACTGCTGGAACCATCACTCTCGGTGACAACTACAAGACGGCTGGAGGTGCTGGGCTTACCCTTTCATCTGTGGACGGCCAGTATGACATTGTGCCTTATATCATTAAGGGCACGGATGAAGTCCTGTTAGGTACACCCCAGCTTAATTTCTCATAATGGACTTTTCCAGCGCACTATGGGTTACGCCAGCGGCAGGAGTCGCAGCTACTGACCCACCTACCTCAGTTGAATACTTGATGGTTGCTGGTGGCGGCGGTGGTGGCACGGCAGGCGGGCGTGGCGGTGGTGCTGGCGCGGGTGGCTATCAAACGGCAACGGTTGATACCACCAGCCTCGGCGAAGCTCTAACAGGCGATAATTGGACAGTTACCGTTGGCGGTGGTGGTGATGGGGCGGTGCAATATACCTCCTCTGAGGACGGTGGCCAAGGCGACCAAGGTGGAGACTCCAATATTAAGAGGGCAGGCGGTTGGACAGAATGGGCATCGACGGATGGCGTTGACGGCGGTGGTGGGGGTGGTGGCCCAAATTCGCCGGGTACGGGAGGCGGTGGCGGCAGTGGCGGTGGCGGTGCCGGTTACGTCAACGGCAATTATGGATGGGCCAGCGGCGGCGGCGACGGCCATAATGGCGGGTACGGGGCGTACAATTATTATGGTGCTGGCGGTGGCGGTGGCGCAAACGCCGCTGGCGGCAACGGCGAAACCACTGGTACCATTTACGTGGATGGCAGCGGCGGTGATGGCGGTGAGGGAAAGAGCAGCTCCATTACGGGCACGTCAGTGCCCTATGCAGGCGGTGGCGGCGGTGGCGCAGCGGCTCACGCAGATGGGGGTGCTGGTGGCTTGGGCGGTGGTGGCTTGGGCGGCACGACGTCGGAAGATGGCGACACCCATACTGGCGGTGGTGGCGGGGGCGGGAACTCTGCTGGCAATGGGGGAAGCGGCGTTGTAATCATTTCATACTCAGATGAGTTTATTGCACCGGACACCCTTTCTGACGCCAGCACATACACTACCCACCACGGCGGGGGTAAGCGGGTTTATCGGTTTACCGCCACGGGCTATTTCGGTTGGGACGCATAGACATGGCACACTTCGCTAAAATAGAGGATGGGATAGTCACTCAAGTGATTGTCGTTGGTGACGGCTGCTGCCTAGACGCTAATGGCGTGGAGTCCGAGGAGGCTGGGCAGGCGTTCATAGCAAGCGTTGGTCTTGGTGGTGAGTGGAAGCAAACAAGTTACAATATGCGTGGTGGAGTGCATCGAGGTGGTAAAGAGCCATTTCGGAAAAACTATGCCGGAAGGGGAGACTCTTATCGGGAGGACTTGGATGCGTTTGTTCCGCCGAAGCGGCATGATTCGTGGCATCTAGACCCGGAAAGCTGTCACTGGGTTGCACCAGTGCCAATGCCGCAGGACGGGAAGCTCTATGGCTGGGACGAGGAAAATTTAGATTGGAAGGAATTAGAATGAGAAGCCTTGGCAGTCCGGACAATATGGTGGGTCGGATATGGGACAACACAACTTCGTTGTCTCAGCAAACCTTGCGAGGGGTGGGTGACCGAATGTTCCGCCTATACGTGGACGGGACGGGGGACTTCTATGGCCAATACGAGCGCAATGATCCGCAGTTGATATCTTCGTTGGGCGGGACTGCCTCGGCGGTTGGCGTTCCGGTGGGGGCTATCTTTATATGGGGAAGCAGCACTCCCCCGCTTGGGTATCTCTTATGTGACGGTTCATCGGCTGGCGGTTACCCGAAGCTGGCAGCTGTCTTGGGCACTTCATTTGGAGGGATAGGTAGTACTCCGGATTTAAGTGGCCGGGTTGTAGTGGGGCCGGGCACTCCGAGTTACAGTGAGGACTGGGATGGGCCGCTGGGGTTGGGTTCAACTGGGGGGAGTCCGTCAGTTAAGTTAAACTCCAAGCAACTGCCGAGGCACAGCCATGATATTAGCCCCGCAAACATGGAGCACACCCATACGATCACCACCTCTAACCACACTCATGCGCTGGCAGACGCCTATGATGAGGGGGGAAGTGGGATCGCGCAAACCGCTGACCACGCCCACACCCTTGATTTTCATGCCCCAGTCTCGGGCCAAACCGGGCCAGCTGAGGTGGATACTACCAATTATATGGCCAACACAGTTCTTGATAGCTGGGCGGAGTATTCACTCATCGATAATTACGAGCACACCCATGTCTCCTACTATGGCGGCAGCGCATCATTCTCGGCCCAATTTGGGCCGCAATATGCCATGTCTGACAGTGTCAACAGTGATGATGGCGCACATGGTGCTGTTGAATGGACAGATTACAACTTGGAGCACGACCACGACGGCGATGGTCATGCCGCAGACTCGGGCGCGCGCGACGACGGCCAAGAGGGGCTATGGGCTGACCTGCATGATAGCGATGCTGATGATGAAGATGTGATTACGGGCTCTACAGCGGCCTTTATCCAGCTTGCTGGCACAACTGAGGATGGTGGGGGCGCGACATACACCACCAGCCTAGACGGCGGTGGCTCAGTGGCACACACCGAGCCAACTGGAGAGCAGATTCCCGATCCCGTATCGTCTATCCCACCCTATGTTTGTTTGAACTTTATTATTAAACATGATTAAAGATACAGGAAGAGTATCTGATGGGTTAACCGCACTGACCGGGGGCATGGTCTCCGGCAGGAGCCCTGCCTTGCTCAAGCCCACCCAGTGTTCCTATGCCTCGAACATTTCGTTTCGGGGTGGGTTCGCCAAGACACGACCTGCCTTTAAGCGGCTTGATCTTGTTACCGGGGAAGCCGCAGTAGGGGACGTGACGGTAGATGCCTCCGCCGACAAGATGACATTAGCGGGGCATAGCCTTGTCACTGGAGATATAGTTCTTCTAAAGAGCGGCACAGCTCCCGCCGGGCTGACTCTCGGGACTTTATACTATGTAAGCGTCTCATCTGATGATTTCTTCTTTCATACGACATTGGCT
>Ga0315334_10002142_pt1 | contig 12302 bp, 6 predicted proteins | sample M150034915metaG_FD_205555 | JGI IMG/M metagenome (GOLD analysis project Ga0315334, IMG submission 205555) | Ammonia-oxidizing marine archaeal communities from Monterey Bay, California, United States - M1 500m 34915 | ecosystem: Environmental > Aquatic > Marine > Intertidal zone | place: USA... | reverse complement strand
GCCGACGAATTCTTGGCTTCGCTGGGCTACCTCGAAGGCGAACCGACCATGAAAGTTCCCACGGGCGAAAAACTTAAAGCCCTCAAGGCTGAACAGGAAAGGAAAACGGCCGCAAGCAAACGCGTTCAAAAAAGGAAGAACCAGAACCAAGTGCTCCAAGCCGAAAAGGACAAGAAAACGGGAGAGAGGAAGAAATGAACTCAATCAGATACCTCAAAGCCAGCTTCAATATTTTACGCGTCGCAGCCGTTGGTGGAATTTTGTTTTATCTGCGAAACAGAAGAACAATCTTCGTTCAATGTATGCAAGCAGCCATTCTGGTCCTGATGGCTTGCCCCGACTGTATCTCGGCAGAGCCAAAGGATGAAAATCAAAAGCAGGCAATCAACCTTGCCCCCGGTTCGACGCATCCTGGAACAACAGGCGAAGTCAAACTGGAACTTGAAGACTTTTTTCTCGAGGGTGACCCTCATGCCTGTGGAATCATTTGGGATATCGCTGTAGACGAACAGGCAGGTGAACTGTTTGTGCTATGTGAACCCAAGAGAGTAGGAGGCGTGGGGGAAGTGCGCGTCTTTGATCGAAGCGGCGCGTACAAGAGAACCATCATGCCGCTGAATCCCACCCTGCCTTATTCAAGCGTACGGGACATCTGCCAAGAGGTCGTACGGGAGGACGGAACCGAATTGATTGTTCCCAAGTTTGATCTGAGCTGGGGAGAACCCTCGTTTTATGGTTCCTTCTGGGATTCTCATAAGAAGATTGCGCTGGCTCCCGATGGTGACCTTGTCATCTCAGACCTCTACAGGGGCAAACTCATGAGAATGTCACCCGATGGTAGCCTGCCTGAGGAGGGCTGGAATTCGGGCTTTGCGCTTCATAACACTGGAGGACGGGGCAGTGCCATCGTTAATTACCTGCCATTCGATTCCCTGCGCTACCCCTATTTTCATTTTGGCCCTGACGGTTCGCTTTATGTATCGGGAGGGCAAAGTTCCTTCGAGTCGAGGTACCACCACTACAACTTGGAAGGGGGGGTGAACAAGGCACGCTACCATTTCCCGGTCAAGGGAGACCGGAGCAGTTACGTGTGGAAACTCGGGCTGAAACCTGGCCCGGAAGTTGAAAAACAGAGCGTTGTAGGCGGTTTCAAAGAGGCCAGCGGGATCGTCGTCGACGGGGAGCATCTTATCGTTGCCGATGCGGGAAACAATCGTCTGCGGGTTTGCACGTTAGACGGCAAGCAGGTTGCATCGATCACGCACTATAGGGACCAGGGAAAGAAGCAACCAATCCTGGATCCGACCGCGCTGGCCATCGATCGCGACAAATGCCTCTATGTGCTCATCGGTTCCCAAGAGAGGCCTGAAGACTTAAGAACCGAAGGTAGCATCAGGTTCGTACAGAATGCATTGCATACCTCGGCCTTCGAAGAGACTCCGCCTCCGCGTAAAGTGATCAAGTTGAAAAGCTGGGATGCACCCGGACTGCTGGCCAAATCCGCCCCCGTGCATACGTATGTGATGCAAATAGCGGTCGATGCCGGCGTGTCGCCCCCGCTGGTCTGGGTGGCCAACGGCGACGGGCCCGGAAGCCTGCAGCAATTGTCAGGCGCCGACCTTTCGTTGAAGGCGCAATGGCAGGATGATGGCGACACCTTGTCCAATCCGCGACAAGACAGTGGTATGCCCATCCTGAATATCGATCCTGAAACGGGCCACGTTTATGTGGAAGACGATGCCAGATACCGCCACAAAAAGTTTGGCACCGTCTATCGTCTTGATCAACAGGGAAACATTCTGAAGAAATGGGATCCCTATTTCATTGACATCGAGGAGAGCGGACTTATCTCGCCGTGGGGCGCCACCAATCTTGAACGCGGTTTTCCTCATCCAGAGGAGCCCCTGTTTCTGGATTCCGTCTTCGGAAAGGATGGCAGGGTATACCGGTGGAAACTCGCTGAGGACGGTGTCAGCGTTCTGCGATTTGACCGCGCTGGCAAGCCGGTTCCGTTCGCGTCCACGGGGAAGCATGAACTGCTTGTCGATGCGTCCCCCGTCAAAGGCAGGTTCTACCACAAAGCCCATCTCAGGAAGCAATTGACGTGCTGGTGGGATGTTTACTCAGGGATGGACGTAGATCGTGAAGGCAATATCTACTATATGAACAAGCAAGATCGGTACAGGGAATTGGGGCTGATGTTGCCGAATTATGCCTTGCACCGGCAACTCGACGTCTATGATTCCACCGGCAAATTGAAACAGAGAGCTCTGCTTGATCTTACCAGCGTGAAGGGCATTCAGGTTGATAAGGAGGGGTACATGTACATCGTCCATATTCCCGCCGACGGCATAGCTCCCGAAAAGCGTGTCAACCGAGTCGATGCCAAAGCGCCCAAACGGTCACCGATGAGGTCTTTTGCACTGTCGAAGTTTGCGTCAACCGGCGGAAAACCGCTCTGGTCGCAGCCATGGGATGGTGATCATGGAATGGGCTTCATCCCGCCGAATCCTCACTGTATTTGCAGCACGCACCGGGTGAATCAGGCGTTGGACGACAAAGGCTACATCTACATGGCGACCAAACACAGCGTCCAGGTTGTTGATACGAAGACGGGCAAGCTCGTTGGTGATTTCGGCAGTTATGGAAACGCAGACTGCAAAGGAAAGGGCAGCGCGTATCCGCATCCCGAACTGCCACTGGGAAGCATTTCCAGCCTGGCGGTATGGAAGGACAAGCTGTTTGTCATGGATGTTCTTAACCGACGCCTCGTCAAATGTAACATCACCTATGACCCAGCCTTGAAAAGCGCGAGGTAAACGCCGGCACATGAACAAGGAAAACTTGAAATGAAAGTTCTGACAACAGTCATTGCTGTGCTCTTGCTGATGCAGAACACAGCCCGCGCCGAAGAACCGTCGCGCGCAATCTCGGGCTCAGAATCCTCGCCCGCTCGGCCCAACATTCTGTTCATCGTTTCCGATGATCATGGCTGGGGTGATTTACCGTCGAACTGGGACAAGACTGAGGTGCGGCTACCGACGCTGGAAGCTCTGGCCGCTCAGGGTGTCCGGTTTCCGAACTACCACACCGTCCCTCTCTGCGGACCATCGCGTGCCTGCATGTTTACCGGTCAGTATTCGTCCGAAAATGGCATGTGGCGCGGCCCCGGCCAACAGCCGCTCGGATCGCCCGGATATCGTGGGATCAAGCGCGACGTGAAAATGCTCTCGGAGCATCTTTCCGAATCCGGCTACAAAACGGGTGCCTTCGGCAAATGGCACTTGGGCGCGCTCGACGGAGAAGTTCCCGGCGACCGCGGATTCGATGAGTTTCGCGGGTTTCTCGGTGGGGCGCATCCCTATTGGATTAAAGCGGGAAGGTCCAAGTTCATGCACAATCGGCAGCCCGACCGCACCTCCCAAGGGCACGCGACTGAGCTGTTTACTGATTGGGCGGAAGGGTTCATTCGAGAGAACGCCGCCAAGGGTGACCCGTTCTTCTGCTACCTCGCTTACAACGCCGTGCACGGCCCGCTTCGCGTCGATGAATCGAAACCCGCCTCTGCGCCCGAGGCCTGGATAAAGAAAGCCCTCGACCGAGGAGTCAGTTTTCTGCGCAGCGACTATGTCGCCATTCTTGAACACATGGATCACAACATTGGCCGGTTGGTCGACCTGTTGGATGAGCTGGATGTCGCCGAAAACACCCTGATCGTCTTCGTCAGTGACAACGGAGGCTGCACCATGGAAGACGGCGCAGCGGGCGGCAGGTTTCCCGGCAACAACGGACCGTTCCAGGGAGGCAAGGCGACAACCTATCAAGGCGGGCTGAACGTGCCGTTCTTGATGAACTGGAAAGGCCGACTGCCCCAAGGCATGATCTCGGATGATCAGGTAATGCATTGCGACATCTTTGCCACCTTGTTGGACGCTGCCACGATCCCTGTTCCAGAAATGAATGGCAAGAACCCGGTTCGCGGGATGTCTCTGATGCCACACGTGCTGTCGGCAGGGAAGAAAACCATCCCGGAGCGGACCATGATCTTTGAGTTGTGGGGCAACATCGGACTGCGAAAGGGGGACTACAAACTATGGAGCGATATCGGGCGAGAGCACTCCCCGGATTGGGACGCCCTTGTCGCCGAACTGGAGCACACCGATCTCGCCCTCTTCGACCTCAGCAATGACGTCGCCGAGAAGAACGACTTGAGAACAGAGCTTCCTGAGGTTTACACCTCGCTCAAGACGGAGCTGATCGACCATCTTTCCAACATCAACACGCAGTATCCCAGTGGCGGAGATTCCAGCATCCTGAAGAGAGTGAAGCCTCAACCCCAGACGACTGACTCCGCCCCCACACCAAAACGCCGGTCTCAAGATCAGTTCTTCAAGCAACGGGACCAGAATGGTGACGGAGCGATCACGCTGAAGGAGTACATCGGCAATCCTGAGGGTCGCAATGTCCCCGCGCTGACCAAGCGGTTCAAGAAAATCGATTCAAATGGCGACAACCTGCTGCGGTTGGACGAGTTGAAAGCCCAAACAAGATGAAACGCGGATAATGCCCCATCATCAGCCCGTTCCTGCGAACACTCGCGTTTTCCCTGAATGCCTGCAAAACCTCAAGGCCCCGACCATTGCTTACAGCGAATGATGAAAAACCTGTTACCGCGTATTTTGGGTTCAAAGAGATCCGATGATGCATCCGTTCCCGTCCCCGATTGAGTGCACGCGATTAGGTTGGTCATTCGTCCTTGGCCTGTTTTGGGTGGGACTCTTTTCGCTCGATGCCGCGGCAGAGGAGCCGGGCTCCGATGCCAAATCCAGAACTGATCAATGGGAGTTCTTGGACAACGGACTCATTCGAGTCGGCGTCGACAAGTCGCGAGGCGCCTGCATCGGTTTCTTTGGAGAAACGGGTACCGATCGCAACGTGTTGAACCACTATGATCACGGGCGTTTCATTCAGCAGTCTTATTATGGAGACCCCGACGGATCCGACTGGAATGGAAAACCCTGGCGGTACAACCCGATCCAGGGTGGCAGCTGGCGCGGCAAAGATGCACGCGTTTTAGAGTTCAGGATCGACGCTGATTCCGGCCTGTACGCCAAGGTCGAACCACGGCACTGGGCCAGCGGAAAGCCCTGTCCCGAGGCCGTCATGGAACAGTGGATCACACTCAACGGTCCGGTGGCACACGTTCGTTGCAAGTTGGCGTACACGGGAAAGGACCACGGTACGACCAGATCCCAGGAGATGCCCGCCGTCTTTGTCGACGCCGTGCTCAAACACCTGGTCTATGTCCAACAGCAGAAACTGGTTCGGCGTCTGCCTGGATGGCCGAACGAATCTGGCAACACTTCTGAAGACTGGGTCGCCTATGTGGATGACAAGGACTGGGGCATTGGGATCCTGACACCGGGAACATCGAAGTTCACTTGCTATCGATACAAAGGTGACGGGAAATCGGGCCCGCATGGATCAGCCTGTTCGTACGTGGCGCCAATACGGGAACTTCGTCTCCGAGGCGGACAAGTCGTTGAATACGAATTCTACCTCACCCTTGGATCGATCGATCAGATCCGACGCCGGTTCACTGCCCTGCGACACGAGAAGCAGGAAGCTGCGAACGCTGAGGACGACCGGCCCAACATCATCATGCTGTTTGCCGATGACTGGGGATATGGGGATCTGGGTGTCTTCAAACATCTGAGTGACGTCAAGACTCCGCATTTGGATAAGCTCTCGCAACAGGGAGTACTCTTTACGGACGCCTATATCACGGCGCCCCAATGTTCGCCATCTCGGGCAGGACTGCTAACTGGACGGTATCAACAGCGTTTTGGATTTGACACCATCCCTGATTGTCCGCTGCCGCTGAGTCAGTCGACCATTGCCGACCGCATGAAGAGTGCTGGCTATGTCACGGGCATGGTTGGCAAATGGCACCTAGAGCCTAACGCATTGAGTCTGAAGTGGGCCAGAAAACACCAACCCGACGGCATTCGCGGTAGGCGGGTCAATGTGCGTCGTGATTTGGCAATGCCTTTTTTCCCTCAAGCTCGTGGATTTGACGAGTTCTTCATGGGCCAGAGCCGTCGCTACTGGTGCAATTTCGACTTAGCGGGAAACGATCTGAAACGTGACGGCCAGTCCGTTGAAGAGCCTCGGTTCCGCGTGGATGTGCAGACCGACGCAGGCCTGGCATTCATTGGACGCAACAAGTCGCAACCGTTCTTCCTGTACCTCGCGTACTATGCGCCGCACGTCCCTCTGGAAGCACCCGACAAATACCTCGACCGATTCCCGGGCGAGATGCCGGAACGTCGGCGTACGGGTCTGGCAATGATCAACGCCGTTGACGAGGGTGTCGGCCGCATCATGAAACGACTCCGCGATGAGGGAATCGCAGACAACACGCTGGTCATGTTCACGAGTGACAACGGCGCGCCGCTCGGTGCCCAAACGGGACAGGTCATGGCCGACATCCTGCCCGTCAATAAGCCTGGTCCGGCCTGGGACGGCTCGCGTAACGACCCTCTGACCGGCGAGAAAGGGATGTTGGCCGAAGGTGGAATCCGGGTCCCCATGATTTGGTCATGGCCCGCCCGACTGCCAACGGGAAAAACCGTTTCCGATCCTGTCATCAGTCTCGACATGACGGCCTCAGCTCTCGCAGCGGCCGGAGTCACCGATCGATCCAAGCTCGACGGCGTCGATCTGGTGCCCTATCTCACTGGGAAAGGCGCAAGTCCGACCCAACGAGATCTCTACTGGAGGTTTTGGAATCAGGCAGCGATCCGCAGCGGAGACTGGAAGTACATCGTGACGGGCAGCGGCCGTGAGCTGTTATTCAACCTCCGCCGCGACAAAGAAGAACGACATGACGTACTGGCCCAACAGCGTGAACGCGGAGCCGCGATGCGCGCAAAGCTGAGTCACTGGGCGGATCAGTTGCGGCCACCCGGGCTGCCATCCGACCCGCCCAAGGGCCAGGAGACTCGCTGGTACGAGCATTACTTTCAGCCCTCCGATCAGGGTCCCTTCAAAGAAGTCCCGTGAATCGATCGATCCTCTGAGTTGAGTCCGAGAGTGACCTGCCAGGGCTTGAAGTCCTGGCTGAGGGCCCCATGATGATGAAGAATCCCGAGGCCACCTGGGACAAAACTTCCTTCACCACTTTCGGGTACAGGAACGATGGCGTTCGCTCGAGGCGATACAGGTACATCGTTTACGATGACGGAACTGAAGAGTTGCATGATCACGGGAAGGATCAATGGGAATGGCAAAACCTGGTGGATAATCCTGAACATGCAGATGTAAACCAAGAGATGCGCCAAGGGATTCCTGCTCATCATGAGCCACCTGGTGAACTATCTGCACGCAAAGCTAATGCCCTAGAGGTCCATGGATGAGCCTTGTCGCCATTCAACCGAAAGAATACAGAGGACCGACAAGATAGAATGATAGAATCTCGCAAACCCAACCGCGACCGTCATCGCCGCGACCTGCTTCAAGACGTAACACGCGTCAGTGAATCGACCGACCCGTTGCGTACAAGATGCGAGAATAAGGCTCGTTTTGCGTTCACTGACTTGCATTTCATACTCACCGAGGCACCCGCTTCGCACCACTGCTTCGCTTGAAATAGAGCTTCTTCCTTTTAGACTGGATTGAAAAGCAAATTACTATCAGTCCTTCAGTTTCTCACGACAGATCAAGTCCAGACTCATGAGCAGGATTACAAGAAGAGATTTTGTCAATGGAACTCTGATGGCGGCAGGCACTTCGATGCTGCCGAATCGCGCTCAGTCTGCAAACACCCAGGACGCGCAGAATCAAACGTACTATCCACCATCCCGAACGGGACTGCGGGGAAGCCAGCCAGGATCGAATACCTACGCGCATGCCATGGCACTCGATGGCAAAACGCACTTTGGACCAGCCACCGCATTGAATGAAGAATACGATCTGGTTGTTGTCGGAGGCGGGATCAGCGGACTCGCGGCGGCCTACTATTACCAGCAGAAGCACGGACAGGACAAAAAGGTGCTCATCCTGGACAATCACGACGACTTTGGGGGCCATGCCAAGCGAAACGAACACACCATCGATGGCAAACTCAGAATCGGCTATGGCGGTACGCAGTCTCTGGTAAATCCCCAGCGCTGGAACAAGATCGGACAGGATCTGCTGGACGATCTCGGCATCGATTTGAGTCGCTGGGATACCGCGTATGACCAGAACTTTTTCAAGAGAAACAATCTCGGTGGGGTAATGTACTTCAACAAAGAAGTTTTTGGCGCAGACAAAGTGGTCCGGCACCCCTACAGCAACCATTACAACTATCTCCATGGATGTATGGGTGCAAAGATCTCCAATGAAGAGGCTGCACGAGAGGCACCTGTCAGCGAGAAAGGTAAAAAGCAACTGCTCCGCGTACTCAATGGCGGTTACCACGCGATCAAAAAGGCGCACAACCTGTCCACCGATGAGGAACTGCAGCAATTCACCGGCAGCCATTCCTACTACGATTACCTGAAAGACACTTTAGGTGTTGATGATCCGCTCGTGATCAGGATGGCCAGAATGTCCGCTCTGGACTGGGGATACCTAGGGACAGACATGATGGGCATTCGAGGGGCCGACGGTGCTGGAGCAATGGGTTTCCCTCCCAGACCTGTGTATAGCGAAAAAAACCCCTACATTAATCATTTCCCCGATGGCAACGCCAGCTTTGCACGTGCCTTCGTGAAGAAGATGATTCCCGCGGTTGCAGAAGGGAACAACGCCGAAGACCTCGTGATGGCCACTTTCCACTATGACCAACTGGACAAGGCCAACCATGCGGTTCGCATCCGACTGAACAGTACGGTGGTGAAGGCGCACCACAAGGGCGATCCTGCCAGCGCCAGCGAAGTGTCTGTCACCTATATGAATGACAACAAGGCGTATCGGGTCAAAGGCAAAGCCGTGGTGATGGCCTGCTACAACGTGATCATTCCCCATATCGTTTCAGATCTTCCTGAGGAACAGGCAGCCGCATTGAGGCTTCAGACAAAGAGCCCGTTGCAGTACACCTCTGTCGGTCTGAGCAACTGGAGGGCTATCAAAGAACTGGAATTTGGGTTCGCGATGTGCCCCGGCAATATGCACCAGTCGATGATGATGGACTTTCCCGTCAGCATGGGCGGTTATGAGTACACCAAAACTCCCGACGATCCCTGCATCATTCAGATGATCCACTGTCCGTATGGCGAGGAAGGCGCACCAGAGGATGAGCAATACGCCGAAGCACGATACAGAATGCTGGACCTGCAGTTCCAGGATTACGAAGATGAGATTCGCTCGCATTTGAGCGGCATGTTTCCGAGAGACCTGTTCAACTTTGACAGGGATGTCGCCAGCATTTCGGTGAATCGATGGGCCCACGGTTACGCCGCTGGCGGCCCAGGTGATTCCACCGAGAAAGGACGGCAGCCATTCCACCGAATTACAGTTGCCAACAGCGATTCCGCCCCTGGCGCAGACTCATGGGCTGCAGTGGCAATGGCAATCAGAGCCGTGAATGAACTGGGGTAAGTTCGACAGGGCGACTCCTCTGCCGTCACCCGCGCTGTACAAACAAGTGAGACATTTCAAAATCCACGATCCGAGCCGCGAAAACTGGTTGTCGATTTTTTAAAATTGATGCAGCGAAGCCCCACCTCTGCGATTCACCGGTATCCCTTGCAAATTCTCGACCTCTCGGGTATCAACCCCAACTAGAGTGTCTTGAGGAATTCGATCAAATCCAATTTGTCGGTCGGCGACAAGAGATTGACACCATCGCGTACAAAAATGCCTTCGTCATGTCCAGTGTTTGCTAACCCAGGTTTCGAAGTATCAAAGAGTCGTGACGCGGTTCGCCACTGCCGAGGTGTGCGGTCGCCCACCGGAAATCCCACCGCTGTCGCGTCGTAGTCGCGACGAATGTCATGGGCTGGACCCAGATGGAATTTCTTGACGCGCAGCGGCGCCGGCTTGAGAAGTTCGTCGAGATTTGGGATCGAGTTGTTGTGAAAGTAGGGCCAACGAGCCCAGATGCCAACGAGCGGGGGCGGAACGTAAGCTCCTGGATTCGGCGTGAATGACATGTTGTTCTTCTTGAAAATCTCCAGCCCGTTGGCTAACGGCGCCAGATGAACCATTGCCTGCGATCGGCCAGAATCGGTGCCGACCTTCTTGGCGGTCGTTTCTGGTGGCATGATGACGCGGACCGTCTTCAGCAAATGTGCAAAGTTGGCACCCGCATCGGTTTCGGTGCTCCACGCCTTTTCGTAATGCCCGTGGCAGTGAGCACATCGATTTTCAAAAACGAGTTCGCCGCGTTTCGCCTTGGCCAAATCGATCGTGTTGGCAGAAAAAAAGTCCGTCCAACGCGGGGCTTCCATGGCGTAGGCGGATGCCGACAAATCGCGAATGACTTGACGGTTGCGGTCGATCCATCGATCGAGACGCTTTAGATCTGCACCACGGCCGATTTCGTTGAAGATCAAGTTTGCCAGCATGGGATCGCCTGACATCGAACCGTCATGTTGAAAACGGTTCTTGTACCTTAAATTCCACAATACCGGGGGCTTTGTGTCGGTTGGGATTTTCCACAGAGCCGAGCGTGAACTAGGGGAATGACGGCGTGTCGCGTAGGCATCGTTCGCGCGGCCGGCCATGGAAATCCCGACAAATGCAACCGGGTTCTCCAAGCCTTTGGCCTTCCCGGGCTTGCCGTGTACAAAAGAGACTTGATGCTGCAGCGCGTGAAAGGCGGCCATTTCGCCGCCGTTGGGGCGAGTGGCAAAACGATACTGCCGATTTTTCAACTGGGAGACTTTTTTCAATAGTAGCAGTGTGTCGCCTGTGGCACCCATCAGATTGCTGCCGCCGAGAACGGGACGACCGAACAGATTGCGAGTGTGACATGACGCGCAAGACAACGTAAACACGGGGACCTGGTGGTTGTTCCGGAAAACTGCAAACCCCATCGGCGTCGCTGGTCGCCGTTGGTGTGGAAACGGAACAAAATAGGCGCCGCTGCCCTCCTGTTGCGGAAAGTGGACCAAGCCTGCCCGGGAGTAGATGTCGCTCCAGTTACGACCTACGCTGGAAAGGCCACGACGAGCCATACCGCGTCTCAACAAGGGTTTGTAGTTCAGCCGCCCGTACAAACGACTGATCGCGTTGTACGGTGCGCCCAGCGTTGTTTCCTTGGCGGGATAATCCAGCAATGCCAGACGCCCGCGACGGTCGGCGATCTCCAGTTGATCTTCGTCCAGAGCGAATATATTCGTCAAACCACCGGGTGGAATCGGTGCCGTAAACTTGGTCTGCGGCATTTCGTCTGCGCCGCGGACACGGTCTGGCGTCGCCACCATAGACAATGCGATCCATATGAGCAGGAGCAATCGCCCACCTGTTTGCGAGGCATTCATTTTCCAGATCCCTTGTCTAGGCGGGGAAACTGATCATCCAAGCGAAACATCGAGCAGAGTGTTACACGATTTCTTCAGAAATGCCGCAAGTGTGGTGAAGAATTTTCGTCATGCAGTTAGCTGACGAGAGGAGAATCGCGGAGAGCATGGGTAGACACCGATGACTTGAATGACCGTCATGAGGCAGGCATGGTCATTCACGCCCTGCACATATTGTTGAATTGAGATTTTGCAGATTGGAGCCAACGATGGGGCGAGCACCTCGCGCGGATGAAGCTGGTGGGATTTATCACGCGCTTAATCGTGGAAACGCGATGCAGCCAATTTTCTTCAAAGATGAAGACTACGAAGCATTCGAACAAATCATTGCCGAGGGCCTGGATAAATTCCCCATCGACCTGATTGCCTACCAGTGGATGAACAATCACTGGCACATGGTTCTTTCGCCGGATGAAGATGGCGGAATGGGTAGGTTTCTGAGATGGATTACGCTGACGCACACTCAGCGATACCACGCACACCATCAAACGACCGGCTTTGGTCATGTCTACCAGGGGCGATTCAGGAGCTTTCCCGTCCAGGACGATGAACATTTCCATGTCGTCTGCCGCTACGTCGAGCGAAATGCCTTGACGGCCAAATTGGTCAAGAAGGCTCAGAACTATCGCTGGGGCAGTCTCAACAATTGGCTCCGCGGGGATTCTCCAATTGAGTTGGCAACCTGGCCGGTACGTCGTTTGCCAAATTGGACCCAACGCGTCAATCAGGCAATCACCAAGAAAGAGAAAGAAGCATTCGCCCGAAGCGTCACTCGCGGTGTTCCCTTTGGCA
>Ga0315334_10002141_pt1 | contig 12302 bp, 10 predicted proteins | sample M150034915metaG_FD_205555 | JGI IMG/M metagenome (GOLD analysis project Ga0315334, IMG submission 205555) | Ammonia-oxidizing marine archaeal communities from Monterey Bay, California, United States - M1 500m 34915 | ecosystem: Environmental > Aquatic > Marine > Intertidal zone | place: USA... | reverse complement strand
CTGTGGTATTAGTGTATGGTTTTTTGGCTACTACATTGGCATACCCAAATGACTTGTTGTATAACAACTTTGCGTCATTTGTTATTACAATAGAAATACTCGGTAGACCGGAATCTTCAAAAATCCTTAACAGGTTATTTTCCAGTTCTTCAATGGTATTAATAGGTTGTATTTCCCAAGATTGGCAACTTGAGAGATTAAACATTAGTGTCAATGCCAATATTAGTCTTGTTAACATCGTTTTATTCATGTAACTAATTTTCTTTAGTTAAGTTAGCGACTAACTCGGGAAAACTATCAACAGTTTTACATCCGTCTATCGGCAAGCCAAAGCCATACGTAACTTGGAAAAATCCTAATCCACATTCTTTCGCTGCTTCATAGTCCCCATCCATATCTCCTATGAAAACAGGACTGTGGAGATCATTTCTTCTCATAATATTTGCAGTATTTAAAGGTTTTGGTTCGTTTGTATCACCCCAGCATAGATGATCTTTAAATAGGCTTTCGAATTTATTCTGGGATAAAAAGTTTTCAATATATCCTGACTGACAATTGCTCACGATAAATAGATCAAATTTTTTCTTTAGCCTACTTAAACCCTCGCAGACACCTTCATACAAATCTCCGCCTTGTTCTTTAATCACAGCAGTATCTTCACTCATTGTTTCTTCTGTAAGGATAGAAATCTCATTATTAGATAGGGTTGAGAATACAGTCTGAATACATTCAGCATGAGGTTTGCCTGTGACGCTTCTAACATCTTGGGCTGTAATCTCTCTGAATTTTATTTTGTTTCGCCTAATGACATTGTTCCAAGCATTGGCACATGCTTCACTCGTATCCCAAAGAGTGCCATCTAAATCGAAAATTATTGAATCGAATTGTTTCATTCCCACTCAATATTTACATAAATTATTGATTTTATTCACTTTATTCCCACTCAATAGTAGTGTTGAAAAGAGCCCTTTGTATATATGGGTTACAGAGCGGTAAAGAATAGTTTGTAACTACTTTGTAACTCTCGTTAGATATCTGTGGAATGACTATCTTCAACAATTAGCTCTTCAATAAATACCTCTTCAACGGCTAAATTGAACAGTCGAGCGATTTTAAGTGCTAAGGGTAAGCTGGGATCAAACTTTCCTTTTTCGATGGCATTGGCCGTTTGTCGTGACACAGCCAAAGCATTGGCTAAATCAGCTTGAGTCCAGTCTCGTTCAGCTCGAAGTACTTTTAACCGGTTTTTCATTTGTATTTCCTACTGCCGATGAAAATCGTAATGATGTAAGTGACGGCCATGAGCATTACAAGGTGACTGATTTCTGGCTCGAAGCTAATTAGTTTAATATCTTCCAGTTGCTCAAAAGCAATGCCCACTATCAAACCGACCCCTAAGGTCATTCCCATAGCATCCATAGTAATTTTGCGTTGCAGTTCGTCAAGGTTTGATAAATGTTTGACGTTTGCCATGATCATGGCTAAGCCCAGAGCAAGATGAGTAATCAAGACAGAAATGGAATAGCCAGGATGATAATTCCAAATGTATTCCGAACCAAATCTCAATAAAGCTAAGCTAGCTAACCAAGCCAATGTCCATAATGCTAGATGCGAAATGTTAGTATTGTTCTGTTCTGTACCGATTGTATCGCTGTTTTTAATATCGATCATAAGTCAAGCTCCCAGGTCATAAAGTAAAATAAACTTTACTTTAGTGAGATCTTACCTTTTTAATGCTTTTTGTCAAGCCTATTTGACAAAAAGCATGCTGCAAATGACACATGCGATAGTTTTTTAATGGTATTATCCAAATTTATGCACTAAATCTAAGGTACCACCTTTGTGAATAATACCGATTGAGGGGTGTTCACCACCTTTTAAAAAGTGAACTCACTCCCACTCAATAGTGGAGCTATATTTTATCCCTGCAAAACAGCAGGTTACGCTCGAAAAAATGACGTTTGTAACCACTTTGCAAAGATAGACTATTTAGATATCAAAATTTGCTTGGCCAAACCTATTAAAAATCAAACGTCTACTACTTCTACTCTTACAAGCTTTGTAACTAAGGCGCTTTGTCCAATAGCCGGCTCAGCCGGAGTGTCCTTCAACACCGCTTCTTCTGTCGTTGGATCGATCCGATTCTTCAGATTGGGTTTGCACCTTCATCAAAACCGGTAAGCCTCAATTTTTTAATCAATGTGTCAGATCAGATCGCAACTACTAAAGCTGAGGAGTACCTCAAGCACCTCGGTAATAAGTTATTTTGTCTTTTAGTTTACCCAAATCGGCGAGCTCCACGCTCGCTCCTGTATTGTCGTACTCCAACCGGAGCGGGGCGCCACACCAGCGCGTACCGAATCCCAGGTTGACCAGCGACAGGTTGGATTTTCCAGAACCCGAGCATAATAAAACGCCTTTTGTCCAGATTCATAAGTCGGATCCTGCCAGGTTGCAGACAACGTTGCGTCTCCCTTGTCCGCAGATATCGCACAGTTGGCCAGATCCACGGACGCGCCATTGTCCGGACACCGGTGGTCGGTCGCAACCGTCAGTCCATCACTACAGGCGATATCGAATACCGCTTCCTGTTGGCGGCCATCGGCATACCAACCTTTGATGATCTGCAGGCGCTGCAGAGGCGCGCCACGCGCATCCTGCTCAGCCTGAACGACAAAAAAAGGCGACTCCTCACCACCCGCCAGTTCACCCCCCTGCAGCACGCCGCTTTTTGAAACGGCAGCGGTCCAGTCGGGCCGGGTGTTTACCCCAGCAGCAACCTCAGTGCTGGCGCCCATGCGCAGGCGTATTCGGGTTCCGCTGGTTGCAAAAGTTTCTTTGCGTCGCAACGCTGCATAAATGGAGGACCGGTTATTCTCTTCTGCCCACACGCCCGTTAGACCTGCAGCACCATAGTTGATGCGAAACACATGTCTGTATTCCGGCACATTCTCATTCACGCCCGTCGGCACAGAACCACGGCGTTCCGGTTTCGCATCCAGCGCCCCTACTTTTCCGACAAAGGTCTCTTCGTCAAATCGAGATCCTGAATTATGCGTATCCGACGCGCCAACAATCCCGAACTTATAGGGGTTTGCACCGGACTCGGCTTCAAGTCGGAGGCCCGTCAGATAGGCATCTCGGACATAACTTCCGCGCGGCTTACTCTTGCCCCAGTTGGCAATCCGATAAGGGAAAATTTCAAAATTTGCCCATTCGTCGTTGGGCGACAGAAAGGGATGCGTCTCGGAAGTACCCTTGATCTGCGTGATTTCAACGAGAGGTTCATTGCGAAGACGAAGCGCTGCATATTCCGGATCGATAGGCGAGCCATCCCACTGCACATCATCAAACATCCAACCGTCTGAGCCATTCGAGTTGTGCGGTATTGCCAGCACTTCGAAGCCCTGATCTCGTTGCTCGTCCATCCAGCGCCAGAGCGCCTCCGGGTTTTTGGACTCCAAGCGCCCAAAGATATCGGTCGGCACCCTGTTTGACGCAAAAATGACATTGCGATGCATATTCCCGCGTTCTCTGAATGACGTGTATTCATAGCCAATGAAAGTGGTGAGTTTGCCTGGCTCGTAGTGCGTTTCAGCCGCTGCAACAATGTCCTGCCAGGCAGAACGTCGCTCAGCCAGCGTATTATGTTTCGCGACGAAGGCCGGCATGTCCGGGTGAGTTCGGCCGCGTTCAGCCACCGTGCTCTCATCCAAGATACCCAACTCAGTGGCCGCCTGAAAAAGCGGATGATCCGGGTTGTCGAAAGTCGTCAGCGCGCCCAGATACTCTGCATGATCTGTAACCGCGTAGAAATCAAGCGGGGTATCCAATTGCACAGTGAAGCCCTGAGGGTGAGAGATCGCCTCGCCCTTGGCAAATCGATAGGCCTCATCGGGCCCCATCCGTGTACCGAAGCCGTAGGCATCCATCGAATAGCTCGTGTGGATATGGAGATCGCCGAAAAAGGCCTGTTTTGATGCTAAAACCGGCACATTCATGAGCAGTGCGATCGCAAGGCAAGCCAACCGTAAGTAATTCATATACGCTCCCGTTATTAATTTCGGACTATGCCATGCATAAGATGTTTGGCCGGTGAAGACTGCCCCTACTCAATAGCTGCCAGATAGCCGGCGCATTACCCGGTAGGCGACGGCGAGTGTTCGCGGACTGCTTTGATGGCAGGCCGCGGGCTCCGCACTCGGGCGCAAACGCTGGGCGCGATGAGCGTCCCGGCTCAGGCTGTCTGCTGACTCTTAGCCGCCAAACGCGCATTGCGCCGGGCTAGCCTTTCTTGTAGCCGCTTGTGGCGCTCAGGCGTCAGTGGATACGACCAGATCAGCCTCATGGCCAAGCCATAGAAAAAGATAGGACCTAAACAGTAGACCATCCGAAGGGCCAGCACGCCTGCCTCAGTACTGCCCGTAATGCCGCCAGCTGGATCGAAGCCCAACAGACCAACAATGTTTAGCGACACTCCGGTGCCGAAGGCTATGGCGATTTTTTCCGAGAAACCTAAGAACGCGAAGTAAGCACCGGCGCGCTGACTGCCACTGCGGGCGGAATCCACATCCACCACGTCAGCCAGCATGGCAATGGGAAGGAACTGCAGGCCCCCAAAGCAAAAGCCTTTAACGATGAAAAGCAAGAAGAAAATGGAGTAATCGCCGAAGCCTAGGAATAAGTTAGCGCCGCTCACGGCGGCAACTGTGATCAAAGTGCACATGAACGCCTTATGCTTGCCAATCTTTCGGCCCAACCACAGCCAAAAGGGAATGGCCCCCAAGCCAGCGATGAAATAAAAGAAATAAGCGGCCCCAATGGTAGGCACGCCAACAATGTCGCGAATGAAGAACAAAGATACGGCGTTGCGGAAAGACTCGCCAAAGTGCACCAGCAAAACGATGGCCAGCACTCGGAGCATGGGGCCGTTCTTCATGACCAACTTGAGGCCGTCGCTGATTTTCGGCCGGGTTTCCCCAGCAATTGGCGGCGGCTCTTTGACCATGACCAATACGATAAATGCGCAAATCGGCAAAATACCGATGATGGCCCAAGCCAATCCCGCTAACACTAGGCCAGTAAGGGTTGCCCGATCGACAATTTTCTTTTCCTGAAAGTCACCGGCAAAGGCGCCAATCGCGTCACTCCACAGTGTTTTAAACACCTGCCCAACGCTGGTTCCGCCATCAGCCAAAATCTCGATAATCATGGGAATGGATGCGGCCAGCATAAGTCCCACTAGCACATATATTTCCCGGGCAGCAGTCACGCGGCTTCGCTGATGGTAGTCCGTAGATAGCTCGGCGCCCCAAGCTCGATGGGGTAGCGCGATCATCGTGCTCCCAACAAAAAAAATTGTCAGCCAGAATAGGAAATAGGCGATGCCAACCCCCTCTGAGGGCATAAAAAGGTTGTACACACCCAACATCATGACCGGAGGGCCGATAATTAGCCAAGGTCGGCGCCGGCCTATGGGGGTCCGCCAGCGATCTGATAATTCACCCATGAGCGGATCGGTAATCACGTCGGTTAAACGCGCGAGCATTAGTATGGTGCCGACAGTAGCGAGGCTGATGCCAAGGCCGCCGGAGTAATGAGCCGGAATCCAAATCGCCAGTGGGTAGCCGATGACGGCCAGTGGCATGCCCAAGGTGCCATGGGCGTAAAGTATTCGTTTTGATAATACCTCTGTGGTCACGCGGTCCCTCCCTACCTGCATGCGAGGACGGTAGTGACACCTATCAGTTTTGTCTCTTCTCGCGATGAAGACTTGAGGGGCGCTCCTCGGGCAACCCCTCAAACAGACTATGCCCTAGGACAATTAGTTAAAGTTTACGGTCAACCTTACGCCAAGAGTCATGGGCTCTCCAAGCCGCGCGACTTTTGATCCGCGGTTACCGAAAAGACCTGGTACGGCTCCATTTATTAGACCAGTTACATAGGTTTTATCGCTTAAATTGCGGCCATAAACCGATAGGTTCCAAGACCCGTCATTTGCCTCAAGTCCCACGCTTGCATTGAAGGTGGAATGAGCTTTTTGCAGACCCCGCAGATCTAGGTCGGGTGTCACGTATTGGTCGTCTATGTATATCCAACTTGCCAGGGCATACCAATCGACATTGGCTCGAGGAGTTGGTGCCGCATAGCGCAAAGTCTGCACGCTGCGAAGCTCAGGGGTGCGCATGTTTCCAAAGCCAGTAAAATCACACAGGTTCGTTTTCGTGGCATGCTTTGGCACATCTCCCACTCCAGGGCAGGGAGCAGCCGGGAATTCCGTATACTCAGAATCCAGATATGCTACCGAACCTGACAAGCTGAGATTGACCGTTGGTTGATAAACGTACTCCAGTTCCACACCTCTGTTTTCCAAGGTTCCCGCGTTCTGTACAAAGGTTCCACCGGCCCCGGTAGGGTCAGATACGGGGTTCCACGCAATTTGCTGTAGATCCGCAAAGTCATTGATGAAAATGGCGACGTTCGCCAGCAACCGCCGATCTAACCAAGTTGATTTAAACCCGAATTCAATATTGTTGGAGGTTTCTTTGTCATAGTTGGTAGGAATAGTTGTGAATCGAATTGGGCGCGCATTGATACCAGGAGCCTTGTAACCTGTAGCGTAACGGGCGTAAATCAGTATGTCGTCCGCAGCACCCACATCCTCAAGTGTGTACTGAGTGCTGATCGAGTAAGTCGTCTGGTTGTTATCAATTTCGTCCGAGAACGCCTGAGTACCGAAGAGTATCCCAAGGTTGTTTGCCGTTGGATTACCCTCAGTAAAGGAGCACAATGGACAATTCAGATCATAAGCCGTGGACGCGTAATTGGCCTCGGTCTCTGGCGAGAAGAGACGAACACGCTTATCAGCGGTCTTATCGTCGCTTGTCAGTCGGGCGCCAACTGTCACTGACCATTGATCAGTAATGTCATAGTTGCCCTGAGCATAGACTGCCAAACTCTCATGGGTCTGGTCCCATTGGTCCGATCTAGCATGACCGCCACATCGCAAGCGGTCGGCCATTGTGTCGTTCAGCGTTCCACTATTGACTCTGTTTTGAACATTTCGCGAAAACGAGCAGCCAGGTGCGACCAACTGAGATTGTTGCCAGAAGAAGGCGTCATCATTGAAGTAATACAAGCCGAGTAGGTAGTTATAACGATTGTCTGTGGGTGAGCTGAAATTCACCTCCACTGAGGTGGTCTCGTGGGTTTCCGGCTGATCAGCCCAAACCGAGACATCAATCCCCACCGCGTCTTGGTCTTGGTGCTGATTAGAGTCAAAGTCGCGATAAGACGCTACGAATGTTAGGTCGTGTCCATCCAAGAGTTCTTGGGACACCTTCAGAGAGACTCCCCAATGTTCGATGTCGTCCATGGATTGGTTTTGGGCGTAAGACACATGATCTAACTTTTCGCCGCGACCAAGATAACCGTCGTTCTCGCGATTCGGAAAGGTTATATCTCGATTGAGCAGTAAGCCGGCGGCCATTTGGTCAAACGTCGCCAAAGCCTCATCTGAGATGTCGATCCACTCGCCAACACAGCAGTAAGCGAGGATATCGGAGTAATCTGCAGCGAATTCAACAATCGTCGAATCGGAAGGCGTCCAAAGCGTTTTTAAACGCATGCCCCATTCTTCTCGCATATTTGACCGTCCGCCGGTTTTGAGCTTCGCGTATCCATCGTTGCTTCGTTGCCAAAACGTTGCGCGAGCTGCCAGATTGTCAGTAATCCCTGCATTCACAAATCCTGAAGTTTCTTGGCTGCCGTAATTGCCGAATCCTACTTGCAAACTACCGCCGAACTCCTGTGTTGGATCTGCTGTCCTAACGTTCACCAAACCCGCTGGTGTGTTGGCGCCGTAGAGAGTTCCTTGTGGACCTTTCAATACTTCAATGGCAGAAATGTCTGTTAGTGACCCGATCAAACCTGAATATCGTGGAATAAAAACACCGTCGAGATACATGCCTACGCTTCCGTCAATACCAGCATTTGCCCCAGAGGAGCCGATACCACGAATCGCTACAGTGGAGTTTCGCAACGTACCGGCCGGGGTGTATGCAAGCGAGGGGGAAAATTGCGACAGGTCGACAAGGGTTCGTATTTGTCGATCCTCTAAGAACTGTCCGCTGTATGCCGAAACGGCAAGTGACACCTCCTGTAGCCCTTCCTCTCTTTTTTGAGCAGTGACGACAACCTCTTCAATAACACCTTCGTACTGCGTACCCGTTTCGCCCGATTCTTGCGCGAACGCCGTTGAACCAACTAACGCGCCGGTCAACACTAAACCTATTCTTGCTAATAATGATCTTGATTTCTTCACAACTGTCTCCCCATTCGATTCCGCTTCATGAACAACACTGAGTTGTCCTTCGTTGCCCATCGAAATGGAAAGCCCGGATCCGACCAACAAAAGCTCCAGAGCTTCTACAACTCCATACTGGCCGCCTAAGCGGTTGGCAGTCTTGTCGTTGGTTTCATCAAACGAAAACAACAAGGTTCGATCCGACTGCTCCGCAAATTCGATGAGCGCAAGATCGGCACGTTGCTTAGGAATATCAAAGGTCACTGTATCGCCTGCGTGAGCGCACAAAGACACGCACCAGCCGATCACCAGACATCCTGGTCGCAATCGAGCGTAAGTGCCCCAAAGGAGACTCACCACCCGCGCAACAACGTGTCGGCCCGCTAGGGAATAGGACGATCGGCTGAAAAAAATCCGCCAGTCGATAGGGGTAGAAATTCGCCGGCAGCTACTTTGGCGCATCCGTGCTACGACTCTTCTGCGCAGAAAGTAGAATAGTCTCATCATCAGCGCGTTGGTAAACGATGTCGAAGTTGGCTTCTAGGGTTGACAGGAACCCAGTCACATCACCTGCCTTGAACAGACCAGCCACGCGAAGGTGTTGCAGATTTTCGTCCTCTATGACGAATTCGACAGTGGTGTAACGGCCTACTTCGGCAACGGCAGTCGCTAACGACTCGCCACGAAATATCAGATTGCCGTTTCGCCACGATAGATGTACTTCGATCTCTTCCGGCTCAAGCGCTTCCACATTATCATTGTCAGCGTTTAGCACCACACGCTCACCCTGAGCGATAAGAATCGATTGACCCTCGAAGCTGCCCAGAGTTACACGTTGACCAACCTCGGCGGTGCCCTGTTCGCGCACACCAACCTGAACTTGGCCGTCATCCACCAGCACCTCGACCCGCTGGGAATCATCAATCCTCACACTGAAAGACGTACCCACAGCCTGGACAATACGCCCGGCCGCGATAACGCTGAGCGGCCTTGTCGGATCGTGTGCAACATCGATATGCATCTCTCCACGTTTTAACTGCACGATACGCCGCTTCTCACCGAAGCTGACACCGACGCGGGTGTTCGTATTCAGAGTGATTAACGATCCATCTGCCAGCTCGATCGTGGATATGCTTCCGATAGCAGTGTCATACGCCGCAATATCAGATGCCAAGCTCGGGGGTGGTCCATCTTTGTCTAGATTCATGATCGCAGCCGTCATCACGAATCCTGCGATAACCACGACAAAGGAAGCTGCTATCGCCATTGGACGGCTCATGCGACGAACGGTTACTGAACCCGTTTCCGATATGTGCGGGAACACTTCTGACAGGCGTGCTAGAACATCCATCTTGTCCCACATCCGTGCCATTTCAAGCAGCTGCGCTTCGTTCCGCGGATCCGCCCGCATCCAGGCGAATAGAGTATCAGCGTCCGCATCTGTCAACCCCTTGTCCATCTTCGCAATCCACTCACTCGCCTCTATGAGGTGTTGATCGCCATCTTTAAGTTCTGGATCGAATCGGTAGACCTTACTCACCGCGGACCTCCTTTCGATTGTCTTCGCCAGATTCGCGCCACGCCTGTTCTTGCATAAAAACTGCGCACCGTCTTACTGCTAACGCAATGTGTTTCTCCACGGTACTTTCTGCGAGCCGCAGTTCACTGGCAATTTCTCGCTGGGAATATCCGTACACTTTCTTCAGTACAAACACGCGCCTCGCCTGCACCGGCAGCTGTCGCACGGCCTCACAGAAATGCCCGAACTCCTCACTTGAAGCCGCTTGCTCATAGGTTTCGTCGAGCGCCAACCCGGCAAGATCACGGCTACTTTCAAACTCCTCAGTCCAAGGTTCAGTCACGCGATTCTCGGCGCGTTTTAGGCTGTCGAGCGCAAGGTTACGGGCCGTTCTATACAGATAAGATTTCGGATGCTGAATCTGTTCGGGTTTACCGACCTGACACAGGCGAACATACGTTTCTTGAACGATGTCCTCGACTTCGTGTGGCGGCACGATTTTCGACACGACACGGGCTATGCCAAGCCGAATCGATAGAAAAACATCTCGAATGTCGTCCACACACCCTCCAATCGCTCCTTTGCTAGTATAAGGACGATTGAAGGGAGAGTTTTCCGCTAGTTTTCAGCCCGAGCTTCCGGAGAATCTGACGTATCGACCAGCGCTTCATCATAATCACTTATCTCTTCACCTCGCCTACTGTGTTGCAGTGTACCCCGTCAGCACCATGTGGAGCAATTAGCCTGATTGCCTAAGAGACTCTTCTGGTTCATCGTTAACCCGAGAGGAAATGATGATGACAGAAAAAAGAAGTGCAGAGAAGACGGTGCGAGATATTCGCCGGCGAACCCGCAAAAAGTATTCTACCGAAGAGAAGATACGTATCGTTCTGGAGGGGCTCCGTGGCGAAGAAAACATTGCGGAGCTGTGTCGCAGGGAAGGCCTTAACTCCAATGTTTACTACCGCTGGTCAAAGGAGTTCATGGAGGCCGGTAAAAAGCGCCTTGCTGGCGACACTGTCCGAGAAGCCTGCTCAGACGAAGTTAAGCAACTGCGAGCTGAAGCCGCGACCCTGAAGGAAACCTTGGGTGAGGTTGTTATGGAAAACCTCTTGCTCAAAAAAAAACGTTCTCGGGGATGGGGAGGACGATATATGAGGTATCCCAGCAGCGATAAATACGAGGTCATCCAGCTTGTTCAGAACTCTGATCTATCCGTCCGGCAGACGCTGGTTCGACTGGATATCCACAAATCCACCTTTTACAACTGCTCACTATTCCCACTCAATAGTAGGCATATCTGAAACCCTTATAAACAGGGGGTTACAGAGAGATCGAAAGTAGTTTGTCATAAGTTTGTTTCAGAAGATTAAACAATTTTTGGGTAATGAATAATTGGGTCTGACACAGTGAGTCATTTCTAAATACTTAAGCCGGTTGCCTATTTTTCACAACCGACCTTTCACAACTAAACATCAAGAGACAGACAATGACACTTCCTACCGAATTGGAAAACATCAATCAGGTTTGAAGCCCACGGATCGACAAAACGGAAACGCGAAATAAGAGGAATCAGATTCAGCCCATGACTCCCATGCCATTTGCATGTTATTAAGTTCTTCCTTGGACGCTAAACCGAACTTTTCTACGGACTTTGAAAACCAGCCGTTCGCACATTCGTCTGCTCTCGCAAGACCAAACTCTCTCACTTGCATGTCAGTACCGTGAGATATGTATTTGCTTGTAGTTTTGGTGTTCTGAAAGCCTGCTTGATTGAACAATCGACGAAGTTCGCGACCGCGATAAGGATTAGCAATCCCTTGCAACTCCCAGAGATTTAGCCTCAGGCTATAGAATTTTTCCAATTCCTCAAGACCGCCGCCCTCCATAATTATTCCGCCGTATTCCACCGACGCCGCTCCAACTACAGCTCCTGGTTTAAGCACTCTATAAACTTCAGCGAGTGCTACGTTTGGCTCAGTTAGTGCTTCAATTACTGAATGACAGATACAAGCATCGAAATGTTCGTCAGGGAACTCCAGCGAATAAGCATCGCCGATTCTAAACTCGACGTTTTCAATACTTTCGCTTTCAGCAAATTTGCGTGCCGCTGTGAAGTCATCCAAGGGATCGATACCGATAACGCTATCGACGTGTCGCGACAGACCCAAGGAAATCGTGCCTTCGCCACAGCCAAGATCCAGCAACCTTGAGCTACTGTCGAGATGCGGGATGAGAAAGTCCGCGTAAGTATCTGCGTTTCTAGTTAGAAGTCTTAATTCAGAACTCAAGACATGTCTCCCTAGTCGTGGTTCATAGCTTGTTGTTTGTCCCGCAAGCTCATGCCCTATTCCCACTCAATCGTTGCTGGTGGTTTGCTGGAAATATCATAAGTTACCCGGGAAATACCACTGATCTCGTTGATAATTCGACTCGATACTTTCTCCAGAAACTCATAAGGCAAACGCGCGGATCGGG
>Ga0315334_10002139_pt1 | contig 12307 bp, 20 predicted proteins | sample M150034915metaG_FD_205555 | JGI IMG/M metagenome (GOLD analysis project Ga0315334, IMG submission 205555) | Ammonia-oxidizing marine archaeal communities from Monterey Bay, California, United States - M1 500m 34915 | ecosystem: Environmental > Aquatic > Marine > Intertidal zone | place: USA... | reverse complement strand
TTAATGCTTGTCTCAGATTTCTATCTGATGATGAATATGCTTGACTTCTACTATCCCAAGTTCTAAGACGTTCAATTGTACTTTTCATTGATGTGGATAATGGTTTTCCAGATGCATCTTTATTCACAGCGCCTATGACTGTTGCAAGTCCTCTATCGTGCATTGTCAATGATGTTGGTGCACCAGTTCTTGTTGGATCTGCTCCTCCTTCTTTTGAAAATGATCTCCATTCTGGACCTGCATCTGTAATTTTATCTGTAACAACTAACCCACAATTCCCACAAAATAATTCCCCTGTATCTTGATCCGTTACCATTTTTTTTCCTAAACACGCTGGACATTTTGGTCCTAAGATGGTTACTTTTTTCATCATGTAAAATTACTATCTATTATTTCATTATTAATTATTTTACCAAATTTCTGAAGGTTAATTGTGTGTAGGTTAAGCTAACATTGTTATATTTTTTCAAAACTTTATTTTATTTTCATGATTTAATTTAACAGGCAATATGCATAGGAAGGTGTGTATGATGGATACATTATACTTGCTTTATCGTTAGTATGTGGTAGACCTATTGAATGACCTATTTCATGAGTCATTATTGTTTTAACGCTCTCTACATCGTATAACTGAAAACTACCATCGCAATTATAATCTCCTAAAGCTACTTCCACAACTCCTTTTCCAATATGTGCGTGTCCTAAAACCCCTTCACCTATGTTTCTAACTACCCATGTTATCCATACATTTGTATTTGCTTTTGAATTTAAAATTTCAAATTGTATTTGTGCATTTTTATTATTTGTAATTAATTTTTCATTCTCCCAATATTCAAAAGTTTTTTGTAATGTACTTACATGATCTAATGGAAGTCCTGTTGGCTGATCATTTATGAATATATTATATTTGATTATGTATATCTCGTCTATTATTTCATAAGTGGGATCTGGAAATGATGATGATGACATTTCTACTTCTTCTTGAAAATTCCACTTTACATAATCTCTAAGAAATTTTTTAATTACATCCTGGCTTGGATTTGGATATTCTATGTATCTTTTTTCGTTAATTACATTTTTTGAAATATCTGCTAAATATTTATCAAATAACCATTTTTCATAGTTTAATTCTTCTATTGATTTTTTTACATTTATGTTAATTAATTTATTTTTGATTAACCATTGTGTACTTTTAAAAAATCCCTCATCAGATGATGCATTCTGACTCCATATGCTTAAATTATTTCTAATCCATGACATCATTTTCAATTCATTTTCATTTTCAGATATTTTATTTTCAGGAATTTCAATAATTTTATTTTCAATCATGTATTCTAAACTATTTAAAAAATCTTGATCACTAATTTTTGTTAGAGTCCACCAATTGGTTGAATCTTTAACCCACTCTGGTACATTCCCTATGTTTTGTTTTTTATAATCAAATGGTTTGTCTGTTGGAATGTATGGATATTTTGTGATAACATCTTCAATGAATTTTTTATAATTTTTAATAATTATGCTATTTGGTTTTTCTGTGTATGCCTTGTCAAAATAAATTAATGATTCTTCATACTCTCCCAAATTCCCAAATCCTACTCCCATTCCAGATAATGCTAACGCATCTTTTGGATTATTCTGTAATACTTTAAAAAATTGTTTTAATGATTTTGTATGATAGTCAATATTGCTTAGTGCAACACCTTTCATTTTTAATGCAGTCATACTATTTGGTTTAATTTCTAAAATCTGATCATAGATTGTTATGGCTTGTTTGTATTCTCCTTCTTGAAAATGTTCTTTAGCATTATCTAGCAATTCATTCACTTTTTTTTCTGTTTGAGCAAATACGTTGTTATCAAAAAAATATGAACTTGACATGATAATTATTGCAAAATAAAATAAAAATTTTATTGAAAATTGCATGTATTGATCTTTTTAACTTGATTTCTATACTTTTTCATTTTAAGATTGATTTTGTTGTTAATTTTTTTAAAATCCATGACAATCTTTAATTCATTCATCATAACGTCTTTTTATGTTGACAGAAATTTCAATTTCTAGTAATGTTTCTGAATTACAAAAGAAAATATCTCAAATTAGATTTGAAATAGATGAATTAGGTGAACCAGCTCAAGAAATCCCTGAATTAATTTCTTCATCTAATTTATTACGCTCAAATGAATTTCTTTTAAAATCTGATGAAAAGAAAACTGTTTTACTTTCTATCTATGCTCAATACTGTGAATCTTTAGAGCAATTACTTTCATCTGTTTTTGAAATACAAAACGATCTAAAAAATATTTTAATTGAACAATCTTCTATGATTGAATCTAAACCAAAATCTAAACCAAAATCTAAACCAAAATCTAAACCAAAATCTAAACCAAAATCTAAACCAAAATCTAAACCAAAATCTAAACCAAAATCTAAACCAAAATCTAAACCAAAATCTAAAAAATAAATTACTTTGATAAATGTATTATATCTCCTGCAATTATTTTGGTTGTTTTTCCTTTATCCTTAATTAACAAACCTCCATCACCATCAATTTTGATTGCTTTACCTTTTATTTTTCCATTAATTGTATCTATTTCCACTTTCTTTCCAATTGTTGATGATCTCTTTGTCCACTCTGCAATTATTTTGGTTGTTTGTTTTGTATTTAATAATTCATATATTTTTTCTAATTCTAGTAAAAAGCATTGAACTAATGCAATTGCATTACAATCTTTATTCAGACTAGCTACGCCATAATAATTTGGTGTTTTTTTCAATATTTTTTCAATTTTTTTTACATCAATTTTGAAATTTATTCCAACACCTAAAACCAGATTCTCAATTCTATTTGATTCAAATGTTGCATCTACTAACATTCCTGCAACTTTTTTCCCTTTAATTGTTAAGTCATTTGGCCACTTTAATTCTGGATTTATTTTACAAATTTTTTCAATTGCGTATGATAATGCTAATGATGATGCAATTGGAAACAATGTTGTGATTGAAATATCAAATTTTGGATGTAAAATTATTGATAACCATATCCCACCTTTTGGTGAAATCCACTTTCTTCCTAATCTTCCTTTTCCTCCTGTTTGTTTCTCTGCAATTATTATGGTGCCATTATTTTTTGAATCATTGGCCATTTTTAATGCCTGATTTTGTGTAGAATCTATTGACTCAAAATAATACGCCTGTTGTCCTAATACCTTTGTTTTAATCCCTGAAATAATTTCCCATGGTAACAATAAATCTGAATTTGCCGTAAGTTTGTAACCTTCTTTTTGCTTTGACTCGACTGTATATCCTAATAATTGAATTTTTTTAATATGTTTCCAAACTGCAACTCTGCTAATTCGTAAAACATCACTAAGATCTTGACCTGAAAGATATTCAGTGTTATGTGTTTTTAAAAATGTTAAAACTCTGAGTAGCCCTGTGTCATCAAATGAATTGTAAATCAATTTTGTATCATGTTTAATTCAAATATTACATACATGCTAGAATCCAATATCAAAATCAAATCCTCCATCATCCATACCTCCATCATCCATACCTCCATCATCCATACCTCCATCTGGCATACTTTCTGCTGGAACATAATTTGACATTCCTATCCCCATCATACTAAACATCATACTAAACATCATCATATCCATTACCCCAAAGAACATCATTGTTGGTAAGAATGATTTATTTTCATCCATAGTTTGTTTTAGTTTTTCTTTGTCACCTGTTTTGTATAATGTGGCCATTTGGTTCCATTTTGATTGCATCTCGTGTACTCTTTCATCAACTTCTTTGGAACCTTTTTCAGTGACATGAATTTCAATCTTATTTCCAAACCATCCTTTTTTTTCTTCAACATTGATAACTTTTCTACTTTCAAGTTTTTCTAAAATAATGTTTAATTCTTTTGAATCAATTTGTGTGGTTTTTTGAATTTTATCAAATTTCTTTATCCCGTGTTTTATTGCTCCTAAAACTATGATATCTTTTGATTCTTCTTCCATGAATTTGTAATTAAATCACATCTAAAAAATTTTTTGTTTTTTCAAAAATTATATTGTTCATTATCATGAATCTTTCATGGAAAAAGATGATCATACTGATAAAGAGATTCGGGATATTTTGTCATTAAAAAGAGTGGTTGTAATTGGAATGTCTAAAAATTCATCAAAAGCAGCTCATTTTGTGCCTAAATATCTCTCAAATAATGGATTTGAGATAACTCCTGTAAATCCCACTACTGATGAAATTTTGGGCAAAAAATGTTATAATTCTGTTTTAGATGTGGATTGTTCTATTGATATTGTGGATATCTTTAGACCTTCTAATGATGTTTTACCCTTTGTTAAAGATGCAATTAAGAAAAAACCTAAAGTGATTTGGTTACAAGAAGGAATCCATAATTCTGAAGCCGAAGACTTGGCAAGAAAAGAAGGAATTATTGTAGTTTTTAATCGTTGTATGCTAGCAGAACATAAGAGACTGTGTTAATATGACTGATTTTGAAAATTTCCATCATGACCTTCTTATATTAATTAAAAAATACGAACAAAATATCCCTTTAAAGATCGAACAAGATCTTGAAAATGACATTGTAAAAATATTTGGTGCAAAAATAACTTCTTTGGCAAGAGCTCAAAATGGTCTTAATGATATGACTGAGTTGGCATACACTACAGCTGAACACCATCCTTATTGGAATTTATTATACAATTGTTCTGAAATTGCACACACTGTTTTAGATAAATGGAAAAACTCCTTATCTTCAAATGATCTTAAAGATATTGATTGGGCTTTGAAAGAAATTCATCAGACTTTGGAGAAAATCAAAGATAATACTTCCATTGAACATGATTGTTAATTCTAATTTGATTTATGCATGATCTCTGACCTTTTTTAGAATAGTTGATTTTATTTTCTAATTTATCCTAAAAATCTGTTAAAAATTGGTATTTTTTGGTAGTTGTTATTACTTTATTAAATACATAATTCCGGTATTTTATTGATGAGTTCCGCAAATGACAAAAAATCTTATTTTCTAGGTACTGTAAAATCCGGTATTGGTGCTGGACTAATTGCTGGAGTTGCATTATTTTCTGCATTTATTTCAATTGATCAACAATTGGGCTTGCCTCATGGACTATTTTTCAAAACATTGCATTTTACATCCGGCGTGGATACTCTATTAACTATATTTTTAGGATTATGTGTATCTGCACTAATTGGAATTTTGTATAACGTTGTCTCTTCTCATTGGGACACGCTTAGAATTATTACTCCAACTAAAGGAATCTTGACTGGTGCTGCAACTGGCGCAATCATTTTTGGTTTGATCTTCTTGCCTTTTCATGTTTTAGTTTTACTTCCAACTGTTGAATCTGAAATTATTTTAAATGAATCTTTGTTAGATATATCTGATAAAGAAAAAGAATCCTTGAAAACTTTGTTGTTTAATAATACGTATGTCTTCTGGTATTCTGCACTTTTACATATCGTTTTTGGTTCTGTATTGGGACTCATGTCTGGATTTGTTTTACATGATAGATATACTAATGTAAAAAGAATTCGTTCTTTTTGGTAGCATTATTTTTTTTATTTGCATATTATTTTCTCAATCCCATAATTTTATTTTTTTATCCCCATACATTGAATTTTTAAAAATCTATATGTTTAAAATAACTTAATTTATAATATTAAATTATCTTGAACGTTGTTGAATCTAAAATAGAAACATCTGATATTTCAACTGTAGAATTAATTGCCCACTTTAGACAAAAATGTAAAATTTGTGGGCATCATCGAATAATGCATAACGAATTTGGTAAATGTGAAGGAGTTATGAATAAGCCTTGTACTTCTGGCTGTGATAAATTTAATGCTGAATGATTTTCTTTGATCATTTTTTAATTCTTTAATAATACTTTAATATTTTATAATTATGCGAGATTTTCATCCTAACGATGATGCTGTTTTTCCTGAAGGATATTCTCCACAAGAAACTCTTGATGACATTAGTCCAGAAATCCCAAATCAATTACTTGATTTTATTTTACGATCTGGTCCTGCTGAAGAAATAGTTGACACTGATTTATTTGCAGTTATGAAAAAACGACGTTCTACGAGAAAATTTTCTGATAAACCTGTTGAAACTACCAAAATTGATAAAATAATTGCAGCAGCTGATACTGCTCCTACTGCTGGTAATTTTCAAGGATTTGAAATTTTTTATGTTAAAGGTCCTGAAAAAAAAAATGCTTTGATTGATGCTTGTAATCATCAATCTTATGTTGATGCTCCTGTGGTATTGATTTTTTGCAAAAACCCCTCTCGAGTAAAATTGAATTTTCCTTCTTACATTCTCCGAAAATTTGCAATTCAAGATGCCACCCTTGCTGCGGGATATTCTCAGCTAGCAGCTCAGGCATTAGGTTTAAGCTCTATTTGGATTGGAATGTTTGATGAACAAAAAATAATGGATATACTTCAAACTGATTTAGTTCCTTCATCTGTCTTGTGTATTGGTTATCCTAAACAAACCAAATTTCCAAAACCTAGACGTAATCTTAAAGATCTTGTTAATGTGGTGTGGTAGCTAAGCCTAAAATTCTCCATCTTTAAATAATCACCAATATCTGTTTATTTTATGACTGATGCATATGTTATGCTAAATTGTGAATTAGGTGCAGAAGTTGGTATTATTGAACAACTAAAAGAATTGGAACAAGTTGTTGATGTTTTTGAAACAATTGGAACTCATGACATGATGGTAAAACTCCAAGCCGAAAATTTTGAAAAAATCAGAGAAATTGTTTCTTGGAATATTCAAAAATTAGCTAAAGTTCGTTCAACGGCAACTTTAATTAAAAAAGATAATTAAAATTACTCCTAATCCAATACGCTTAAGTTTAAAATTATTTATGGTTGTTTATGGATATTTCTTCAACTAAACTACCTATAATTTTGATATTTGTTCTTGTTGGAATTTTATTATTACAGTTCATTACTAACGATAATACTGCTCCTGTAATTGATCCTGAAACTTGTGAATTATATGTTTTAGATTCTCAAATTAACAGTAAAAATTACCTCAATGAATTTGATTCAAAATGTTTGGATTTTAAAAATCTAAATAAATAAAATTTTAATATTTAATTAAGATAAACTTCTAATCTAAAATCATGCCTGGAGATAAAAATGAAATTGAAAAACTGATTGATACTATGATTGAAAGTGGAGATGAATTGGTAGATAATTTAAAAACAATTCTTCCTAATTCTATGTCTGAATCTATGGTGATGTTTCATGAATCAAATGTTGAAAATTTAAAAAAAATTAAAGAATTCCTTAATAGATAAACTCTATTTTTAATTCGTATCATTGACACTATATCTTTTTTAATTATAATTTGACTTTTTTATTGTGACTAGGACTAGAATAATTTCAATTGAAGTAAACAAAATGGTAGGTGATGTATTTAATACAATCCTTGAACTTTCCCCAAAAATTATTTCTGATATAAAAATTAATTCAGAAGGACGGTTGTCCTTTATTGGATTTTGTGGGGAATACTTGTCTAAATTTAACAAAAATAATTCTCTAGGGATATTAAATCATCAATATGTTGATAAAAAATCTTCTTGGAATATTCCATTATATGTAATTTCTAATGGTGATTTTTCTGAAATAATTATATTTTTGAAACAACCTACAGAATTATCTGATTTACAATTTGAACAAAAAATTAATAAAATTAGTGATATGATGACTTCAATGAAACATATTCTTGAATCTAATGTTTAAATTTCTCAATACGTATATTCTATATGTTGGAATTAACTAAAGAAAAAAATGAAATGCAGATACTGTGATCAAATATTCCCTGAAAACGCTGACACTGTTTTAAACTATTTTCATCATATTCAGATTAATCATTATGATGTACTTACCGATAATGATAAAACAATGCATGACATTCGTGACAATATGATCAAATCAAAAAAAGAATATGATACATTAAAGAAAAAAATTGGCGACTCTGATTTAATTTTCAATCAAAAAAATCTAGATGTATAATTGACATTCTACTCTTTGCTAGGTCCTGCCATATCTTCTGGTTTCACTTTATTGTCCCAATCTCCACGAACTCCTTTAATCAGTGAAATAATTCCCGATATGATAAATGCTAAAATTAATCCAAAAAATAATGTTTGATCCATTATTTTAAATGAACAATTTATTTTTGCTGGTGGTTTATCTTCAAAATACTCGTAACATGTCCCAAACTCATTTGATTCTAAAGTTGCAGCTTGATACTCGTGACCGAATGTACCTAAAATAATAAGTCCTACAAAAATTAATACAATTCCTAAAATTATGAATCGCATATCACTCATATTTTTTTTTATGGTTTACCGTATTTACCTTTTGACTTAAAAAATTATTATTATTATTTTTCAAGTGATATTTTTAGATTTTCTAGCGATGCTTCATAAAATGCTCCCATAAACACTAAAAATTCTAAAAATTGTTTTTCAGACATTTTTTTACTATTGAGGTATGATTGCCATGTTATTTCTGTAATATTTTTTGTTTTGTTTTTGATAGAAATTGTGGCAACATATGCTCTTAATGGTAATCCTTCAGTTGCAACATATGTGAAATATTCTCCTTTTTTCCATGCAACTACATGTTCTTCTATTTTAGTTCCATCTGCAAATGTGATGAGCCGAACAGATCCTATGCCTTTTTTCTTTTGAGACAGATACACTGTTTCTTTTACGTCTACAACCCATGTTGGTAAGCCTATGATGTTGCTGATTTTCCTCCAAACCTTTTCTTTTGATGCGTTAATTTTGATTGTTCTCTTGATTGTTCCTGTATGAAATGATTTTTTTACTATTTTAGCCATATTGAATGACTTTTGACATCAAATTTTAATTTTTAGTTAAAGAATCATTTTTAATCCCTTTGAGATAATGTTATCAAATGGTATTTGGTTGGGGAAAGAAAAAATCTGTTGAGGCACCTGTAGAACGTACATCTGTTAACCGAAATATTTCACTTCAGGACGTTCCTCGTATTATCTCTGATCTTAGTAAACTAAGAGAATCTCAAACCCTTTCTGAAATCAAGACTTTAAGAAATAATACTGCTCCTCTTATTGATGATTTGATGAAAATTGGAATTGTTCTTGAAAAGGACAATTTGAAAGTAGATGATATCGACAAACATTTAGCTATAATTGTTGTTCGAGGTAAACAACAAGTAATTGATGTTATTAAAAAAGATGTAAAAAGTTTAATACAAATTTCAACAATCGACGATGCAAAAAAATTAGATTATTTTCTCAATCAAGTTCTTAAAAAAGTTGGTGATGTTTTAGGACGACAAACTAGAGTAATTCATATTTTTGCAAAAAAATATGCTAACCAATTAACCGATAATCTAAAAATTATGAATAATAATTCTGCAAATATTTCAAAACTTTTAAAACATTTTGCTTCTACACAATCTACTTTTGATGAAATTAATCAAATGTTGGAAGAAATCAAATCTCTTAATCAAAACCATGTTGATAAAACACAACGAAACATAGAACTATTGAATAATTTTAAATCATTTGAAGAAAAAAATACCTCTTTACAAAATTCTATTGATGAAATACATTCTTCAGAGAATTTTAAAAAATATGTTGCATTAGAAAATAAATTAAATCAATTCACTCTTCAAAAATCTAAAATTAAAAATGAAATTGATACTCAATTTACAAAAATATCTCGTCCTCTAGGTCGATATTCTTATTCTTCATCTTTAGATAAAGATCAAAAGAACATTTTATCTACTTTAGTAAATGATCCATTTACTGCATTAATTCCTACTAACTTTGATTCTATTATTGTAATTTTGGAAAATATTCGGAAAGGAATCTCTTCTGGTTCTATCTCTGTCAAAGATACTGACAAAACTTTATCTCAATTAACTGAAACTGAAGAATCTTTGGATGGTTTTATCAAAAAAGTATCTGGCTATTCTGATACTTTTAATTCTATGAAAAATGATTTGAATACTTTAAAGCCCAAAAATTTAACTTCTCTTGAAAATAATTTTTCTAAAAATAATAACTCCCAAAATGATTTAAAATTAAAGTCTGATGCACTTTTATCTGAAATTGATGAAATAAATTCTAAAATTCCTCAGATCATCTCTGAAATTGAAAACAAATTACAATTGTTTTCTAATTCTCAATATGTTATTTCTTAATCTGAAAAGTAAATTATGTTAACCATCAATTTTGTGACTACTTGATTTTTATTTTTCAGTAGGAAATGATATGGCCGTAATTCTGCTGCCTCTAACGAGTGTCATTCCGAGGTAAAGTATTTTTTTATTGGAAATATCTTTTGCATCATCTAGAGTAACGTTCATAATTTTATCATATTCAATTAACTTTCCCTCGATAGTTTTTCTATCATTCATTTTTATCATAATTATTTTATTTTTATACTCTGCAAATAGATCAACAAAATTATCCGACATATTTTATTTTTTGAATTATTTCAATATAATACACTCAATGATTATCACCAAAAAATAGAAAAATCTAGAACTAATTCATACAATCTATGAAAAACTAAGTCATGAATAGAACGGTTATCATTAATTTACCTGAAAACTAATTTACTAAGTAATTGAAGTGTTTTTGTGATTTTTAAAAAGAAAAAAATTGAACGTACAGTTTTACTTGAACAAAATGTATTGGATAGTATTGTTACTTTTTGTAAAATGAAGCATCCTAATGAGGGGATTTTGATATTAAAAGGAAAATCTCGAAATGGTGAAATTAAAATAGATGGATTGGCTATTCCACCGTTTAATTTTACTGGACCCACCTTTGCTGGATTCCCACATTCTTTTTTACCCTTTGATAATAGTTACATTGGAATTGTACATTCACATCCTGCAGGTTCTGCTGAACCATCTGTAACTGATTTAAATAATTTTTTTGGATTAATTTCCTTAATCATTAAATCCCCTTATGATGATGATTCAATTTTTGCATGGGATAGTAGTGGTAATCCTGTTTCTTTATCCATTGTTTAATTTCTAATCCTTTATCCGAAATTAAAAAAAATCTGACAAAGCTTTATAACCTTTTTTAAAGAACTTTTGTTGATTTGAATCCTCAACTTAAAAAATATTATATTTTTCTTGGTGCTTCGCTTGTGTTTAGTATTGGGCTTCAAATTGTTTTAGGTTATCTTGGTGTACCTTGGTTTATTAGCATTGGACTTGTTATGGCAATATTCATTTTACTTCCTATGTATATGAGACGACGACAAATGGGTCAAATGGGTAATTATGGTGGACGTTCTAGTAATACAGGTGGTGGATTTTTTGGAACTGGTAGTCAAGACAATTCTACAAGTGTACGTTATGTTTGTCTTGTTTGTAATAATAAACACAAGGGTGGGTCATGTCCTCGTTGTGGTTCCAAAATGCAAAGAGCGGATTTTTAGGTGAAATCATTGTCCTTAGATGAAATTCGTAAAAAAGTTCTTTTTCATAATTCTGTAGACATTTGGATTGCAACATGTTTTGAGAAAAACAAACCTTGGTCAAATCCTGAAGATTACAAAAAATTTATGTCTTATCTCTTATCACATAATCTAAATTTGAAAGCCTTTAACTTATGTGCACATGAGGCAGGTGCAACTGAAGAGGAAAAAACAAAATTCACTGATATCTTATTTGAAACTAAGGATGATCCAAATTCTTTAACTTATACAATTAGACTTAATGCTTCTGCTTTAGAAGTTATCAGACATTACTCTTTCTAATTATCTCTTTAATTTTGGATTTATTATTGCGTCAAGAGCATTACCGATAAAGACAAATGCTAAACCTGTAATGGCAATCATGATTCCTGGTGGAACAATCCACCACCATAATCCTCTTGCTGCTGCTCCAAATGTATTGGCATCGTGTAAAATCTGACCCCATGTTGGAAATGATGGATCCCCTAATCCTAGAAAACTAAGTCCTGCTTCAGTAGTAATTGCAGCAGGTACAGATATTGCAACACTTGCAAATGCATATGGGAGTAATTGTGGTAAAATATGTTTGAGAATAATCTTTGAATCTTTTTGACCCATCATTGTTGCAGCTTCAACATACCCTCGAGTTTTAATTTGAAGTGACATGCTTCTGGCAACTTTTGCAATTCCCACCCATCCAAAAATCATTAAAAATCCCACCATCACAAATATGCTGTTACTAATGGTTACTGAAAGTATTATCAGAA
>Ga0315334_10002137_pt1 | contig 12309 bp, 9 predicted proteins | sample M150034915metaG_FD_205555 | JGI IMG/M metagenome (GOLD analysis project Ga0315334, IMG submission 205555) | Ammonia-oxidizing marine archaeal communities from Monterey Bay, California, United States - M1 500m 34915 | ecosystem: Environmental > Aquatic > Marine > Intertidal zone | place: USA... | reverse complement strand
TCTGACCTGACGCGGCAGGATACGATCGCTGCAGCTTCCGGCTGATTTATGTGGGTGCCAGAGACTGAGAAATCAATAACAGAGCTCTCTCCTGTGATCTTCCCATCGGCTATTTCGAACACAGTGTCTGCAAGGTATAGGATCTCGTCCAGGACATGACTGACATAAATAATCGGTATTTCCAGAGACCTGTGTAGTCGTTGCAGGTAAGGAAGAATTCGATCCTTCGCCGCCTGGTCCAGAGATCCAAGTGGTTCATCCATGACGATCAGGTCAGGATTGGATAGCAGGGCGCGCGCAATGGCGACTCGTTGCTGTTCTCCTCCCGATAGTTGCCGGGGTAGTTTTTCGAGAAGACTCGAAAGGTTCAGGATATCCAGAAGGTCTTGCCTGCTTAATCCGCCGCCGCTTTGGCGACGGGATTCAGCATAATCCAGGTTCCCGGATACGCTCAGGTGCGGAAACAGATTAAGGTGCTGGAATACGTAGCCAATATGACGTTGATTAGGTGGTACAAAGGTCTTTTTGTCCTGCCATACCGTATCGTTAAAACTCACACGAATACCGGGGATATGGTCCAGTCCGGCCAGCAACCTTAGGATGGTGGACTTTCCCGAACCCGACGCACCAAAGAGTGCAGACACTTGCCTGTCAGGAAAGGCAACGTCGACGTTGAGCTCGAAACCGCCTTCCCGTTTTACTCTGGCCTGGATTGACAATGACATAGGGCGCCCTAGGTTGTCCGTGTGCCGTTTTGCCAACGCCTGTCGACGGCGTAAAGGAGGAACAGTGTGACAAAAGAAAAACCGAGTAAACCACCCGCCAGGACGTGTGCTTTTCCATAGTCGAGCGCTTCAACATGATCAAAAAGGGCAATGGACAGCACCCGGGTTTCGTCAGGCAGATTGCCGCCGATCATCAGTACAATGCCAAATTCACCGACGGTATGGGCAAAGGACAGACATATGGCGATGATGAAACCTCGACGGCAAAGTGGAACGATCAAGCTGAAGAACCGATCCAGCGGCGATGCGCCCAGTGTTGCAGCCGCTTCAATCAACTCCCGTTGCAGTGCACTGAAAGCAACCTGTAGTGGTTGTACATAAAACGGGAGTGAGTAGATTGCTGAGCCCACGACCAGCCCATAAAAAGAAAATGCCAGGGTGGTTCCAGTCGCGGATTGCCAGAGCTCTCCGGGCAGGTTGTTAGGAGAGAATGCCAGTAGAAGGTAAAATCCTACGACCGTTGGCGGTAGAACGATCGGCAGGGCCACGAGTGGTTCGACGATGTTTCGTAGCGTGTTACGTAGCCAACCTCTTTTGTTGGAATGGGAACGCTGGGATAACCACCATGCCAGTGGCGTTCCCAAAATAATAAGCACGAGTGTTGTTGCGCCAGCGAGCTTGAGTGTGAGCCATAAAGAAACCAGGTCCGAGTCCATCATCGATCAGCACCAGGCGCAGTTTGATTACCCGTATCTGATACCCGGTATCCTGATTTTTCGATGAGTCGGGTGGTGCCAGGATCGAACGTGTAAGCCACGAATAGCTCTGCTTTCATGGATGCATCCTTCAGCACGACTAATTGTTGCTCAATGGGAGCGTAGGATTGGGGTGGAACAACCCAGAATTCGATTGCCGGTACGTTCAGGTACTTGATTTGCGACAAGGCGATCAATCCTGCGGGTGCATTGCCTGTCCTGACAAAATTGAAAGCCTGGGCGATGTTGGTGCCGTAAACAATTCGATTTGAATTGACCTGCATGAGTTCCAGAGTATCTGTCGCTGCTTTGCCGTAGGGGGCATGCCTTGGGTTCGCTATTGCCATAGTTCCCTTATACTGTTTCAAGGTAGTCTCATTGGCCGGCTTGCCAGGCGTCCAAAATGCCAGTCGGCCATACGCATAGGTTCGTCTCAATCTTGTCTGCCCCTCTGATTCAAGAAGAGCCGGGCGGACGCTATCTGCAGCAAACAGGATGTCAAAAGGCGCACCACTTTTTACTTGAGCGAAAAGCGCACCGGTTGATGCGGCGCTGACCTCTGCCTTTATGTTGTGCGTGAGTTCAAACCCGGTTGCGATTTGTTCGAGCGTTGATCTAAAATTGGATGCTACTCCTATCCTGAGATGGTCTGCATAACAGGATGGATGAACAAACAGGGGTATTAGAACGCCTGCGACTAAAACCTTGCGCCTAATCCATCCGTTTGATGAAGTCATCTATTAGCCATCCAGAGATGGACACCATCGCCGGTTTGTGCGGAAGGTCGTTGTAGTGGAACCACTGTGCATCTGCGATTTCTTCTTCCTGGAGTACCAGCTCACCACTATCGTATTCAGCGTGGAAACCAAGCATCAGTGAATTAGGGAAAGGCCATGATTGGCTGTTGTAATACCTGAGGTTCTTGACCTTAAGTCCGACCTCCTCAAACACTTCGCGATGGACCGTTTCTTCAATGGATTCTCCCGGTTCTACAAAACCCGCCAGGGTGCTGTAGAAGTTGCCGCGGGCGTGTGCATTTTTGGCAAGAAGAATCTCGTCGCCTTTGTGGACCAGGACAATGATGGATGGAGACAACCTGGGATAGAAGGAGATGTTGCAGGATTCACATTTCCTTGAACGATCCAGGGGTGTTGTTGAAGTTACCTGTCCGCATGCGCCGCAAAAATTATGGTGCTGATGCCACTCGATGACTTGCTTGGCTCTGCCGATCAGGTAGAACACAGGTTGTTCAACGCTCGTCAGGAATGACCATAAGGATTCGAAACCATAACCTGAGGGTTCATCTGCATCAGGGTCGACTTCGACGGCATAGATCGGAGTGCTGCTGAGGTTACCGAGATAGTGCGATGAGATGGCATCCAGGCCGCACCATTGAAATTCATCTCGCGTCAGGGGGCGCCACGGATACTGGCCGTCAATGCAGAGCACTTCGCCATCCGAAATTACAATGTGATAACTTTGGTCAGATGCTTCAGGTTCAGTTAAACCCGGATTGAAGTCGTCACTGATGCTGGCATGTTCCCAGTCCATGGCTCTCAATGCTAAAAAAAGAAGGACTTTAACATACCGCCTGTTTCACTGCAGGAGGCCCGGTATGATCGGTTGCGAGGGCGGCGTTCTTGCAACGGCAAAAACAACGACATCGGAAGCACCCGATTGAACGAGGCGATGTGATATTTCCGTGATAGTTGTTCCTGTCGTTACGACATCGTCGACCAGTAAAATGCGGGCGCCATTGAGATTCCGTTCAACTTGGAAGGCATCCTTTAGATTATGTTTTCTTGATGCTAGAGGAAGGCTCTTTTGATCTGCTGTATCAATCACTCTGTACAGTAGTGTCTGGTCCAGCTTCGCTGGTATCAGGTCTGCCAGTTGCTGTGCGATCAGGTGTGATTGATTGAAGCCTCGTGCACGAGATTTTCGGGGGTGCAGTGGTACTGGTACAACCAGAAGGTCCTCTCCCGAGATGTTTTTTAACGTTTGTCGATGGCGACCGTAAGCCAGGTGAGTTAGTACATACCCAGAGGAAAGGTGCTGGCTGTCTTTGAAAGCATGTATTAGCACATTTATCGGGAATCGATATTCAAACCCACTGAGGGTTGCGCTAAAGCCCGGTGGCTTCTGCAGGCACCGTGCGCAAGGAAGTGTGTCTGCGGAAGGTTCAGCACAGTAGGGACAGCAGTTTCTTAACCAGGGTAAGTCTGATTCGCAGGCGAGACAGATGTCCAGCTGGCGGTAAGTCAGATTTTTACACAGGATGCACTGGCCAGGGAAGAGGTAGTAAGTCAGTTGATGGAGTTTCGCGCGTAGATTCACAAAACCAGTGTTGCACAGCAATCCAGCCAGGCAACGGGCCTAACGCTGTGTGAAGGTAGCGTTATTGACTCGAATAGCCCTGAGATTCTGCCCCGGCTTCAGGCTGGGGACATGGGTGACCTGGCGATCCGTCACAGAGAGAGATTTTACGCAGGTAAGTAGACCAGCGCGCAACTTCTTCTTTGGGGATTTCTTCCTCGTTCACGTCAAAAGGGGGTGTTCGCCTTACTATTCTTACAGAGTACAGGTAGTCGTTCCCCCTGATAGCTTTTATCAGCTTAATCTCACCACGGTTGGTAAAAGTATTCTCGCCACAAAGAAACAGTCGTACTGATGTCTGATAGTTATTTTCCAGACCAGAGAAGATATTGTAGTGACGAACTCGGTTGCACCGTGACTGATCTGTCTCTGCTTCAGAGAACAGAAGCTCAATTGGGTCGAGTGATAGCACTTCTGTAGTGTGTGCCTCGAATGACAGTTTCGTTGACCAGTCACCTTTACTTTGGTCCGGGGGGATAAAATCGGTAAGACGAGTGTTGTCATTGTTGAGCTGGAAAATATTTACCCAGTCTTTTGGCGGAGCGGCCAATAGTCTTTCACCTGTTTCGTTTTTGGTGTCCGGTGTTTCGGTAGCGTTAACGGACCGGCTGGCGCAGCTGCTTAGCAGAACTATCAGGCATAGCAGAACTACTGGTGGTGGAGATAGGTTCACCTAAAGGCCCGAGCTTCTTTTTGGTTTTGGTCGAACTCGTAGAGGAACATTTATTCGGCCGGTGCTACCAGTTGTACGTTGTAGTTATGTATTTTTTCATCTTTAAGGGTGGTGACCTCGACGGTATCACCGGGGGAAAATTGTTCCAGCTGGTTGAGTAGGGAATCTTCATTAACGACGTTTTGACCGTTGATTGCGATGATCACATCGCCAAGGTGAATTTTGCCACGCCGGTCTTCCCTGACACCTACCATGCCGGCTTTGGCGGCCGGAAGGCCTTCTCTAACTGACAGGATAGCAACGCCCTTTACTCTAAGGCGCCGGGTCCAGTAGTCGGTTAAGGTCTCTATTCCCAGTACAGGGCGAATTAACTTACCGTGTTCGATCAGCTGTGGAATGATGACCTTGACCGCATTGACGGGAATGGCAAATCCGATACCTGCGCTTGCGCCTGTTGGAGAATAGATGGCGGTATTTACACCGACCAGTTGACCGTTTGAATTCAGTAACGGCCCCCCGGAATTGCCAGGATTAATAGCAGCATCAGTCTGAATAACGTTTTTGATTGTTCGGTTGGTGATGGATTTTATTTCCCGGCCCAGTGCGCTGACCACGCCAACAGTCAGTGTCGTATCCAATGCGAACGGGTTGCCTATGGCGAGTACCTTCCTGCCTACGGCGAGGGATGTTGAGTCACCGAGTGGCAAAGGTTGCAGATCTTCATTTGGGGCGTCGATCTTCAGGAGTGCGATATCTTTTTCTGGTGCGCTACCAATAACCGTTGCTTGATAGCTCTTGTTGGATTGAAGCTCGATGGTGATTTTGTTCGCGCCCTGCACGACATGGAAATTCGTTACAATTAGCCCCGATTCGTCCCAGATAAACCCGGTGCCGCTGCCCCGGGGTATTTCCATGACGTTGAGTGAAAAACGCTGTCTTCTCAGTTGTGTGTTGGTGACGAACACAACGCTTGGGCTGGCGCTCTTGAAAACTGATATGTTGTTCTGTTCATCGTTTGTCAAAAATACCGGTGTGGTTTCTGCGGTAGCGATGGCCGTTGGGTTTTCCTTATTGGTAGCAGATACAAATAACCCAACGGTGACTGCAATTATGACTAAAGTGGCTCCAAAAATGCGCATAATCAATGAATCTATCTATCGAGTGGTTGGTGTGTTCCGGGATATTGTGTCCTTGTTATCGAGAAAGCGGCTTAGTGCGTAAAGGTCCTCTGGGTTCAGGGTGCCAACAGACTGTTTCAGGAGCAGGGTATCGATGACATAGGTATATCTAGCTTTTGCGTACTGAAACTGGGACAAGTACAGGCTTTGTTGGGCGTTCAAAACGTCGACGATGTTACGTGTCCCTACTTCGTAACCGGTCTGGGTTGCATCCAGAGCACTTTGGCTGGATTCGATACCGCGCAGTCTGGCGCGGACCCTTGCTACGTCAGTGTTGATGGCGGTGTAGAGGATACGTGTAGCTTCAGCGACTTGCTTTTCTACCAGGTCAAGGTTCTGCCGGGCCGCCTCGAGGTTGTAACCGGCCTGTTTAACAACTGATCTAACCCCTCCACCCTGATAGATGGGAACGTTAAGGTTCAGGGAGAGACTCCTTTGGTCAATTTTGTTTCCCGGGGAGTTGCTAGATCCTGAGACGTTGTGAGCCCATGCAACCTGCCCGTCGATGGTGGGGTAATGGCCTGTCTTTGCGATCTGTAATCCTCGCTCGGCGCTGCGGAGTCTTGCTCGTGCCGCGAGCAATGAATAGTTATTTTGAAAGGCTGTATCAACCCAGGCGTCCTCATTTTGCGGATCCGGAGATTTGATCGGGAAATCCTCCACCAGGGCGCTGACTACCGTCAAGTTGCGGCCTGTCAGTCTGAGCAGGGGTTCGAAGGCAGTTGACTGTGCTCCCTCTGATTCAATGACATTAACCGTGGATGAGTCATAGGCTGCTTGTGATTCCAGGACGTCGGTAATGGCGACGAGCCCAACGTCGAACCGTTGTTGAACTTGTTCGAGTTGTCTCTGGACTGCATTTCGCTCGGCATTAGTTGCTGATAACGCAGCGTGTGCATCAAGTATGGCGAAGTAGCTTTGTGAAACCCGAACTAACAGTGCCTGCTGTTCGGCAGAAAAATTAGCGATGGCTTCAGCCTGAATACTTTTAGACTGTTGGAAACTGTACCAGCTATCCAGGCGAAAAATAGGCTGGTTCAATACGGCAGCCCAGTTGTGATCGTTGAAATTGCTGGCAGATTGGGAGGGGTTTGTGGGGAAGCGGCGCATGTTGTTAGATGTCTGGCCGACCAGGGAAACGTTTGGGAGAATCCTTGCTCGACTTTGGGCAACCACCTCGTTCTGCGACAGGAAAACAGCCTGGGCTGAGCCCAATTGTGGGTCGTTGATCACAGCCAGATTGTAAATTTCTTCCAGTGTTTCGGCGTAAACTGACGCCGACGCGAGAATGACGGCGCCCAGCGCGCACGCAATAGTTTGTCTTATCTTCATCTTTAATCCTGTAGGTTCTAATTCTGGTTTTGCGATAAAACTGTTCCAGAGCTTATTCGAGCTCGGGCGCCAAGTGTCAGCTTTAAGCTGAGATAACGTGAGCTTAGTGCCGTAAGCGATTTATTGATTATACATTTATTCCTCTATGTTGCGCATTGGTGTTGGCTATTGACTGATTGACGTCAGGAAATGGACCTAGCCGGGCTTCCAGCCAGGATGCTACCGCAAGGCATTGATCTTCCCGAAAAGGACGTGCCAGAATTTGTACGCCAATCGGTAGCCCATCGGGGTCCGTACCTGCCCGGATGACTACCGATGGCCATCCGGTCAGGTTATAGGCTGTGGTATATGAATAGGCAGAAAAGTCTTCCGGCTGATCGTGACCAATGGCTGTATGGGCGTTAACGGGAGAGACCAGGATATCGAACTCATCGAAATAACTAAGCATGGAGCTTTGGAAATTGTGCCAGAGATTGATCGCCTGGGCGTATTCGGGGCCGCTTTTTGGGTCTCCGGCACCCTCAAGTAGACCTGCTATGACGGGTGAAGGGGTAATCGTCTGGCTGTCTTCGAGCAGCATGTTGATCATATCGCCGTTGTCAGCAGCCAGCAGATGACCAAATATAAGACCAGCCATCTCAATACCGCTTGGCCGTACCTCCGACACCATTTTGTGACCAGTGAGCAGATCCACAACGGATCTGATGGTCGATACAATAGGATCGTCTGGCGTTTTTATGCCGTTGTCAGTGTGGTAGCCAATTTTCAGTTCAGCAACGTTTACGGCATAGGGGTCCAGTAGGGGGCAGGGGATAGCGTGAGGGTCAATATTATCCGGGCCCGCCATGATCTCCAGTAGATAAATAAGGTCGTCGACGGATTTTGCCATCGGACCTGGTTGTGTGAGGGTCGCGATGACACCACTGGTTGGCAGAGCGTTGCCTGTACAGGGTACGCGGCCGGTGGTGGGCTTGATTCCGCTGATTCCGCAAAAATGACTCGGTAGCCGGATGCTGCCACCGGTATCGGTTCCCACATCGAAAGGCGAACCTCCGGCACTAATAATAGCGGCCGCGCCACCGCTGCTACCGCCTGGTGTTCTGGCGGTATCGAATGGGTTGTTTGTTTGTCCAAAGATCAGGTTATCGGTCTTGAAGGAGAGGGTAAATTCGGGGGTGTTGGTTTTACCCATCAAGATCGCGCCTTCATTACGGAGGCGTTCGACACAGGTGGCATCTTTGCCCGGTCGAAATTCTCGGCGGCCTTCGGTTCCCCAGGTCGTTATCATGTCGAAGGTGTCCAAGGAGTCCTTGATCGTCATGGGAACACCAAAGAGTTTTCCGGGCGTCTCGCCACCCTGCAGGGCTATATCCGCGCGCTCCGCATACTTCATCGCGATTTCAGGCTCAAGCCGGATCACCGCATTCAGGGCCGGATTGACAGTCTCGATTCGGTCGAGGAACAGTTTCGTCAGATGTTTGCTTGTCGTCTGTTTGCTACGGATTGCTTTGGCAAGGTCTCGGACCGATAGTGTCAGTAGGTCGTCCATACGTCTCCAGGAGCAGTTGCTTGAATCTTAATATGGCATATTACTCGATACCGCAGTGAGGACTGTACGGCTTTTAATGCAGTACGGTGCGCAGGAACTGTTACTCAACGACGCGCCGGTGATTCTGACTACCGGTTACCGCCAGGAGTACTGACTATTCGCTCACTGCCATGCTAATAGACATAGCTTCACCATCGATATCAAATATCAGTTCTCCCGGTTCGTCGACGTACTGCAGATCCAGGGTCAGCGTTTCCCGTTTGATGTAGTCCTCGTGTGCCTTGATGGCCTCGAGTAATCGGCCACCGCTGTTGACAGATACTCTGATTCTATCGCTTACGTTGAAGCCAGAATCCTTCCGTGACTTCTGAATACGGTTGATTACCTCGCGGGCAAGCCCTTCCCTGACAAGTTCCTCGTTCAGCGTGCAGTCCATATCGATTGAGATGAACCGGTCAGAGACAGCGTTCGTCCCTTCCCTGGCTTCCCTGAAAACAAGGATGTCATTATGCTGAAAGGACTGGCCATCTAAATCGAGACTTCCAGCATTCTGAAACTGTTCGATGGTGTTACTGTCCAGACCTTCAATCAGTTGCTTGAAGGTCTTGAAGTCCTTGCCCAGTCGTTTACCTAACACCGGGGAGTTTGGTTTTGCATAGAGGTGGATATATTGACTTTCCTCCGTCGAGTACTCGATGGTTCTGGCGTTTAATTCATCCCTGAGGTAATCCTCCAATCGGGCGATCTCTTCAAGCAACTCAGGGTCACGATGAACAACCGTGATCTTGCCGACCGGGTATTTGGTTTTCACTTTTTCCTGGTTTCGTTTTTGTCTGCCCAGCAGAATGATGTGTTGCATCCGGGTCACGGCCTGTTCCAACAAAGGCTTGATTCGGTTGTTGTTTGATTCAGGATATAAGCACAGGTGCACAGAAGATGGCAGATCTGAATTCGACACCTTTCGGAGAGACTGATAGATCGTCTCGGAGAGAAATGGTGCAAATGGCGCCATCGACAGACTGAGTTCATACAATGTGTCGTAGAGAGTTTGGTAGGCGGAAAATTTGTCCGGAACGTCTCCTTCAGCCCAGAATCGTGATCGGTTGAGGCGGATGTACCAGTTGGTTAGATCCTCGATAAAATCGAACAATGCGGGCACTACGTTGTAGAGCCTGTAATTTTCCATCTCTGTCGCGATGTTTGCTTTCAGGGATTCAAGTCTGGAAAGAATCCACTGGTCCATGATGTTGGTGGAATCGGGTCTGCTGTCGTCCGGTTGCCAGTTATCGATTTGGGTATAGGTGTTTAGGAATTTATAGGCGTTTAACCAGGGAAGCAGTGCGCGTCGAACCATGTCTTTGACGCCACTGTCTGCAAACCGCTGTTCCTCTGCTTTGACGAGACCTGAGTTGATCAGGTAAAGGCGAAGGGCATCGGCACCGTAGGTTTCCATCAAATCATCAGGAGGTGAATAGTTTCTAAGGCTCTTTGACATTTTCTTACCGTCTTCAGCCATGACGATTCCATTCACGATTACATTTTTGAATGGATGTGTGCCAAAGAGTGCGGTGCCCAGGACTATCAATGTGTAGAACCAGCCGCGAGTCTGGTCAAGGCCCTCGGCGATGAACTCGGCAGGGAAGCCCTGCTCGAACATCGATTCATTTTCGAAGGGGTAGTGCAGCTGCGCGTAGGGCATGGATCCTGATTCGAACCAGCAGTCGAGCACTTCCTCGATACGCCTGTAAACACCTGGCTCACCGTCGATAGTGAACGTCAGTGGATCAATGTACTCCCTGTGAAGGTCGTCCGGATGGGTGCCAGTCAGAGCCTCAAGTTCTTCCCTTGAACCGATGCAAACCTGGCTACCGGTTTCATCATTGATCCAGATGGGCAGAGGTGTACCCCAATAGCGATTACGGGATATAGCCCAGTCGATCGCGCCTTCAAGCCAGTTACCCATTCGTCCATTCTTCAGGTGGCCAGGAACCCAGTTGATCTGGGCATTGGCCGCCTGAAGTTGGTCCCGCATCTGCTCAACCCTGACGTACCATGAATCAATTGTCCGGTAGATGATTGGCGTGTTGCTGCGAGGACAAAATGGGTAACTGTGATTGATGACTTCCTGGATATAGAGATTACCCTTGTCTTTCAAGTGACGGATAATGTGCTTATCTGCCTCTTTTACGTGCATTCCCTTGAAGTCGGTTACCTCGTTCGTGAACTGTCCTTCCATATCAATAGGACAGGGTGCCACCTGTATACCTGCGGCTCGAAGGATGCGGAAATCATCTTCGCCGAATGCAGGCGCCTGGTGAACGATGCCTGTACCGGTATCGGTGGTAACGTAGTTGTCTTCCAGGACGACGAACGCACCGTCCTTCTCATGCTCGGAGAAATAGGGGAATAGAGGTTCGTAACGTTTTCCAACCAATTCCGAGCCTTTAAACTCTGCGATGACTTCCAGTTGTTTTGTTTTTCCTATCGCGTCCAATCTCTCTTTTGCAAGGATGATGATCCTTCCGGATTCCTGGTCACGGGCTTCTACGTAGTCGATATCTTTACCGACACACAAGGCAAGATTTGAGGGGAGAGTCCATGGTGTGGTGGTCCAGGCTGCGATGTACTTGTTGACGTTCGCCAGCTTGAACAAAATAGTGACGGCGGGATCCTGCACGTCCTGGTAGTTGGATCCCGCTTCAAAATTTGAAAGGATAGTCCCAAGTGCGCTCGAAAACGGAACGACTTTCTCACCTCTATAGATGAGGTCCTTTTCCCACAGTTGTTTGACGACCCACCAGACGGACTCCATGTACCAGGGGTCCATAGTCTTGTAGTCATTGTCGAAATCAACCCAACGACCGATTCGATTAATCGTCTTTTTCCATTCACTGGTGTAGCGCTGCACGATTCCACGGCACTGGTCGTTGTATCCCTTGACCCCGAATTTTTCGACTGCCTCGATTGAAGACATACCGAGAGATTTGTCGATCTCGTGCTCAATCGGAAGGCCGTGACAATCCCATCCAAAACGTCGCTGTACGTACCGCCCTTTCATGGTGAAATATCGAGGAACGGTATCCTTCAGGATGGAACCGACCAGGTGTCCGTGGTGCGGTAATCCTGTGGCAAACGGAGGGCCATCATAGAAGATGTACGGCGCCCCATTTTCCGTCTGGGCAAGCGATTGCTTGAACACATCGGATGACTCCCAGAATTTGAGCACAGCGTGCTCTGCATCAACAAAGCTGAAGCTGTCATCGGTTGGATTGGTTGAATCTGTCATAGTCCTGTCCTGAAGCAGCCAAAAAAAAACCCGCCGTTGGCGGGTTTTTCAATGCTGCTCACGCATCAACCCACCATTCGGTGCTGAATAATGATAATTATGCTGATTACCGTGATGCTGAGTGAATTCATGGGGCACAGGATAGTTGATCCGCGGCACTTGTCAAGGAGCCTCATTATGTACCCCGGTCACACTACCCCTTGAGTTGATCTTCTCCAGTACCTGGGCAATCAGCGGCTCAATGTGAAACGTATGGTACCAGTGGGGGGTGTTTTCATGGCAAATAACACTGGTACCGACCATATTGAATTCCCAGCCCTCATTTTCAGCGCGGGTTCGTATGTCTGTCAGTCGTTGCCACGCCGAGCCATTGAATAGTGGGTGCACGCAGGCCACATTGATGTTTCTGGCCCCCTGCTTTTTTAACTCATCAAT
>Ga0315334_10002135_pt1 | contig 12316 bp, 12 predicted proteins | sample M150034915metaG_FD_205555 | JGI IMG/M metagenome (GOLD analysis project Ga0315334, IMG submission 205555) | Ammonia-oxidizing marine archaeal communities from Monterey Bay, California, United States - M1 500m 34915 | ecosystem: Environmental > Aquatic > Marine > Intertidal zone | place: USA... | reverse complement strand
ATCAAAACATCTGCTTTGGTGAGAATGTGTCTTTGGATGCTTCTGGAGCACAAACTTACTCTTGGCATGATGGTGCCCAATGGCTTCCTGCAGGTCAGAGCTCTGTCGTTTTCTCTCCTTCTGGAAATATAACCTATATGGTCCTGGGGATAGACGTCAACAATTGTGAAAACAGTGACACTGTAGATGTATTTTTAAACGTCGCTGAAGTCCCTAATATTGATCCATTGACCAATATAGGGTGTGTCCCATATACCGTGGAGTTGAATAATGCGGTGACCAATGCACAAAGTTGTCTATGGGAGTTTTCCAATGGCTTATCCTCTAATGGGTGCGGGCTTCAAAATTTCGTTTTTTCAGAGGTGGGTTGTTATGATTTAACTTTCAGCATGGTCGATATTATGGGCTGTGATACCTCGTTCACGTATCAGGATATCGTTTGTGTAGAGGAACCAATAGCTCTATTTAATATATCACCAAATAGCATAGGTCCAGGAAATTCTACTATTCATTTCTACAATGAATCAGTTGGTGCAGAAGAATATTTATGGCTTTTTGGTGATGGAAACACCTCTATTGAACTGGAAGGGTCTCACCAATACAACACAGCGAGCCAGGATGGGTTTTTAGCAACTTTAGTGGCTACATCTCCAGCCGGATGCATAGATAGTGTCTCTTTAATTATTGGATACGAAGAACAGCTTATTTATTATATCCCAAATTCCTTTACTCCTGATGATGATGAGCACAACCAGTCATTTAAACCCATATTTACAAGTGGATTTGATCCTTTTAATTTTGAAATGACCATTTATAACAGATGGGGAGAAATGATTTGGCAATCTCATGATCATCGAGAAGGATGGGATGGTTCGTACGGCACACAACAAGCATTCGGTGTACAGGCAGGACTCTACAGCTGGGTCATCCGTTTTAAGCCGAAAGACAACGACGAAAAAATCGTAATCAACGGTTTTGTAAACGTTCTTAAATAAGAGTCGAAAAGTTCAGGCTATTTCTTTTTCTTTTTACCGAAAAGTTTATGCATTGTCATTGCAATAGGGTCGTAATAGCGATCAACCACCCTTTCTTTTAATGGGATAATTCCATTATCTGTAATGTTGATATGCTCAGGACACACTTCTGTGCAGCATTTTGTGATATTACACATTCCCGAACCATATTCATTTTTAATCTCTGGGATTCTATCTACAGTATCCAATGGATGCATATCTAATCCTGCCAGACGAATCATAAAACGCGGGCCTACAAATTTATCTTTTTGATTATGATCACGAAGTACATGACACACATTCTGACATAAATAACATTCTATACACTTTCTGAATTCCTGAACGCGTTCTACATCCTCCTGCATCATTCGGTAATTCCCTTTTTCATCTTTAGTAGACGGATCTGGTGTAAAAGGAACAATCTTTTTATTTTGTTCATAGTTCCAGGAAACGTCTGGAACAAGGTCCTTCATCACGGGAAAGGTCTTAACAGGCATAATGTGAATAGTTTCCTCATCAGTATATTCATTCATTCGGGTCATACACGCCAATTTGGGTTTCCCGTTAATTTCCACACTGCAGGATCCACACTTACCCGCTTTACAATTCCATCTTACAGCCAGATCATTTGCGCTTTCCGTCTGAATACGATGAATCACATCTAAAACAACCATTCCTTCATCAACATCCGTAGAATAGTCCACCATTTCGCCATTGGTATCGTCGCCACGATATATCTTAAAATTTCTTTTAGCCATAGTTCTCTCTTATTATGTGGGCAAATTCATTTCTTCAGCGACTTCGTTTTCAAGCTCTGACAATTCGGCTTTAGCAATTCGTATAAGCTCAGAGTCCTGTTCTGGTCTTGCCACTCTTTCTACAGTCATATTGCCGTCATCTCCTTTTTTGATGATAATATTTGAGCTAATCCATTCCTCTCTTTCACCTTCGTAGTCTAATCTTGTATGAGCACCTCTACTCTCCTGTCTGATATGTGCTGCTCTGGCAACTGCTTCAGCCGTAATCAATAAATTACGCATTCCAAGAGCTTCATGCCAACCTGGATTATATTGACTGGCCCCCTGGGCTCTCACGTTCTTATACGCTTCTTTTATATTTTGAATATCTTCTATTCCTTTATTCAATTCATCTTCTATTCTGACGATTCCCACATTATTCTGCATTGTCTCCTGCAACTGTTCATGTAAAAGATATGGGTTTTCTCCTTTCTCTCTATTAATAATATCTGTAGCATTTCTTATAATCTTTGTCGCCTGATCTTCATTAATAGCAGGAGACTCGGTCATCGATTTTATGTAATCGTTTGCTCCTACTCCGGCAAGTCTTCCAAAGACAAGTAGATCGGAAAGAGAATTTCCACCAAGTCTATTTGCGCCATGCATTCCTCCAGCACATTCGCCACAAGCAAATAACCCTGGAACTGTAGACATCTGAGTATCTGGATTCACCTTTACTCCTCCCATAAAATAATGTAAGGTGGGACCTACTTCCATAGGTTCCTTAGTAATATCCAATTCTGCCAGAACCATAAACTGATGGTACATTGAAGGTAATTTTGTTTTGATCTTATCCGCTTCGAGTCTTGAAGCTATGTCCAGATACGCACCTCCATGAGGTGTTCCTCTTCCGGCTTTCACTTCGCTCATAATTGCCCTTGCAACTACATCTCTTGTCAATAATTCCGGTGGTCTTCTTGCTGTCGTATCTCCAGCCAGCCATCGGTTTGCCTCTTCTTCTGTATCGGCGGTTTCAGAAGCAAATCGTTCAGGTATATAATTAAACATAAAGCGCTCCCCTTTATTGTTCTTTAATATTCCCCCATCACCACGAACTCCTTCAGTTACAAGTATTCCGCGGACTGACGGTGGCCAAACCATCCCTGTAGGATGAAACTGAGTAAATTCAACATCCATAAGCTCCGCACCTGCTTCATAAGCCAAGGCATAACCGTCTCCAGTATATTCCCATGAATTCGATGTTACCTTCCAGCATTTTCCCCCTCCTCCTGTGGCAAAGATTACGGCTTTCGCTTTAAAAATCACAAAAGTCCCGGTCTCTCTCCACATGGCAACCATTCCTGATACCTTATCGCCATCTTTTAAAAGGTCTAATGCAGTACACTCCATATACACTTCTATGCCCGTGTGAACGCCTTTATCCTGTAGAGTACGAATCATCTCGAGGCCAGTTCTATCACCAACGTGAGCCAAACGAGGATATCGATGTCCTCCAAAATTTCTTTGAGAGATCAATCCCTTTTTTGTTCTGTCAAAGACAGCTCCCCATTCTTCCAGCTCCCTTACTCTTTCAGGTGCCTGTTGCGCGTGAAGCTCAGCCATTCTCATTACATTCAAAAATTTTCCGCCTCGCATCGTATCTCGAAAGTGTATTTTCCAATGATCTCTTGGGTCCACATTTCCTAAAGCAGCCGCACAGCCACCTTCGGCCATTACCGTATGTGCTTTTCCTAAAAGGGATTTACAAACTAAGCCCGTACTTAATCCCTGAGCTGAGCATTCTATAGCAGCTCTTAATCCAGCTCCTCCTGCACCAACTACGATTACATCGTGCTCAATGGTTTTTATATCTTTTATATCTAACATCTTAATTAATTGTTTTATTTAAATCCACGTGTTCAGATCAGTAATATGTCCCATGGAGACCATGCGAACATATAAATCTGCTGCCATTATCCAAATTAAGCTAATCCATGCAAAGAGTTCATGGCGCTGATTTAACCAGCTTACCACCTTTCCGTTTTTATGTGCTACATTACCTCCCATGCTGCACGAATAACAGTTTCTATTTCCTCCAATAAGATGCCTTACTGAATGACATCCAAAAGTATAACACCCTAATAAAATAGGATTTCCTAATAATAAAATACTCCCAACTCCTACACCAAGCTCTCCTCCCCTGAAAAATGACAAATACGCATCATAGAAGAAAACTATGATATACAATATTGCAAAGTACATTGTAAAACGATGCAGGTTTTGTACTACCATGAGTCCAGTTTCTCCTTTATACCCCGATTTTCGTTTTCTTGGAACTGCACCTACTGCACATGCCGGAGGCGTTCCTGTAAATGCTCTGTAATATGCTTTTCTGTAATAATAACAAGTAAACCTGAAAACTCCAGGAACAGCTAAAATCAATAGTGAAGGGGAAGCAGGAAGCCAGGTAGGCCACCAGGCAGGCCAAGCTCCAAAAAAAGAATGCTCCATTGGTGCGGCCCCGACCACGCCCTCTTTAATATATATTAAGGGAGAATAAAATGGTGCTAGATAACCGCCAAACCCTTCTTGTCCTGCGCTATACCAGTAATAATCACCCTGCCAGGCTGACCATAATCCATAAATCATAAAACAGGTAAGACCAAAAACTATAGTAGCCGGATACAGCCACCATCTATCTGTCCTCGCTGTTACACCCATCCCATTTGCTCTTAACCCTGATGCTGAGCTGTTACTCATATTGTAATATTTCGTTATTAATGCTATTCTTATAATTCGGATTTCAAAAGTACTTTTTTTCGCTGAATTGCATAATGTTTTAGGCAGCTTTTTAATAAATAGTTAGACTGTATAGAACAAGTCTACATTGGAATCTGTCACCTTAAGAATCACTTCTGACCCTATAATCATAGCCTGGTTATCGGCAATGTGTCCACAGGGGAAATTAAAACAGACGGGGATGTCATACTTTCGAGTTTTTTCTAGCACAATCTCATAGAGGTTCATTCCTATTGAAAATTCAGAATCTTGTAACTCTGTCATTCCCCCTACAATTAATCCACTAATTTCATTGAAAACACCCTTTATCTCCATCGAAATCAGCATTCTGTCTATATGATAATATTGCTCACATAAGTCCTCAATGAATAGTATTTTATTAGAAAAATCATAGCAAAACTCTGTAGCAAGAAGACTATATATAATACTTAAATTGCCCCCTAACAGGCTTCCATTCGCAGTGCCGTGTACGTTTTTTTCATAGGGTGCCCCTTCCACTTTTTGCAAAGTCCCTGTCAAAGAAGAGTAGAGGGTATTCAGGGATGCTTTAGAATTGTCTTTAAAATTCAATGGCATTGTGGCATGTATGCTTTGTACCCCAAGGTTTTGCAGAACATGATGAAATACTGTAATATCACTGAAGCCAACTATCCACTTAGGGTATTCTAAAAATCTCGCCCAGTTCAGATTACCTATAATTCGTATCGATCCATAACCCCCTCGTGCGCACAAAATAGCACGAATATCTTTTCTGTCAAGCGCCTGTTGAAAATCCCTTGTGCGCTCTTCATCCGTTCCTGAAAAATAATGATGTGACCCTTTACAATGTGGTGAAACCTCTACCCGGAAACCTTGCTCTACAAGAATCTCTCTGGCATAATTGACACTATCTGAATCAATCTTTTTAGCTGGTGAAACAAGATAAATCAAATCGCCTTTTATTAGCCTGGCAGGTGTCTTCATTTATTTAGTTTTAATATTGCCTCTGCCAGTTCAAAATCCAAAGGTGTTGTAATTTTAATGTTCTCGGCATTACCCTTTTCCATATAAATCTTGTTTCCACTTGCTTCAACAACTGAAGCATCATCAGTAAAAACGTCTTTATATTCTCCATCATACGATTTTTTAAGAACTTCTAAAGAAAAGCACTGTGGAGTCTGTACGCGTACATACTCTTTTCGGTCAAGAGAAAACGAACTATTTTCATTAATCGCTCTAATTGACTCCTTTAAAACAACTACCGGGACTACGGCTCTCTTATTCTCCAGGTCTGAGACACACCTATTCAGTGTTTCTTCGTTAACCAAAGGACGAACTCCGTCATGAATCATCACATATTCTCCCCGACAGCGATCCAATGCATTTTTAATGGAGTGGTATCTTTCCTGCCCTCCTTCTACTACGATATGAGCTATATTAAATTCATGGTTTTCAATAAGCTCTTGCCAATATTCTAGCCAGTCTTTAGGTAATGTTAAAATTATTTGCGCTTTATTATTCCATTGATAAAAAACATCAATTGTTCTCATCAATACAGGGATTCCCAAAAGGGGTAAAAATTGTTTTGGTACAGAAGAGGAGAAGCGTTTTCCTGTTCCTCCTGCAGTAATAATCACTGATAATTTCATGTAACGATTTTCACAGATAAATATATCAAAAACTTATCCTTTAATTCCTTTTTAAAACGAATTAAAAAAATTCGTCGTTTAATTTACGTATAAAATATTTTTTGCTCACTAAATAAAGAAAAACTAAATTTGTCGCCGATATGCTAATTGGAGAGGATTTTTCTAAAATCGTAATTGATATTAACGGATTTACCTTACTGGAGCCCAATGCTTTTTTGACTGATATTATAATGGGTGCTTTCAGCATCTATTTTGCAGTTAAAATTTACAGCAAAATAAAGGAACACCCGTTCATTAAATATTGGTATTATTACTTTTTATGCTTTGGAATAGGATCTGTATGCGGAGGTTTTGCCCACACTTTGTTTACATATACAGGTCCACAGGGTAAGTTCCCCACCTGGATTACAGGTATACTTTGCGCTTATTTCATAGAAAAAGCCATGATTAAGTCTGTAAATCAATTGAACAAAAACAACGTGCTTGGTAAAATTGCATTTTTCAAAATGATCTTGGTTTTTTTAATCGTAATTATTGTTATTTCTACTCCTGCCTATCAACAAAACCATAAAATTGGGTTCATTCCAGTTGCCATTAATACACTAATCGGTGTGTTTATTTCTGTGGCGGCAATTAGCATATATAACATAAAGAAATCTCATCTGCAATTCCGTTACCTATTAAATGGTGTACTTATAATGCTTCCCAGCTTCTTTATTTTTATGTGGAAAATAAACCTGTTTCAATGGTTTGATAAAGGAGATTTAGCACATGTACTGATTGTCTTTGGAAATCTCTTGTTTTATCTTGGAGTGAAAAACTTGGATTATAAGAGAGCTCCTTTCAAACTCTAATGCTCTATTCTTAGAGCCGATGATTTTACAAAATCCTCTCCGCTTAATGTTTTTGCAGATATGAAATATACGTAATTCCCTGGAGGAGCAGGGTCTCCACTTTGCAGCCTTCCATCCCATCTAAAGTTCACGGAATTTGATTGAAAAACTACAGAATTTGACTGGTTTATGACGATGATCTGAAAGTCAGATTTATCACTAATCGCAATTTCAAAATAGTCATTTATTCCGTCATTATTAGGGGTAAACACATTCGGCAAAGTAATTTCTTGTTCTTCTTCAAATATAGTTGCATCTTCAATCTCCTCAATTTCTTCCTGTTCAGGCTCGACTACTTCCGATTCCGTTACGCTTATTATGCTCTCTACTTCGGGCTCATCTACTATAACAGGTTCCTGTGTTATGGATTCATTCCCATTCGACGTCGCAATTTCCTGGCTTTCTTCAGTTTCTGAGTTTATGCTTGGGGTTATTTGAGCTGCTGGCGTTTCATCACTGGCAATATCTATGTTTCTTTCTTCTACAGCCACATCTTCAGATGAAAATTCAGTGTCGTCAATAAGAGGCACATCTACTGGTGGTATGATTGCATTTGAGGATACATTCTCCGTTTGTTCGTCTGGAGCATTTTGACTGTCTAATTCCTTAGTCTTCGTATTTTCTTCTGTTTTAAGAGAAATCGTAGGCAATTCCTTTTCAATAGAGATCTCATTTTCCTGAACAATGAAATAAGCAGCCACTCCTAAACCGGTAACACCAACTACAGCAATAGCAGCTTTAAATAACACGGCCGCTACACCAGATGAAGCGGCGACGGTAGAACCCGTTATAGAGGCAGAAACGTTCGTCCATACGCCTTTACCAGGCATAACCTCATGAGACTGAAGTTTCTCTCTAAACAAATCTTTTATTTCGTCTTTATCGCTCATCGCTTTTATTAATTCTATCTTTTAAATATGCTCTGGCCCGAAGATATTGAGATTTTGATGTGCTCTCCTTCACTCCAAGTTTTGTTGCAATTTCCTGGTGCGAATACCCTTCAATCGCAAACATATTAAACACCACTCTGTATCCCGGTGGCATTTTTTGAATTTCTTCAATCAATTCTTTTGCTGATAGGCTTTCCAATATATACGCATTCTTACTTAATTTATACTCTTCTTTGTCAATAGGCGTATCAAATCTCAATTTTTGATTCTTCCTTATTTGATCCAAACAAGTATTGACAACAATGCGTCTCATCCATCCTTCAAATGAGCCGTCCCCTTTAAACTCGGGTAACTTGGTAAATATTTTTACCATGGCCTCCTGAAGAGCATCTTCCGCTTGATCCTTACTTTTCATATAACGCAAGCACAGAGCAAAAAACTTCGGTGAAAAACTATCAAACAACGTTTTTTGAGCCTTTCGATCACCTTCAATACATAACAATATCAAAGACTCCTCGTCCATAGCTCTATATAAAGACCGTAATTGTTATAAAATAGTTGCATCAATCATCTAAATTTGTGTATTCTACTACTGAAATAATTGGATTGTGATCTGAAAGTCTTTTGGTTTTTCTTTTATTTTTCCCTCTAGGCTCTTCAATCCATAGTCGTTTCTGGCTAACATGCTTAGATTTTCTGATGAAAATAAAGTCAATCCAGGATGGGTCTCCATACGCGGGATAAAGCCCATTATCCTTGAAATTAGCAGTAACAAATCTCGTGCTTTTTTTATTTAGTAAGGGCTTGTTGGATTTTAATTTCGCTATTAGCTTTCCAAACATTTTACTTTCCTTTTTGATATTAAAATCGCCCGCATAAATTAGAACCCCGTTGGAATCTATTTTATTTGTCACTTTGCATAACTCATCAATCTGGGAAGAACGAATCTTCTTTGTTTTGTTATCTGATCCCGCCTGAAGGTGCGTTCCTAAAATAGTAATGTGCTGATTGTCTTTTTTGAATGTTACTACGATGGCTCCCTTCCTTGCGAGGCGATCAGATCCTCTCGAAAATGAAAATGAAATCCTATTCTCCTTTACGATTGGAAGCTTTGAAAAAAAAACTACTCCTGAAGGGATTCCCAACCATGTCACTGGCCCTTTCTTTGTTTGGTATGGATAGTTTTTTTTTAAGGCCTTTTTCAACACTTTACGTGCTCTTGAATGAAACAGCTCCTGTAATACAAGAACATCTGCATCCGAATTTTTCAAATAATCCGCAATCTCTTCAGCACGTTCCATTTGCCCGTCATTTAATAATGACGGACGTAAAAAAACATTCCAGCTAAGGACTTTTATGGAATCTTGTTGATTATATCCAAAAAACGAACTGAGCAGAAAAATAAATATAAGCTGGTATTTTACGTAGCGCATCTAAACAAAAATAAAGTATTTTAGGGCAAGATAAAAGAACCCCATTTGAATATGTATAAAAACTATGCTCTTTTTGTTTGTTTTGTATTTAGTACGTTATTGCTTTTTTCACAAAACACCGAGCTATGGAAAGTAGAATTATCATTAAATGACCGCTTAATTCTACCTTTTTTCATAGAAGAAAAACAGGGACTGGATTTGCCTGTATACTCAGTAATTAATGGTAAGGAGAAGATTGTACTACACACTTTTAAGAAAAAAGATTCTTTGAAGCTATCTTTTCCAGAAATGGACAGCTACCTCATGATTGCTACGGGCCAAACTCCAGAAATAAGGGGATACTGGAAAAACAATATTAAAAATCAAAAATTTCCTTTTGTCGCCTGGAAAAAAGATACAATGAGGTTTCATTCCGCAAATAATCTGCCTCTTGGTACCGTGGCAGAAAAATATCAGGTTCTTTTTTCAACTCAGGAAGAGTCTCCCTGGCCTGCCGTTGGTTTATTCGAACAGAACGAACAGGTACTGACTGGAACTTTTTTAACTGAAACAGGGGATTTCAGGTATCTGGAAGGAAATGTGCATGGAAATGAACTGTTTCTTTCCTGTTTTGATGGCGCACATGCCTTTGTATTCAGTGCAACTATAAAAAATGACAGCCTGTTGGGTCGTTTCTACAGTGGATCAAGCTATCAAACGGACTGGATAGGTATTAAGGACGACTCAGCACGCTTAAAAGATCCAAATGAGCTGACCTATCTGACGAGAGAATCCGATGACCTGGGCTCAGTAAAATTAAGAAAGCTCAACGGCTTAAAAACAAGACTTAAGCTTAATAAGCACTCATTGTATTTGATTCAAATTATGGGGAGCTGGTGTCCAAACTGTCTTGATGAGACCACCTATTTTAAGGAGCTTTATTCGACATATCACAAGAGCGGATTACAGATTATCAGTATCGGTTTTGAATATGGTAAAACAACAAGGCAGCAAAGAAAGAAATTGAAACGCTTCGTAAATAAAGCTCAACTCAAGTATCCCGTTTTTCTTGGTGGAAGAGCAAGTAAAAAAGAAGCCTCAATCCTGTTTCCTATGCTTAATGGTATTAGCAGCTTTCCCACGACCTTATTTGTAAATGAAAAAGGGGAAATAATCCATATACATACGGGATTCAACGGTCCGGGAACTGGTGCAGTTTTTCAGCAATATAAGACTGCTACAGAATCTCTTATTGAAAAACTCCTGAAAATTAGCCCATAAAAAAAGCCGCTCGAAAGCGGCTTTAATAATTCAATCAATATAATTGATATTAGTCTTTATCTAAATCACTAACAGCTTTACGGTGATCGCTCATGATCTTACCCAAATCCTCTGCAATTTTATTTGCTTTCTCATCAAAAGACTTCTTGGCATCGTCTTTTAACATCGCTCTTTGATCAGAAATTGACTGGTTGATTCCCCATGATTGAGCCCATTTTTCGGTCGCCATATCGTTCATATCACTTTCGTACTCAAACTGACGATTTCTTAAATCTTCCAAATCACCTTTAGCGTCATCATCTGTAGCCGCTTTTTCAAGAAGTTTACCTAGTTTTTCATAATAAGTCTTCCCTTCGTACTCTGTCACAATCTCGTCTCTATCTGCTCTCCAAGATTTTTCGATTTCCATCAATGATTCAACATGCGCCGTGGCATCTTCTTTCATGTTTTCATATCCTTCAAGAGCTGCCTCTTGATCAGTAGTATATCCGCTACCACCACACGATACTAATACCATAGTTGATCCAACTAGGATACTTAAAATAACTTTTTTCATTTTCATAACATTTAATTTTTCATAATTCCCGACAAAAGTATGACATCTTTATTTAAAAGACGAATTTTTCTAAGAAAAAAACAACCTGTTTTTATCCAGATTAGTTTGACATAGTTTTTACAACAACTTAGTATAGAATATATTACGATTCGCTGTGAGTCAATTCAGAAGAGAAGGTACCCATTCAATGAGCTTTTCAGTTTTTCCAAAGAGGCTTTATCAACAACTCTATTATCGTCAACGAGCTTATCTATACTACTAAGTTTCGGTTTTCCGGAATACACCTCCATTTTCAAATGATGAAGAACCTCTGTAAAGTGTCCTAATGGCCTCAGTCCTCCTGCATGCCCAGACGCAACGCCAACCAAAAAGGCTCTTTTATTTTCCACATCTTCGCTATTAAGAGCGTCCATAAAAGCCTTCAAAACCCCTGGAAAGCTCCCATGATATTCAGGGATAACAAAAATTATTCGATCTACACCGTGTATGTATTTTTCCACTAGCCGTTGAAAAGACTCACTATGCTCTCCGTATAATTCAGCAAAGAAAAAATCGTGTGGAAGGGCTTCAAGAGAAAGAACTTGAGATTCGCAATGTAATCCATCTAGAATCTCATGACAGGACCGAGCTACTTTGAATGTGTTGCTTTGAGAACGATTGGTTCCGGCTATAATGGAAATCATATTTTGTTTTTTGTCTAAAGTATATTTTTTTTATTTAATTAAGTATCTTGGTTCATTTGAACATCGAAAAGAATGATATGTACACGAGTAAGTAATAGAAACAAATGAATAACGAAAGGTGGAGAGCAATGCTTATATGGGGAGGCACCTGCGTGGTGGTCTGTCTTTCGCTGTACTTGATTTCCAATGAAATAGCATCCCGTATTTCTGTTCATTATGGCATGTATATAGAAGCCGAGAGAGAAATCCCTCTTATTCCATGGATGATCTATATTTACGCCTCATTTCACCTGCTATTAGCGCTAAACTTCTTTATCATAAAGGATCCAAAAGTGATAAAGGCGTTTACCATAAGCCTGATGTGCAGCTCTTTGATTGCTGTAATCGTTTTTCTGGTCTTCCCTGGTGAATTAGGCTTTTCAAG
>Ga0315334_10002134_pt1 | contig 12318 bp, 7 predicted proteins | sample M150034915metaG_FD_205555 | JGI IMG/M metagenome (GOLD analysis project Ga0315334, IMG submission 205555) | Ammonia-oxidizing marine archaeal communities from Monterey Bay, California, United States - M1 500m 34915 | ecosystem: Environmental > Aquatic > Marine > Intertidal zone | place: USA... | reverse complement strand
GTCTCGCAGTCAAGCACACTTCTACCTTTACGCTCTACGCCTGATTGCCGACCAGGCTGAGTGTACCTTTGTACTCCTCCGTTACTCTTTGGGAGGAGACCGCCCCAGTCAAACTGCCCGACTGACACTGTCCTTTGCCCCGATTCAGGGGATCAAAGTTAGAATTAAAATATGACCAGGCTGGTATTTCAACAACGGCTCCCAAATGGCTAGCGCCATCTGTTCAAAGCCTCCCAGCTATCCTACACAGAACATATCTCAACCCAATATCAGCCTACAGTAAAGGTTCACGGGGTCTTTCCGTCTAACCGCGGGTATGTGGCATCTTCACCACAACTACAATTTCACCGGGTCGGTGGTTGAGACAGTGCTCAAATCGTTACGCCTTTCATGCAGGTCGGAACTTACCCGACAAGGAACTTCGCTACCTTAGGACCCTCATAGTTAGGGCCGCCGTTTACTGGGGCTTCGGTCGCCAGCTTCGCCGTGAGGCTAACCGTCTTCCTTAACCTACCAGCACCGGGCAGGCGTCAGTCTCTATACATCCACTTGCGTGTTAGCAGAGACCTGTGTTTTTGATAAACAGTCGTTAGAGCCGATTTTCTGTGGCCTCCCTCAGCGTGAACCGAAGAAGGCGCCCCTTATCGCGAACTTACGGGGCCATTTTGCAGAGTTCCTTAACCACCGTTCTCCCGAGCGCCTTAGAATTCTCTTCTCACCTACCTGTGTCAGTTTTAGTACGGTCAGTTGCTTAACCTAGTGACTTTTCTTGGACGTCCTTCCAATGACTTCGAGAACTTAAACGCTCTCGAGCTCAGCCTTGACGAACACCAGTATTTTAACCCTGGATATCTCAGCTTTCGCTACGGACATTTCTATTCGTACCGCTCACTTTCTGGACGCCGTCCCCACATCGAATACACAACCGGCGCAGGAATATTGACCTGCTATCCATCGTCTACGCCTTTCGGCCTCGACTAAGGTACCGGCTAACCCTGGGCGGAATTGCCTTCCCCAGGAAACCTTAGGCTTTCGGCGAACAGGATTCTCACCTGTTTTATCGTTACTCATTCCGGCATAATCACCCGATGACCCCGACACCGCTCGTTACCGTACGGCTCGTATCTGATCATCGGCGCTCTCCTACCGCTCTAGTAAACTAGAGCCCGCTGCTTCGGTGTACCACTTACTCCCGTTCATTATCGGCGCAGAAATGCTCGACTGGTAAGCTGTTACGCACTTTTTAAATGATGGCTGCTTCTAAGCCAACATCCCAGCTGTCACTGCACTTCAACTTCCTTAGTGACTAAGTGGTCCTTCGGGACCTTAGCAGGCGATCTGGGTTGTTTCCCTCTCGACCCTGGAGCTTATCCCCCAGGGACTGACTGCCGAGATAATCTTTACGGTATTCGGAGTTTGGTTCGGTGGGGTACTCTGGGAAGAGCCCCCATCCGATTCAGTATCTCTACCCCCGTAAAGTAGTGGCTCGACGCTATCCCTCAAGATATTTCGGAGAGAACGAGCTATCTCCTGGTTTGATTACACTTTCAGTCCTCCCCACAAGTCATCCCCTCAGTTTTCAACCTAAGTGGGTTCGGTCCTCCACGCAGTTTAACCCGCGCTTCAACCTGCTCATGGGTAGATCACACAGGTTTCGCGTCTGCAGCATACGACAATGACGCCCTATTAAGACTCGGTTTCCCTTGGGCTTCGTCCCGTAAGGACTTAACCAAGCCGCATACCACAACTCGCCGGATCATTATGCAAAAGGCACGCCGTCACCCGTTTCTCAGCAAGCTGAGACATAGGGCTCCGACCGCTTGTAGGCACATGGTTTCAGGTTCACTATCCTCCCCTAGCAGGGGTTCTTCTCACCATTCACTCACGCTACTGGTTTACTATCGGTCGTTAAGGAGTATTTAGCCTTGCGGGATGGTCCCCGCGGATTCAGTCCAGGTTTCACGTGACTGGACCTACTCAGGTGCTCCTATGGTGTGTGTTTGTTTTCGTGTACGGGACTGTTACCCTCTGTGGTGACCCTTTCCAGAATCTTCCACTAACAACACACAATCCAATATTGGAGTCCTACAACCCCCCAGGGGAAACCCCCGAGGTTTGGGCTATTCCGATTTCGCTCGCCGCTACTGACGGAATCGATTTTTCTTTCTCTTCCTCTGGTTACTTAGATGTTTCAGTTCACCAGGTTGTTACTAACCAGCCTATGTATTCAGCTGGCTGCAGTTGGGAATCCCGGGATCATTACTTGTTTGTCAACTCCCCCAGGCTTTTCGCAGACTTCCACGCCCTTCATTCTCTTAACGCCAAGGCATCCCCCATGCGCCCTTAATAGATTGGTCATCGAAATCCCGAACTCAGATCAAGCTTGTCAAACTATCTGTTTTGTCCGAAGACAAATCAGAAGAACAACAGTCCTAATCCAAACTCATCGTTTCGAAAAGTAATCTACTTAACGATATCACATGATCAGCTGACTTTCCTTTGAGTGACTCACCACAAGGATGAGACTCGCGAGTTGGTCAGCTGCACAGAATCCTATAAGAATTCATAGTCAATTCACTTACCTTACCCGTCACCGTGATCACCGAAGTGAACTCGATTTCAAGTTTGGGAAATGCGTTGACTCGCTCTTTGAACTAATTGAGTCGCCAGCCTGATCTTGTCACTGCTTCATCTGTCCAAAGACAGATAACTCAGCACATTGATCAAGCGTGGTGCTCTTTCAGATGCCAACTACCAAACAACCAAATTGTCAAAAATCAGTTCCTCAGTTTGGAGCATTGCTCCGCGTCGAGGGACGCTGCTTGTGGGCAGCCGCTAAAAGCCAATTGGATTGGCGTCAGGCGGTTGACCGCAAGTGAGGGGCGAAAGATACCGGGGTGGTGAACTCTCGTCAACCGAGAGTTCACAGGTTTCTCGAAATAACTTTTCGAACTGTCTTGTCTCAAGTAATCACTGGATTTTGCACGTTTTACGCTTCCTTGCAAGGTGGGAAAACGCTGGAAGCCAAAATTTAAAGACAACTTTCAACCGAGTAGGTTCGGCTTTTGCATGGCTGGCTGGCGTTTCAACGCTGTCTGCGGCAGCCTGAGTCTTCCAGTTCGCTTCAAGAGCGGCTGAATGATCTCAAATCGGTTCAAAACCGCGTCGTTCTTGAGCCAAACAGGAAGCTGAATTTTTACTGAACGAAAGTGGAGGTGGACGGACTTGAACCGACGACCCTCTGCTTGCAAAGCAGATGCTCTCCCAACTGAGCTACACCCCCTTGGGGACTGGAAGTCTGAGGGATCGTGATTGTTTTGACAAGGTGTCAAAGAGGATCCTGTTTGGACTTCCGCGAGTGGGCGTGCCAGAACTCGAATCTGGGACCTCGTCGTTATCAGCGACGCGCTCTAACCAACTGAGCTACACGCCCTTTTTCCAATCGGAGGGCCCAACTGCGTTGCTGCAGCAAAAAGACCCACCATGTGGGAAGCGGCAAAGTGTAAGGAAACTCGAATGGCTGTCAAAGGGAAGAACCGCGTTGTCACGCACAGTTTCAGCGATTTCTTTGACCAAAATACTGACTTTGAGTTTCGGTTTTGAGTTTCGGGTTACTCGGATTACGGACGTTCGGCAAAGAAAACGGCTGTTCTTTTTGTTTTTTGAGAGTCGGTCGGGATCATCAAATACTCGGGGTTTCGTTGCTTAAATACTGGCTTTTTCGCATCGTGAATTGTGTGTTCGTCATCGGACACCGGTCCGGCATCAGCCGAAAATCGACATTCTCACCACCGCCCAGGTTGGTAAAACTACGGGAACTGACTTTGGCTGTCGCAAAATATCTCGCTTGTGCCGAGTAGTCCAAGTTCAGATTTCCTTTCACCGAATCATGGACCCAATCGAATGATGGATTGTTTGCAACGCTTTTCGCCCGTCTTGGCCGCCGGGTTGTTGCTGGGCACCGCAGTTGTCGGACACACCGCGCCGCCCAGTCCGGAGGACGCTCTGGTATTGAAGCCGGTTCAACCTGGGGTTGATTACGAAAAAGTAGAGGCTGATCAGCAATCTGGCTGCAAGGTCATCGATATTGACGAATCTGCTTGGTCCGGTTGGGAGGTGATTGCTGAGGATGGCACCTTGTTGAGACGTTTCGCCGATACGAATCGTGACCAGAAGATAGACCTGTGGTGCTATTTCAAGTTTGGCGTCGAGGTATACCGGGATGTGGACCAGGATTTCAACGGCAAGGCAGACCAGTACCGCTGGTTGGCGACGGGGGGGACGCGTTGGGGGTTGGATCGTGATGAAGATGGCGGGATCGATTCATGGAAACAGATATCGGCCGAGGAAGTGACTGCCGAGGTGGTCGCCGCCCTCCGCGAGAAGGATACCGATCGTTTTGCACCGCTTGTCATTGTTGAACAGGAACTCGATGTTCTCGGGCTGGGGAAAGAGAAAAAGACGCAGATTCTGGCACTTTCGATTGCTGCTAAAAGCGGGTTTGGCGAGCTTGCCAAGGATCAAGACGTGGTTGCCGAGGATGCCGTATGGGTGCAATTCGCAGCAGGCACTCCGGGTGTTGTGCCCAGCGGAACCGAGGGTTCGACCCGAGATGTCGTCGTTTATGAGAACGCCGTTGCGATGTTCGATCAGGGCAATGGAAGTGGTCAGTTGATGGTGGGTACCCTGGTGCAAGTGGGGAAAGCATGGCGGTTGGTTGGGTTGCCCGTGCTGGGTGAGGAAGGCTCGGCGCTCGCTCAGGCAGGCGGTAACTTCTTTGCCCCAGATATGGCAACGGCCAGTTCTGTCATGAATGTTTCTGGTGCGGCCCAGAAAACTCAGGATCTTGTCACTGCCCTTGAGAAAATCGATACACAGTTCGCCGTCGCCAAAGATTCCGCTGCGATCGCCATTCTGAATGAGCGTCGTGCGGGCGTGGTGGAAAAACTGGTTTTGGCTGCGGCAACCAAGGAAGATCGAGAAATCTGGTTTCGGCAGTTGGTCGATATGCTTAGCATGGGGGCTCAAACGGGTTCCTACCCCAGCGGCCTCGAACGGTTGCGCACGGTGTCCCAACGGTTTGCCGGGGATGACGAGAGCCTGAAAGCTTACGCCGATTACCAGTCAATTGGCGCCGATTACATGGTGCGTCAAACTCCCAACGCTGATTTTACAGAGGTGCAAGAGTGGTACATCGGTGCTCTGAGTCGGTTTGTGGAACGCTATCCCGCCACGCCAGAGGCTGCTCAGGCATGGCTGAATCTCGCTCTCAGCAAGGAGTTCGAAGACAAAGATAAAGAGGCCTTGGCGTACTACAAGAAAGTGGTCAGCCTGTTTTCGAAGACCAGTTCGGGAGAAATTGCGGCGGGTGCAGTTCGGCGTCTTGAGTCGGTGGGACGTGAGGTGGACTTGGAAGGGACCACCTTGGATGGCAAGCCATTTCGGCTCTCGAGGCTGCGTGGCAAGCCCGTCGTGTTGCATTACTGGGCGACATGGTGTGAGCCTTGTAAGCAGGACATGAAGTTACTGAGGCGTTTGCAGGCGAGCTATCAGAGAGCTGGTTTGCAGGTTGTCGGTGTGAATGTTGACCTTACCAAGCAAGAGGCTCAGCGCTATTTGCAGCAAACGCAGGTGTCCTGGACACAGCTTTTTGAGCCGGGAGGGCTTGATGGAAGTCGGCTAGCCAAGGCGTTCGGAGTCCAGACGCTGCCAACGATGATGCTGATTGATCCGCAAGGAAAAGTGGTTCGCCATAACGTCAGGGCGGCCGAACTGCAGACCGAGATCGATCGCATTCTGCAGAACAGCAAGTAGCTGTTGCCAGTCAAGTTATGTCGGATTTCGAGCGGTGGCGTCACGCACATTGGCTGGATGGCAGGCTCGTGGGAGCTTGGCGAAATCGTTCATTAGGTTGACCAACTGTCTCTCTTTTTCTCTTCTTTACGGCGAATGTTTGGACCGTAATTCCGCAGGCCGCGGGGCTGGCTGGTCACCCTGGTTTAGGGGCATGGCTGGTTTCAGAAAGTCAGGTTTTTAGCCGTGTTTGGGCGTCCACCTGCCGGGACCGTGATTCCCACCTTCGCAGAATTGGGCTACGCCGAATCGAAGCGGAATTCTGGCCCGATCGAGCAATTGCAGTGAATACACAAGTTGTGGCCGGTCTGAAGTGTGGGTTGTGTGTAAACTACCTCGCCTCTTCTGTACCCTCGGTATCACGACTCTTGTTCGCCCGTACGTACTTTTCTGCGGTGCCGATGCAACTCTCTTCTGGCGTTGTTTACGATGGCAAAACAAAACGACCTTAAAAAACGGCTCAAGGCAGCCGACCGGCGGCGGAATCGCAGGGGAGCCTCCGGGGTTCCAGTTGTTGCCGCGAGTCCTGTTCAGCCGCACGTTCGGACCTCGGATCTGATTGCCAATGCATTGGTGGAGTATGCAAACTCAGATGAGCAGTCCTCTGACATCGTTGCCGCAACCGCCCTACGTGCCTGTTCACGGGGGGATCTGCCGAAAACGGATCCAGCTCGTGGGTTGGCGCTCAAGATTGAGGCCATTGCCAAGCAGCCCGGCGTGACGCCACGATCCTACCGAGCGACTCTCGTGGAACTGCTTGAGGCAGCCAATCTGCATCAAGGGAAAGACAGCTCCGATTCTTTCCTCGCCTATCTGTCGATCCTTGCCGATGGCGTTTGACGCCGGTCAGAGCCTGGACAACGCAAAGGAACGTCGCGGTCAAGAGGTTGATCCAGCGTGGAGCCCGGCTGGAGCGAGGACTCAGGCAGGCTGAGCGTTGCAAAATGGGGGTTTCGACACCGGCATGTGGGAGTCATTTCCCCTGCCCTTCACGATCCTCTGAGCAGCAGCGAAGACTTGAAAGAGCAGCAGCGAAGACTTGAAAGAGCAGCAGTCGCCCAGCGGCGTCCTGTTGAGCCATCATGCGGATTGTCTGCCAATTCACGCACGTCGATGTACTTACCTGCACTGGGCTTTGGCTTGCCCGCGAACACTGGATCGCGGGAAAGCCTGGTCATCACGTCAGAGATTAATGGAAGCACTAACCTTCTGAGGGTTGCTTCCTAAGTTGCAACCATTCGCTGTGGAACGCTCCCTCTTTGTCCACACGACGGTACGTGTGGGCCCCGAAATAGTCTCGTTGTGCCTGCAGCAGGTTCGCCGGCAGGCGCGCCAGTCGGTAACCGTCGTAATAGCACAAGGCGGTACTGAACGCCGGGACCGGAATGCCAAGGATTGAGGCAGCCGCGACGACGGCACGCCATGACTCTTGTGCATTTTCAACGGCCTCTTCAAAGAAGGGCGCGAGCAGCAGGTTTTCGAGGTTCGGGTCGGTTTCAAATGCTTCTTTGATGCGATCTAGGAATTGAGCGCGAATGATGCATCCGCCTCGCCACAGGAGGGCAGCATTTCCGTAATCGAGTTCCCAGTCATGCTCAGCCGAGGCGGCTTGTAGTTGCACAAAGCCCTGGGCGTAGCTGACGATTTTGGAGGCATAGAGAGCTTGCCGCACGGCCTCGATGAATGCCTCACGATCACCAACCAGGCTCCGGGCAACGGCGGACATTTCAGGATTGGATGACGCAGCAGGTCCTTGCAGTTTCTCGCTGGCGCGAACTCGAGCCTCTTTCTGAGCCGACAGACCACGAGCGAAAACCGCCGTCGTGACCAAGGTACTTGGCACGCCCAAATCGAGAGCCAGTTGGCTCATCCATTTCCCCGTCCCTTTCGCACCGGCGATATCGAGAATTTTGTCGACCAGGAAACCGTCGCCACCCTGATCATCCTTGACACTGAAAATGTCGCGGGAAATTTCGATCAGATAGCTCTGCAGATCACCTTGATTCCATTTTTCAAAAACGTCGTACAGTTCGTCGTTGTTGAGGCCGCCGAGTTCGTGGAGCAATTGGTAGGCTTCGCAAATCAACTGCATGTCACCGTATTCGATGCCATTGTGGACCATCTTTACGTAGTGTCCGGCACCTCGGGGGCCCACCCACTCACAGCAGGGGATGTCTTCGTTCGGCCCAACTTTGGCGGCGATTGCCTGAAACATCTCTTTGACTTCGGGCCAGGCTTCCTTGGTTCCACCCGGCATCAAACTGGGGCCTTTCAGTGCGCCTTCTTCGCCACCGGAAACGCCGCAGCCAATGAATTGCAGCCCTGCTTCTTCCACTCGCTTGGTGCGACGCTCGGTATCCGCGTAATGCGTGTTACCACCGTCGATGATGATGTCGCCCGGCTCGCAAAGCGGAATCAATGATTCGATGATCGCATCGACAGCAGGCCCCGCCTTGACTAACAGCATTAGCTTGCGGGGGCGTTTGACGGCTTTGACAAATTCCTCGACGGAGTGCGTTCCGACAAAGTTCTTGCCGGCTGCTCGCCCCTTAATCAGGTCGTCGACTTTTTCGATTGTTCGGTTGTAGATGGCGACCTTGTAGCCGCGACTTTCCACGTTCAGTGCCAGGTTCTCACCCATCACAGCCAAACCAATCAGACCAAAATCGCAGTCGCCACTCATCATCATTCCATGCGTTCTTAGGTATTCGGATAGAAGCCGGATTCTAGGCTCTGCTGCAAAAACGAAAAGGCCCATGCGGTGGGAAGGGTCTCGGACGCAATCCCGACGCCTAGCTTTTGGTGCTACCAGCGGCAGCAGTTCGGATTGCACTCACCAAGGGAATGTTGATGTGTTAAAGAGGCTGGCAGCGGTTTGGGGTTCCGATTTATTGGGCGATACCACGTTTGCGGGGTACCGTTCTGGTTAGAGTCTGATTTATCTCAAAGGAGTTGCTTGCCGCTTGGGACTGTGGGCTAACTTTCCACGTTGACTTTCTTTTTCTCGGAGGCAGACGACTCGCTTTTTGGCGACGAGCGCTCTTGGGAACAGTTCTTCGGCACGCTGATTGCTCTGCAATCAGCTGGATTTCCGTCGTCTTAGTCTCGCGAACCGCACAGGAAATACCTCCGCAGGGGGGATCTTGGGTTTGATTTGACGATGCGGGAGTCAGAATAAGCGGCATGACCGGACGAAACAGGCTATTTTGACAGTCTCGTCCAGATGCCACCAAGCAGATTGTTGATAGACCGAGTGGCTCAGACTATCGTCGGGGTAATACTGCGTAGAAGCTGCGCAGCGACTCATCTTCACCGTTCAAGCCAAGCACGGCCCACTGATGACCAATTTTAAACGTTGTTTCGCGTTCTTGACGCTCGTTACTAGTTCGATGATCACGCTCCCAAGCTTGTTTGCTCAAGGTGGTGGTGGTGGTGGCGGCGGTGGTGGTACCACCAATAATTTCTCGAATCCAGTCGCTGGTATCGATGTGGATGCTGCCGGAGTGTTAAAGGTTCGTCAATTCGATCCGAGGTTGGCCAAGCAGCGGCTGGCGGCTGCTAGGAACAAAGGCGACGCTGATGTCATGCGACCTGTGGACCTCCGCAAGGTTTCGCTAAACCGACTTGAGTCAGCCATTGCTGCTCGAGTGGCGGCTGGCGAGTCCATTGATCAGGAGATGCAGGCGTTAGCCGGTTTGACAGCCGTTGAATACGTATTCTTCTATCCAGAAACAAACGACATTGTGATCGCTGGCCCAGCGGAGGGTTTCTTTGCAGACCCCACTGATCGCCTGATCGGAATGGAGACCGGGCGTCCGGTTGTACTGCTCGAAGATTTGGTGACTGCTCTGCGAGCTTATGCTCCGGGTGGAAATGGAACTTCGGTGATCAGTGTTTCCATTGACCCCACGGCAGAAGGCCTGCAGCGGATGAATCAATTTCTGACTTCGGTTCGGGGTCGTGTGCGACCATCGGATGCTCGACTTTTGGCGAGCCGGTTGAAGCAGAACCTAGGTCTTCAGAAGGTCACTTTCCGAGGCATCCCAACTTCGACCCACTTCGCCAGAGTCTTGGTTGAGGCAGACTATCGGATGAAGCTGATCGGAATCGGCTTGGAGCGTTTGCCAGTCCGATTAATGAGCTATGTCGACCGAGCCAATCCGAACACTGTTTCAGCGAACGCTATGGAGCGTTGGTATTTCCAGCCAAATTATGATGGCATCGCAGTGAGCGAAGACGGCTTGGCGATGAAAATTAAAGAGCGAGGCGTCCAGTTGGTCGGTGCGAATGAGCGAGTCGCTCAAGGTGGGACGCGTGTTGCGTCGGGTCGCGTCAACAAGGCAAGCCAAGCATTCTGTAAAGATTTCACTGACAAATTCACGCAAATCGCTGGCCAGGTCAGGATTTATGCAGAGCTTCGCCAGTTGATCGATGTGGCGATTGCCGCCGCTTACATTCAGCAGCAGGACTTTTACGGGCAGGCCCAATGGGGCATGCCAGTTTTGATGGACGAATCGAAAGTGAATGTGGAAACATACATTGCACCGTCACAGGTCGAGACCGCTGTGAACGCGATCTGGAAAGGGAACACCCTCATGACTCCTCTTGGCGGTGGCGTTAACCTGCAGCCCAAGATGGCTTTGAGTCGCGACCGCGTAATCGTTGACTCCGAGGGCAACAATAATCGCGTCAAGCAATCTGCTGGCCCTTCCAATCTGGCTGATGGCCAATGGTGGTGGGACTGATTGCCGATCGGTTCCCGATTCCCAGTTAATCCAGTTTCAGCAACTGCGAAGCGAGATCGTCGCTTCGCAGTTGTTTTTTTGTAGACGGTGGATCGTAGTGGCTTGCCCGTTTTTTGGACGGAGGTATTGTCTGCTCGACGGGGTGATTGGGCGTACCGTTTGAGCAGCACGCTGCCAAATCACTTACCATGAGCAAATCACTTACCATCAGGCTGTACAGGGGTATTTGAGTGAGTGCTGTCAATGAGTCATCTTGATCCAGAAACGCCGATCCGCCTGTCTGATGGCGTCTGCCGTTTGTTATTGGTTCAGGACCAGGTGCAGCTCTGCCCCTATCTTGATGGCGTCACGGCTCGAATGCCTTTAAGGCTACCTGTTGGCGTGGTAACGCCAGAAGCGACCGACCAGTTGTTAGCGATGGGTTATCGACGCAGTGGTGACTTTGTCTACAACACCCAGTGCCCAGCTTGCAATGAATGCCAGCCGACGCGAATCGACGTGAATCGCTTTCGACACACGTCCTCGATGCGACGCGTGATGAAGCGTGGTATTCGGGATTTGACGTGCCAGTGGGGCGCACCTCGCGTTGATGCCAAGCGTGTTTGGCTGTTCAATCAGCATCGCAGCAAGCGTGGATTGAGCGAGTCGGAGCAGGCAGTTGATGCCGAAGGCTATCGGATGTTCTTGGCTGATAGTTGCTGTTCCACGCAGGAACTGGCAATCCTGTTGAACGGTGAATTGGTCGCCATCTCGATCGTCGACTTTGGTGCGATGAGTTTGTCGGCGGTTTATACCCACTTCGATCCGCATGCGTTGCGTTACAGTTTGGGGACCTACGCCCTGTTGAGGCAGATCGAGTACGCCATCGAAACGGGGCGTAAATACTTGTACCTGGGCATGTATGTCGCCCAGAACCGCCACTTGAATTACAAGTCAAGATTCAGGCCACAGCAGCGGTTCATCAACGGCGTATGGCTGGATCAGCTAGAGGAGGATTGAGGCTGTCCAGGGACCCCAACAGGCAAGAATGAACACGTATTACGCCTCGGCAACGCAGCTAAAGCACATCAGGGAGCTGGAAAACTGGGGCAACAGACGGGGGCAACACTACCAAGGTAAGGCAGATGGGGCGGTTATCGGTTCGATGTGCTTCATGACAGTCGGTCATGCTGCTGGTGGAATGACAGTGGTCGGTGTGGATCTGATCGGGGTGTAGCTTTATGAAACATGGTTGGTGTAGCATTTTAGAACGATTCGTACCCGTTTGACGGTATGATGGGGATGGACCGCAATTTGCTGCTCAAGAAAAAATACGAGCTCAAAGTTTGTTTGCCCTGAATTGTTAACGCGAGTGGTGTCCGTTTGAACCGGGTCCCGGTTCACCGGTTTTGCCAGCCATATTTCTCGAGAATCGGTATCGTGCCGGTTTTCGACCTTGCTGATCTTCGTCTCTGATCTTCGTCTCTGATCAATGGATTCGTCATGCCGCAGTCCCGACACATTCGCATCGCTCTCGTACTTGTTCTTGGTTTCGGGCTGGTTGTCCTAACTGAGGGAGTAGCTCAGGGGCAGGGAGTCGATGGTCCGGCGGTTGGGAGTCCGGCGGTTGGGGGGCATCTGGCCGCGGGCGAGTTTGCCTGGGTGAGGGACAGGGGGTTGCAATTGCCTGTCAGCCAGCGAGATTTTGTGCTTGGTCAGGTGGCTTCGGCTCAAGGAAGTG
>Ga0315334_10002131_pt1 | contig 12323 bp, 8 predicted proteins | sample M150034915metaG_FD_205555 | JGI IMG/M metagenome (GOLD analysis project Ga0315334, IMG submission 205555) | Ammonia-oxidizing marine archaeal communities from Monterey Bay, California, United States - M1 500m 34915 | ecosystem: Environmental > Aquatic > Marine > Intertidal zone | place: USA... | reverse complement strand
ATTCCATAGAATGTATCGTAGACCCATGCCATGTCACCTTGGGCATTGGCAGTCACTGAGTTGTTGAGGATACCGAAATAGCGGTCATCACCCCATGTGAAGAGTGGGTCCAGTGGAACAGCATCGATCTCCCCGTATGAGCCCGAGGCCCACATATCATCGAAGTCGCTGCGGTCATCAAAACTATCACCGAAGTGTGCGAACATCTCTTCTCTGTCAAAGCGCATTGCCATCGTCAAGTCATCGACGATAGATTCCCAAGATTGCGTTCCTTCTTCGATTCCTGTATATGTGACATCGAGCGCTTTGTCATAGATTCCATCGATTGAGACAATCTCGAAATCACTCCCCTTCATCGCCTGCATCAGGTCGAGGTCCCCGAATAGAGGCAGACCCCCCATCACCACCAATCTGACATCAGGGTCGACTGCAGCGATAAGATTCCTGTACGGGTCCTCATCAAAGGAATCGATGATGGCGAAATCGGCGGCCATCCCTGGTGCTATTCGACCTATCTTGTCAGCCCAGTTCATGGAATCTGCAGCATTGGAGGTCACCATCTGCACCATTTCATAATCGCTGAAGATATCTCCGAGGACCTTCTCATCCCACATATCAGCGGTTTTGAGTTCGTGTAGAGGAGATTTTGTCCCTGAAGGCGACCAATCAGGAGCCAATGTGATAGTCAGTCCAGCATCCTTGGCAGCAGCGACATCGGTGGTTTGTCCATAGAGCAGAAGGTTGGAGGTCGGAGACCAGACCAGACTTGCACCTACTGCAGCCATCTTATCGAACTCGGTAGAGGTCAATCCGGTACCATGTATGAGGACCAATTCCCCGACCAACAGGCCGTTATCCTCGATGATCTCGAACTCATCTCTACTAGATTGGTCGACTCCTTCAGCCAGATGTAGGAACCAAGCATCAAGATCTCCTGAAGAATTTCCATTCTTGATATGGTTGCCAGAGTAATCCGTTGGGAGTTCAAGTATCTTGGTCTCGATGTCGTCCTTTCCCCAGTTGTAATGCTCGATGTTTCTCGCCAGTATTGAATCGTAGGTATCCCCACCGTAGTTATGGCCATCGCCTTGGATGGAAGTGGTTCCACCCACCACCTCCTTCATCTCGACATATTTCATGGCCTGACTCTCCATGTTCCAATATGGCTGTGAGTGAATGGAGATCTTCACTTTGGATACCTCCGGTCCATAATCGGGATGGTCGGTCCATTGGTAGCGGTTCTGATAACCTCCCCATTCATTCCTGTTGTTCTGTGAGAGGTGGACGTCAAGATCCCATAATGGGGCGAGGTTGTAGGTCAGATGTTGGTGCATATCGATGAGTCCGGGATATATCGTGGCCCCAGTATGATGAACAGGTACTCCCTCGGTCGAGATGCCAAGAGGAGGCTGTTCTCCAGTGTTCCACAATGCTTCTATCTCTCCATCTGTCACCATGATGGAACCGTTCAGCATCACTTCGGAATATCCCTGCATCGTGACCACTCTTCCAGTGAGGATGTAGGAGTCCTGATGGATATGGTCGCGTGGCGTGTAACAGCGGCCGGTGTAGGCGCCCGAGGAATCACTTCCTATCCAACCGGGAGTTGGAGGTTCCACCTTGTCCAATGTACCATTGTTGGGAACATATGAGGTGTCAAACCATGAGTCTTCAGCGGGATAAGTGAGACTGTCGACCAGTGTACCGTCCGGCAATCTCAGATTGACAGTGTCTCCATCAAAATAATCAAGTTCAATACCTGTGTCGGCACGGAAGAAAACAATGCGTGCATCTGGATGCAAGGTCGTGTCCCATCCGATTGAACATTGGGCAGAACCGCCGTTCAGTGAATCATCTAACCACCAGTTGGAGATGTTGACCGCTACATCACCACGATTCCACAATTCGATGAACTGGTCGGAAGAGGAACCGATCACGCCATCACCGTTCCAATCGGTTCCATCGTGGTCTTCATCGCTTGGTGAGACCAAGATCTCAGAAATGACCACATCAGGAACTGAGTCATCAGCAGCGCTGTTGTCGAATGGGATGTTGACCAGTGACAACAGCATCAATGATGTGAGGAAGAAGGCCCTTCTGGAGGGTGTCATCGGCTTGCCGAACAGCAGGAAGTTGATGAATGCAACTAGTCACTGTGGTGGCCCAGTTCCAGCACCATGACCCCTTTCTTTCAAGTAGGTAGTTACGAACCCACATGCCGGGGTGCATCTATTGAGCAGGACCTTGGATATGGATTGGAAGAATATTGAGGCTACTTTGGTGGATAATGAGACTGTTTTCATCGACATCTGGAATCCTAATGACTCTATTGAGGATGAATTTCAGCCGGTCTTCAACAAGGTTGCAGATGACCATCAGGATGTCAAGTTCGCTCGAATCAACACAGATACAGAACCCGATCTGGCAAGGGCTCTAGGAGTTGAAAATACACCCACTCTCATGGTGGTCAAGAAGCGTATGGATATTCTACAGAAGACTGAGCAACTGGGAGAGCAGATGTTGCAGGACCTCGTGGAGGTCGTGCGCGGAATTGATGTTGATGAATTGTTATTGAGAACCTGTCCTGCAGATGACTGAAAATCGTCTTGCTTTGTTTTAATCACCGACGGTTTCAAGTTAAAACCCCTACCTGAGGTGTTCACATGGGAAACATGGGCCACCGTCTCGGGGGGGATGTCCTCCCTCATCCTGGCAATACATTGCAGTGCCTGCGTTCGGCGAGAGGGTTGCAGGTTCACAAGAAATTTCGATACTGGGAATTCGATGTGCATGAGACCAAAGATGGAGAATTGATTGTTTATCATGATGATTCAGTAAGCATGAATGGGGTTGCAAAATCCTTGAATGAATTGACAGCCAAACAGTTGAGGAAGATTGCCAAAGAGGAACTGGAGATTGAGGTTCCCACATTGAGCGAGGTTCTTGAGGCTCTTGGAGAGACCGAGAAACCTGTGCGAGTGGAGATAAGGAATCTGTACTCCGATGAAGGCAAGCAGAAGTTGATCGATATGGTTGCGGATGCCAAGGAGAAACATGGTTGGAACTGCAAGGTCATCGCATGGAAAGACCGCTTCCGAACCATGTTCCCAAGCGATGAGAGAGAGCGCTGGAGCAAGGAATTCTCAAAGCGTAATCTTGCTCTATGTCGAGTTGGTCTACATCATGTTGACTTGTTCAAGGCTCATAGCAATACAGTTGGTAGAATGATGTTCACATTGGGTCTAGGGCCAATTTCCCGGCGCAAATGAGCAAGGCCAACCAAAATATACAGCCGCCCATAGGGCGGCTCATGCAGAGGAGTGGTCGGGTGGCTTTCTCGCTCTTCGTCCTGTTCTCGTTATTGAGTGGCTGCTTAGGAGAAGACAAGGCCCCTGAGGTGATTGCGGATGAAGTCGATGCATTCGCAGGTCATGTTCAGGTCGACCCTGGGATGGAGGCTCTGCAGGACCTTCGGGGCTTCACCTCCATTGACCTTGCATATGTTGAGAACTTGACATCACTGGCTGGTGAATGGTTTGATGCTGATGAGACAAATCTGACATTCGTTGAGGAATTGTTCGAGAATGGACACGCCAGCAATTATCAATGGGCTGTTTATGACAAGAATTTCGGCGGAAATTGTTGTGAGCATTACATCGCTGCCACCAAGGAAGGAAGCATACTCAATTTCGGCGGAGAGTATCCGGTTTGGAGTCCCGATCGTGGACATGAATGGGACACTTACCTTCCAACGGTGATTCCAGATACGCAATGCAGGACTCCTGCTCCGACCGCACCAGGTCAAGAAGGTCTGGGAGAGGGTAGTATCGTTCAGGCGGTCAATGGCGACCTGATATCCATGGGCTGGTTTCCATATGTTGGTCTTGACTTGAAACTGGACAAGTTCTATGCCTTTCTTTACGATGAGGAGCAGGGGCAATGGAGTTGGTGTTACAATCGAATCACTGAGCCATTCTATGACCGTTCATGGCAGGTCGAGATCGCTGGCCCCATCTCCTCCAATATCGGTGGCAATGATTGGGGCAGCTTCGTGATCTCCAATTTCTGGCACCAGACACAGAACGTTGGTGGCCAAGTTTCGATAGACGGCCTCAACTACTACCCAATTTCCTTCCCAGGGCGCAGTGAAAATCTGGACATGGTGGAACTCGAACTGCAACAGGAGGAACTGGGAGTGGAGTGGGATTTCACAAAACCACACAAGGAGATGCGAGCCTTCCCAATTCCACAAGGTGGTCTTCTGTTTCCAAACTACTTCGAAAATGGAGATGATGCATACCTTGGGACTGCATTGACCTGGGTGGCCGACCCTCAACTCATCGAGGGAGGAATGTGGATTGGAGAATGGTATAGGCATCAGGTCGATGGAGCTGGATTACCTTCTGAGTATTGCTCATTCGAATCCAGCGAAGGTCTGCATTGTATCGAAAGGAATGGTCTTACCTTCACTCACCGGTTATCTTTGGATGGAGGTCACGTCTGGGAGAACTACACGTATGATTTGACGGGGCTTGCGGCTGATATTGAAGAATGGGAATTCCATCTCAGTGGAGAGCATGATCTTGCAATACTGAATGTAAGATACCAGAGTGCTGCAGGACCAGATGTTGATGTTGTCTTTCACATCAGGGATTTCAGTGAGAATCTTGCACCTGACACGCTGACCTTCATCGGTCTTGGAGATCTTGATTCAACCAGTGGAGCTGGCAACGATATTCGATTCGATTTCGCCAGCATCACGATGCTCAACGATGGCGGGGCAGTCATCGCATTCCATGATTCAAGTGACCCCGACCCCTTGTTCGCGGTTGAGCAAGTGATGCCCGATTACGGGCCTCCTCTCTCTTGATTCTCCTTTCGTTGCTTTTCTCTAAGGTCGAGGAAGGCCATGGTTGCCAGAATCTGGACTGCAGTGATTCCCCCTCCAACAGTGAATGAGCCACTGGTATACGAAGAGATGAAGAAGGTTCCAGCTGATAGAAGCAGTCCAATCATCAAGTCGACGAATGCCTTGCCTCCTTCCATGTATTACCGTCAACAGTCTCCTTCTTGAATGTGGAGCCGGTTACCAATACTTTTGGTATGAATGTGCTGCGAACCTCCACCCAGTCATCAGACGTGGCATTCATTCAGATAGTGAAATAGGAACCGATATAATGTCTATACCAACGGGTGTCTGAAGGGACCCCATTGGACGGCGGTCAGAATGATGTACGTAAGCGTCGGATTGGTGAATGGAAATGAGTGGTTTTGATTACGTCATCAGCATTGGGGGGGCAGCCGGACAAGGTATCGCGACACCTGGAAACATCCTTGCTCGTCTATTTGCTCGTCGAGGCATCCATATGTACGCTTACAACGCATACCAATCGATTATCCGTGGTGGTCATTCCTTCCTCACCATCCGCTGCAGCGACCGTGAGATTCGTACACATGGTGACGTCATCAACCTGATAATTTGCCTTAATCAGGATACCATGGACCGACATCTGGAGCATCTCGGTTCCGGTGCTTCTGTAATTTTCAACAGTGACACCATTGTGCCTGGGGAGCCAGCCGAAGGAGTCCAACTCTGTCCTATGGGGGTTGGCGAATTGGCTGGAAAGGGCTCAAACAAGCTGATGCAGAACACGGTGGCAATCGCCGTAGCCTGCCAAATACTTGGCATCGAGTTTTCCGCTATTGAAGATGTACTCAACTTTCAGTTCTCGGCTAAAGGTGAGGAATTGGTAGCGGAGAATGTGCGTGTTGCAAAGGCAGCATACAACCATTCAGCGTCTAATTTCCAGCCTGTGGAGCAACAGGCGCCTCAGCCAACCGCACCTTTAGCCGTGTGGGCGGGCAATCAGGCATTCGCAATGGCAGCAGCGGGTGCCGGCGTCAAGTTCTACTGCGCATATCCAATGAGTCCCTCGACTGGTATCTTGCATTGGATGGCGGCCAATGCTCGCGAACTTGGTATCATGGTGCGTCAGGTCGAGGATGAGATCAGTGTTGTTTGCATGACTGTTGGAGCAGCCCATGCCGGCTGTCGTTCGATGTGTGCCACCTCTGGTGGTGGATTCGCGTTGATGACCGAAGGTGTGGGTGCAGCAGGTATGATGGAGATTCCAATAGTCATGGTCAACGTGCAACGTGCTGGTCCTTCAACCGGAGTACCCACGAAGACCGAGCAAGGGGACTTATGGCAGGTGCTCGGTGCCAGCCAAGGAGACTTTCCGAAACTCATTCTCGCTCCTAGCAGCCCTCTCGACGCTTTCCAGACGATTCCTGAAGTGTTCAATCTCGCTGACAAATACCAGTTGCCTGCGATAATAATTTCTGACTTGTTGATATCCGACGAAACTTCGACAATCGAACCTGAATTACTTGACATGCAACCGCTCATCGACCGAGGTGAACTCATTACTGAAGTTGGGAATGAGGTTGGGAATTACGAGCGCTACAAGTTCACAGACAGTGGTATCTCACCGCGTGCCCTCCCTGGTATTCCAGGTTATGAACACGTTGTCGCTACCGATGAGCACATGCCCGATGGCGTGCTCATCAGTGACGAGTTCACCCACCCCCACAAGCGTCGAGCCATGTTGGAGAAGAGACAGCGTAAGATGGATGGATTACTGGCGGACCTCCCCCCTCCTGCTATCGTAGGTGCTCCCGCTGCTGATGTTACTCTGATCGGTTGGGGATCCACCGCTGGTGTCATCCTAGAGGCTATCGAACAACTAGCGGCGCTAGGCGTCGTCGCCAACCACCTTCACTTCAAATGGCTGGTTCCATTCCATGCTGATGAGGCTAACGAGTTACTCTCATCCTGCAAGCGTACCATCATTGTTGAGAACAACTATTCTGGGCTTTTCCACCGCTATCTGCGAAGCGAAACCGGTTTCACTGTGGATGGTCATATCCGCAAGTACGATGGCGAGCCATTCAAGCCACATCATATCGTTGAGGCGGTACAGGATCAACTCAAAGGAGGAGAATCCTTGTCTGTGCCGTATGAGGAGATCATTGTTTGAGGAGGTGAATGGATGACTGACAAGAATACAACATTGACTTTGGTAGCAAAGGACTTCAAGGGTAAGGTGGACCCTGATTGGTGTCCCGGCTGTGGCGATTTCGGTGTTCTAAGTGGATTACAGCGAGCGGTGGCTGAACTAGGTCTGCAGCCGCATGAGATTCTCACCATCAGCGGTATCGGATGTTCGTCCAACTTCCCTGGATTCTTCAACTCATATGGGATGCACACCCTGCATGGGCGCTCTCTCCCTCATGCTTCTGGAGCGAAATTGGCGAACCATGAGATGACGGTCATCGTCACCGGAGGAGATGGAGATGGATATGGCATTGGAGGTAACCACTTCACCCATACCAGCCGGCGTAATCTCGACATTCTGTACCTTGTCATGGATAACCAGATTTACGGGCTCACCACTGGCCAGATATCTCCGACAAGTGAGGTGGGTATGAAGACCAAGAGCACTCCTCATGGCAGCGTTGAACTACCGATCAACCCGATTGCAAGTGCAATCACTGCTGGTGCGACATGGGTAGCGCGCGGCTACACTGGAAACATCAAACAGTTGGTCGGCTTAATCAAGGCGGGCATCGAGCACAAGGGGTTTGCCCTGCTCGATGTGTTCAGCCCGTGTGTGACCTTCAACAAGGTCAACACCTACCAGTTCTTCCGACCGCGAATACAGCCACTTGAGGACATCGAGCATGACACCAGCGACTGGAAGGCAGCCATCGAGAAGGCTATGGTATGGGGCGACGTCATCCATTCAGGTATTTTCTTTGAAACCAACACTCGGCTAACGCTCGAGGAACAGGAACCGGTTCTCGACGAGGGCGGGCCACTCGCTTATCGTGAACTCGGTCTCAGCGCTGAGCAGACCGAGCGAATCGTCTCCCGGATGATGTGAATGGCAGCATTTCGTCCAAGCCCCTGACAAGTATTCGACTGCAGGACATGGCTGGAATCGAGGTTCATTCACGGCGGGTCGCAATAAGAGCGGCCCCAAGTGCTGCGGTGATGCTGAGGAGGAGCCCGAAGCCAGAGATGCCTGTCGCTTCAGCATCATCTTCGCCTTCACCTGTTCCAGCCAGATCTGATTCAGAGCAACCATTCTCATCAACCGTCTCGCCTTGTGGTGTATCAGGGCAGTACAAGTCTTGCTTGCCAACCAATCCATCTCCATCACTATCGAAAATAGTGTAGAACACACCATCCTCACAGATACCTCCCACACCGAAATCAAAGTTCGCGGTGGATCCAATTGGCGCACTATTTTCTATGTCACCTGCCCTATCATACAGATTGGCATACATGCGATAGCATCCACTCTGCAGTGAAAATGTGAAATTGAATTGATTATGGTATCCATCGTTGTCTTCATCGTAGCCACCTTCCCAATCGATGTCCCACCACCAATCAAGGCCTCCCCACGAAGTATCCCCAACAAGAACGATGTCGATTACGGCAGTATAATTCATATCCATCTGAAGGTCACTGACCTCAACCTGGTAACTGTAATTCCATTCCCACTCTTTGTGCGGAGGTGTGTCAACCAGAACCACATGGTTCACCGTGATGTTTTCACCGCCATCGCCACCTTCATCCAAGACTTCAGGCTCGACGTTCCGCTCCCAGAGCCAGACCATGTTGTTCTCATGCTTGCCGGTGTCTTCGCCTATCAGAACCCGTCCGTCATCCAGAACGACGAGGTTGTCCGGTCCAGCGAGGTTGTTCACATCGCATTCGTATGTGGCTGAAGATACGTATGGGCCACCTGATATCACTGGCTCAATCCTATTCACATTCCATTCATCATCCAAGGTCATGCGGTAGACGATTCCACAATAATTCTGCGTGACATCGATGTCCCCTTGTCCATCACTCATGTCGTAACCAACAACAGACATCGCCAGATAGAGATAATCGGGGGCGTTTGGATTGAACCCAACCCCTTCCATCTTGTTCCATTCATCACTGGCTCCAAGCGCAGCAGCGGCCTTACGAGATTCAAGGAATGCTACCCGATCGTCGGCCGCATGTCCAATCGTCCCATCACCATTCAGGTCTTCGTTCAGACGTCCTTCTGCCCAATCTCTGATCTCTTCATCAGTGATGTAAGAATTCTGTCCAGCGATGAAGTCCGCTGTGGTGATGCCATCGTATTCTTCAATCCAGGTTTGAATAACCGAATTTGACGACGAGGCCATTTCCATCCACTCCACATCAAATCCGGTAGTGTCCGAGTCGCTGCTATCGTCTTGAGTGACTCTGGCAGCGTAGAGAGTTCCTGAACTGAGGTCACCAACTGTGTCAGCGACGAACTTGAACAATACCGTGTCATAGCCGTCGTCGGAGAGATAAACGGTTCTCTCATCAGGCATCACCTGTGCATTTTCATGTGAGAATCGGCCCATCGCTAAGTGCTTGATGAAGTCGGGGCCGGTGGTGGCCGAATCCTCAATCTCCATGATATAACCATAATCGTAGGGGTTAGGGTAGTAGCCGAGATAATCCTCCAACCTCTCTTGGTCGTAGTGGTAATTGTAAGACTCGTCATTCCAGTTCTGAGTATTGGTGAAGTAGAGTTCCTCGGCTAGAAGTGGCGTTCCCCAGGGGCTCATACTACCGAAGCAGAGAACCCAACCGCCGTCAACGCTGCTGAGGTTCAGCATCATGCCGCCCAATACATCCCATTCGGCAGATGTCGTATTCCATTCAATCTCCAATTGGCTGACCCCTGCAGGTCGTTCTTCCCAGGCGGTGTAGAGGTATCCTCGGCTGCCATTGGCATTCAGAGGTACGAAGGCATTGTAGTCCGGTTTTTCGCTGATGAAGATCCTATTTCCATCATCGGCGGCGTAGATTCCTCCTGCAACTCCATCTTCAGATAGGGTGTCGCCACTTTGCAGGAGAACCTGATACTCTCCATAAGAAGTTCGAATGCCATGCCAGATATCCCATTCGCTGCTGGACGATGCTAATTCTGGAACAGAACTCGGAAGGTCATTCCAATCAATTCCATTGATCACTCCGATTGTTGCTTTGTAGTCGTCATCATCGGGGTGCATAGCGTTCACGAAGAAATTGCCATTGGCGTCGATATGCATGCCAGTGACCTCAGCATTGGAGGGGAACATCATGATGCGAGTCATCGAGTCGGTGAAATTTGTGCCTGAGCCGTTGTGAGAACTGGACAACGGGTCCATAAATTCGTTGAGAACAGAGTTTTGGTCATTCTTAGAATCGTTGAATTCGTACAATACGCCGGCCTGTGCCATCAGCAACATGAGAGATACAAGGAGGAGGCTCTTCACGCGAGCGTGCGTGTACTTGGCTGTCATGGTGCCCGAGTTACAACCTACATCAATAACCATTCCTGAGACTATTATTCAAAGGGGGGGCCGTACGAATACCCGTATTACATAGGGTACGAGTGTATTCCAATTTGATTATAGAGTGTCTATTCATTTTATTGCTTGATTACCTTGCAGATGTCTCCATTCGAGTTCATCACCATCTTCGGTTCGTTGATAGTCGGTTTGGCTCTCACGCATATTTTCTGTGCAGTGTCTGATCTGTACGAGATTCGCAAGCGGGTCAAGACATACTGGCTCAACTCGCTTTGGGTGGTCACTGTAACCATGTGGTCGATTTTCACGTGGTGGGGTCTCTGGGAACTTTCCCTCGAAATGAAATCGTGGCACTATGCCCAATACTGGTTCCTTGTCATGAATCTATCATCCATTTATTTCTTCACAACCCTAGTTTTACCAAAAGCAATTGACGATGGGGAAATCAACTTGGAAACTCACTATTATTCGGTTCACAGGGCATTCTTCTTGATCGTTGCGTTCTCTCTCTTCACTACAGTTGCAGTGAATTATTCACTATTCGGTAAAGAAATGATTTCAGAATTTACAATAATGCCATTCATTGTAGGGTGTGCTGCAGTAGGTGCTGCATTTACCGACTCCAGAAAATATCACAAGGGCATTGGAATATTCATGTTCTTGATGTTCATTGTATTCCAACTGCTTGACAACACAGTGATTAAGTACGAACCTTGAACAATTCAAAACAACCCAAAGGCTAGCGATAGTATGGACAATTCAGTTGATCTTGAATGAGATGTTAGCCCCATCGACATCGAAGAAGACAGCGTCAGCAGGCCCTTCTCCAACATGCATGGTTGCATGTGAAGCGCGAGTCTCATTTCGCAGGTGGGCCCAGTCATACTCGACCAGTTCGGGGCATTCTTCGCCCAACCAGATCTCGAGTTTGATGGATGCTTCCATGTCCAGGTCCATCTCTTTTCGTTGAGACTGGATACGTCGGATTATCTCTCTTGCAAGACCCTTGGACAACAGTGCATCATCGATACTCATATCCAGAACCAGTGACACATCTGTGCTGAGTTCGTTCTCTGAAATCTCAATGGTCAAGGCGGAATATCCTGGTCTTTCCACGCGGCGCACCTCAACATCTTCCTCTTCGATCAGATATCCAGAGATAGTCATGCGTCCGGACTTGATATCATCGAGTGCGACCTCATGATCCGGAAGGGCAGCCAGAGCCTCAAGAACTGTCGGCAGGTCTTGTCTCGCCTTACGACCGAGGGCCTTACGATTTGGCTGGAGTTCAACTCTCTGGAAGCGGTCGAGGTCCTCTTCGATCGAGATGGTCTCGACATTGAGTTCCTCTGCAAGAAGGTCATGCATCTCCTCGAGATCCGGCCCTCCGACCAGCCATCCTTCAGCGCAAGGCAGGCGCTGTCTGCGCTTCGCATCTACACGGATTCTACGTCCCATCTCAGCCAGTTGACGGACCAGGTCCATGCGAGCCTCGAGAACCATGTCGCGTGGAGGGAGATCTGAGTCTGAATCATTCACCGGCCAATCGGCCAGATGCACTGAAGTTCCGTGCAGATTCCTGTGGATGGAATCGACCATGAAAGGTGAGATTGGAGCAACCAATCTACTGATGATGGTCAACACCTCATGCAGGGTGTGTTGGCACGATGCCTTGTCGCTGGATTCATTCTCATCCCACAACCGTCGCCTACTACGTCGAACGTACCAGTTGGAGAGGTCATCGACAACGAAATCTTCGAGTAGACGTGCTGCCTTGTGAATGTCCCATCCTACCAACATCTCGTGGAATTGATTGGCCACAGCGTTGGTTCTTGAGAGGACCCAGCGGTCCAACAATGACCTATCTTCCATTTTTGATGCAGAAGGGTCGAAGTTGTCGAGCGCAGCATAATCGGCGTGGAAACGATAGACAT
>Ga0315334_10002126_pt1 | contig 12334 bp, 11 predicted proteins | sample M150034915metaG_FD_205555 | JGI IMG/M metagenome (GOLD analysis project Ga0315334, IMG submission 205555) | Ammonia-oxidizing marine archaeal communities from Monterey Bay, California, United States - M1 500m 34915 | ecosystem: Environmental > Aquatic > Marine > Intertidal zone | place: USA... | reverse complement strand
AATTTTTTTATTTTTAGTTTTAGTTGCCTGATTATAAACTAGGGGGTAAGGCTTACCAAAATAATAAACTTTTCCACCTAATTCCTCAAATACTTTTGCAATCGATCCGGCACAAAATTCTCTTTCATCTCCTCGATCCACTATAAGATCTGGATTAGTACATATCATCTTTTTATCTGTTTTATCTTTAAATAACTTTTTATAATAATCTAATTCTTCGTCATATTCATCGAATAAACCTGTGCATAGCAAAAATTCAGAATCTTCAACATTATTAACTTTATTTTTTTCAAATAATTTAAACAAATCAAAATCTCTGGGTGGACCAATATGAAAAAATTTTTGTCCTTTTAAGTTAAAATTTAAATAATTAAGAGCAGCTTCACCAGATGTATAAACTTTTTGACATTTTTTACTATCTAAACCCATTTTCTGTAAAAATTTAACTACTGTGCTGTTTGGTCGTGGTGCATTAGTTAATAAAATATATTCTTTGCCTAATTTTTCTAACTCATTAAGTGTATGAATTGAATTTTCAAATAAAGTAACTCCATTATGAAGAACTCCCCATATATCTATAAAAAAAAGATCAAAGTCATGCACTACAGATTTTAGTCCTTTGTTGTCTAAATTTATGGTCATATGGCACATATAACGTAAAAATCTCAATATTTCTTTGGTTTTTTTGAGTTTATATTTTTTATCAGATATCTTGAAATAATGGCTTACTGTCTTTATATGAACCACATATTTATAGGAGTTTTATATGAAATTTAAACCGTTACATGATCGAGTGTTAATAGAAGTTTTAGACAGTAGTGAAAAAACTGCTGGTGGAATAATCATCCCAGATACAGCGCAAGAAAAACCACAAGAGGGTAAAGTTGTTGCTGTTGGTGGTGGAGCAAGAACTGAGGATGGAAAAAAAATTCCAATGGATGTTAAGGTTGGTGACAAAGTCCTGTTTGGCAAATGGTCAGGTACTGAAGTCAAAATTGATGGCAAAGAATATAGCATAATGAAAGAGTCAGACATTATGGGAATTTCAAACAAATAATTTTAATAAAGGAGAAAAAAAATGGCAAAAATTATAAAATTCGACTCTGAAGCAAGAGCAGCAATGATTAAAGGAGTAGATATTCTTACTAATACGGTCAAAGTAACACTGGGACCTAAAGGACGAAATGTTGTGCTTGACAAGTCATATGGCGCTCCAAGAACAACTAAAGATGGCGTTACGGTTGCTAAAGAAATAGACCTTGAAGATAAATTTGAGAACATGGGTGCTCAAATGGTTAAAGAAGTAGCGAGTAAAACTAATGATGAAGCTGGAGATGGAACAACTACAGCAACTATTTTAGCCCAAGCTATCATAAAAGAAGGATGCAAGTATGTTACTGCCGGAATGAATCCAATGGATGTTAAAAGAGGAATCGATGCAGCAGTACAGCATGTTAAAGATAAATTAGTTTCATCAGCAAAAAAAGTAAAAACAAGTGATGAAATTGCTCAAGTAGGAACGATTTCCGCTAACGGTGAAAAAGAAATTGGAGAAATGATTTCAAAAGCTATGCAAAAAGTTGGTAATGAGGGTGTCATTACTGTTGAAGAAGCTAAATCAATAGATACAGAACTTGATGTTGTTGAAGGTATGCAGTTTGACAGAGGTTATTTATCACCATACTTTATAACAGACGGCAATAAAATGGTTACTGATCTTGAAAATCCTTATATTTTATTACATGAAAAAAAATTAACTAACTTGCAACCAATGGTGCCATTATTAGAAGCTGTTGTTCAGGCTGGAAGACCATTGATGATAATATCTGAAGACGTTGAAGGTGAGGCTCTTGCAACTTTAGTTGTAAACAAACTAAGAGGTGGTTTAAAAGTTGTAGCTGTAAAAGCACCTGGTTTTGGTGATAGAAGAAAAGCGATGCTTGAAGATATTGGTATCTTAACTGGAGGTCAGGTTATCTCCGAAGATTTAGGTATTAAATTAGAAAATGTTAAACTTACTGATCTTGGATCTTGTAAAAGAGCTAAGGTAGATAAAGAAAATAGTACTATTATAAGTGGTGCCGGTAAAAAAACCGATATTGAAGCGAGATGTACTCAAATAAAACAACAAGCTGATGAAACAACATCTGATTATGATAAAGAAAAACTTCAAGAAAGATTAGCTAAACTTGCTGGTGGTGTTGCTGTTATAAAAGTAGGTGGCTCAACTGAAGTAGAAGTGAAAGAAAGAAAAGATAGAGTAGAAGATGCATTAAATTCAACTAGAGCTGCTGTTGAAGAAGGAATAGTAGTTGGTGGTGGATGTGCTCTTCTATACGCTGCACAAGATCTAGATAAAGTTAAAACTAAAGGCGACGATCAAAAAGCTGGGGTAGACTTAGTAAAAAAGGCCTTAGAAACTCCAATTAGACAAATTATAAAAAATGCTGGAGTTGATGGTTCGATTGTAGTTGGAAAACTATTAGAAAAAAATAAACCATCTCAAGGATATGATGCTCAAAACGAAGAATATTGCGATATGTTTGAAAAAGGTATTATAGATCCTGTTAAAGTTGTTAGAACAGCACTACAAGATGCAGCTTCAATTGCTGGATTACTTGTAACTACAGAGGCTATGGTTGCTGACAAACCTGAAGAAAAAGATTCTACTCCTGGAATGCCGGCTGGCGGTATGGGTGGTATGGGTGGTATGGGCGGTATGGGAATGTAATTTTCCAAAAAACCAAATATTAGAAAGCCCCCAATTTATGGGGGCTTTTTTTTTAACTAAAAAAAGATTAAGGAGAATAATTTTAAATTAGTTTAACGCTTTTTTACTTTTCAAGGTGGATGAAAAGTTAACCTAACAAATCTATGCAGCCTTTTTCTAGCAAACCACATAAGAATCATTTATCAATTTATATAGGTTGTAAAAATCACTTAATCGTTGAAACAAAATTAGTTTATCTTTTACAACCAATTTAACTAAAAATTCTACCTACTAAAAATAAACCAAGGGTAACAGCTGGGCCAATACCAAACGCAAATAATAAAGTTCCAACCCCTACTGTTCCCCCCAAATACCAACCAATAGACATTACCGTAATTTCAAGGAATGCTCTAACAGCTGCAATTGGTAGATTTGTTTTTTGCTGTAAACCGATCATTAGTCCATCTCTTGGTCCTGCTCCTAAATTTGCAACCAAATATATTCCACCCCCCAAACCAACTGTAAGTACAGCCATAATTGCAAATAATAATTGAGAAATATAATTTTCTGGAGTTGGCACAAATTTTATACAAATATCTATCATCAAGCCAATAATTAAGGCATTTAAAATTGTTCCAATTCCAGGTTTTTGATTTAACGGTAACCAAAGAAATAAAACTCCTACACTTATAAGTATGGTTAATATTCCAACAGAAAAACCAACATTTAAGTAAATACCTTGCGCAAGAACGCTCCATGGTGAAGCTCCTACAGCTGAAACTATTAATAATCCTTCACCCAATCCAAATAGAACTAAACCAAAACATAAAAAGAAAAAAGTTAATAATTTGGGTTTAAAGTTCAATGGCTTATTTGAACTCCAAGACACTCTGGGGATATTTTTGATAGTTAAAAACATTATTTAATAATAATACTTTCCCATTTCTATTAACTCTAATAGTTTAAAATAATGAGAAAACTTTTTATTTTTTTAATCCTATTAATATTTCCTTTAAAAACATTATCTCATACTGATACTTACAAAAATATCAACAAAATTGAAATGGAAATATTAAAAGATGGAAAAGTAATTGGTTTTTGTAATTATAAATTTTTTTATAAAGATAAATCTTTAGAAGTTCAAAATACTACTAAATTCGAAGTAAAAATATTTGGGGTAAAAGTTTTTTCAATTTCCAGCAATGCTGTAGAAAAATATAAAAATGACCAATTAATATATTTTAAATCTGAAACTATGCAGAATGATAAAAAAAAGTTTGTCAATTTAAAATATGAAAAAAATAAAAATAACTTTCTAATACATGGATCATCATATAAGGGTACTGCTAGCTTGGATAACGTAGTTGGAAATTGGTGGAATCATAAAATTCTAAAAAGTAATAGTCAGATTAGTCCATTATCTGGCAGCATAAAAAAACAAGTGGTTACATTTATAGGTAAAGAAAAAATAGATCTTTATGGAAAAGAATATTTCGTTCATAGATTTAAATTAAAATCTAAAGATTTAAATTTATCTGAAGATAAAAAGTTGGATTTTGATATATGGTTTGATCCCAAAAGAAATCTAATTTTAAAAGTTGCTTATAAAAAGATGGGATATTGGGAATATAAGCTAAAAAATTTAAAATAATAATTATTTCTATTCCTCTTTTTTTTTTCTTATATTGGCTATTAACTGTGTTAATGAGTCTACCATTAGATCAGATGCTTTAAAAATTTCTGTTGATTTAAATTCGTGAGATAGATTTTTTTCTGGATTTGTCTTGTCCTCTATTACAATTCCTTCGTCTGGTGAATTGTTTTTTATATAAATTAATAAGAGCCATTGATCGTCATCGCTCTCATCCCACTTAATAAAAATTTCCCCATTTTCAAATCTTCGATCTATACATCTTAAAATTGACATGTGTCTCGTGATATGCCGTTTATTCAATTGAAATACCAAACTGCTTGAACTTCTATAAAAACTTTCAAGTGCAAACTCAATTTTTTGTCTTGCAATTGTATAGTCTCTCTCTTTTTGAAGAAGGGTCTCTCTATCTTCATCGCCTTGAATTTTTACACCTAAAGCCTCAACTCTTTCCCTAATTTTTTGATCTCTTATTATCCGATATTTCTCTTTTAGTTTATCAATTCTTTCTTGTAAGCTTGAATAATCTTCTCTCTGTTCTCTTAATGAAACTTTTTCTAGTTGTTCAAGTTCTTTAATTTCTCTAATTCTAAATTTCTCAATTTGTTTTTCAATTTTTAACTGTTCAAAAAATTTTCTTTGTTTTTTTGCTTGTTCTTGACGAATGATGGCTTGTTCTTTTCTTAAAAATATTTTTATATCTTTGGCTCTCTGTTTTTCTAGTTTTATTTCATCTTTAAGCATTTGCTCTTTAAGTTTTATTCTTAAGTCTTTTTCAGCTTTCAGTTTATTTTGTCTTTCTATTTTTTCATTCTCAATTTTTTCTAATTCATACAGCCTTCTTATTTTTTTTTGTTCATCTTTTAAAACCTGATATTTACTTATTGTATCTGATACTTTTTGAAAAAATTTTTGAAGAAAATTGTCAATAGCTACAAAGGGATTAAACTTAATTTTAAATTCTGGCTTTAATGAGCTTTGTAATTCAATTATTTTTAATAAAAATTTATCGCTTTTTTTTGTTACGTATATTGGTAATTTTTTCTTTATTTTAGATTTTTTACTTTTAAATTTTTTTTGTTTTTTTGTGGATTTTTTTTTGCTTAATTTTTTGGTTATTTTTTTAGTTCTTTTGTATTTTATTTTTTTACTGAATTTTTTGGTTATTTTTTTAGTTCTCTTGTATTTTATTTTTTTTTGAATTTTTTTTTTCTTTTTTTTCTTTTTTTTCATATCGATGGAAACTTAAGATTTATCAATTTATTTTTGATAAATATAGTCTCTTATATTAGGTAAAGTTGTAAATTTTTTGCTTAATTGAAATTGAAATACAACCAGATCTCCCCATTTAAAAGCCATCTCACAACCAGTTAAATAAAATTCCCACATTCTAAAAAATCTTTCATCAAACATTTCTAAAACCTCATTTTTTTTGCTAAAAAATCTTTTTTTCCAATGTTTTAGTGTGTAAGAATAATGCATTCTTAAAACTTCCATATCAGATATTGACAATCCACTTTTCTCAATAGGGCTAGCTAACTCACTTAAACTAGGTGTATAACCTCCAGGAAAAATATATTTTGTAATCCATGGATGTGGATCTCTAGGAGGATTAACTGACCCTATTGTATGAATAAGAGCAATACCATCCTCATTCAGTAATTTTGAAACGGTATTAAAATAGGTTTTGTAAAACTTTCTTCCTACATGCTCAAACATGCCAACACTTACTACTCTATCAAACTTTTCATCAAGCTCTCTATAATCCATCAATCTGAATTCAACTTGATTTTTTAAATTCAATTCATTTGCTTTTTGTTTGCTATATTCCAATTGATTTTCAGAAAGTGTAATTCCAACAACTTCACATTTAGTTTTTTGCGCAATATCTATTGCAAGTGTTCCCCAACCACTTCCAATGTCCAAAACTCTTTGATTAGGTTTTAAATTAAGTTTTTTAATAATATGATCTATTTTATTATTTTGAGCATCCTCCAGTGTATCATTTTCACTTTTAAAATATGCGCAAGAGTATTGTCTTTTTTTATCTAAAAATAAATCGTATAGTTTTTCAGAAATATCATAGTGATGAGCTACATTTTTTTTTGATTTTTTAATTAAATTAAAATTAGTTAAAAATCTATAGGTCCCTCTAACTTTATTTATAATTTCACTAAATTTATTTATTTCCCCTCTTCCAACATTTTCCATAAATAATTCTAAAAAATCAGTTAAAGTTCCATTTTCAATTATCAAAGATCCATCTACATATGCTTCGCCAAAATGTAAATCTGGGTGAAGTAGTAATTTGTAATATAATTTTTTATCTAGGAGCTTTACTATAATTGGATTTTCTTTTTTTGGATTGCCAATATTATATTTATTTTTTTTTGCGTCTATTAGTACAAACCCATTTTTTTTAAACAAACTATTTAAGAAATTTGCAAGGTACATAATTAAGCTACTTTTAAAAATTCTAAGTTAAAATCTAATTTATTTAATTCATCGAATAATTTTTTTTTATCGCTTTCATTTAATAAAGATAAGGGTGGTAAGAGATTATTATAACAATTATCAGCTTCTGATAAAAAAGAATGCATTCCTGAAATTAAATTATATTTATCAAACGATGCTCTAACATTGCAAAGTTTCTCATTATATTTTTGATCTTTTTTGTTTTTAAAATCATCATAAACTTTTCGTGATAAATTTGCAGTTACATTGCAAGTTGCTGTTATAATTCCCGAACATCCAAGTTCAAGTCCTTTTAAAAGTTTTAATTCTGAACCTGGTAAAATTGAAAAATTATCTATACTTAAATTTTCATATAAATTATAGGAACTATCTTTTACTCCTATAATTTGTTTTGGGTATTTTTTTACTAATGTCTCAACACATTCGATGCTAAATTTATAACCGCATAATTTTTCAAAATTATATAAAATTATTTTACATGATGATATATTTTCAATAAGTCTAGTGTAAAAGTTTATAACATCTTTATCCTTATAAAAATAATAGGCTGGAGGCATAATTAAAAATTTTTGAAAGTTAAATGATTTACTAGCTTTCATTAATGAAATTGTATCATTTAATGAATTAAGACCAGTTCCAATAATAAAATTTTCTTTATATTTACTTTTTGATAACTGTTCGATTAATTTTATTTTTTCCTCTAAAGAAATAAGCTGTGCCTGACCAGTGCTTCCCAATATAGCAACACCATGACATCCTTGATCAATCAAGTTTTCTGTATGCTTTATAGTTTTAGTTATATCTAATCTTAAGTTTTTATCTAAAATAGATACAGAAGCCGCATAAATGCCATTAATTTTACTCATAAATAAAACTTATATAAAAAAAAAAATTAGTAAACATTATAAGATATTTTATGAAAATTTTAACTATACAAAATAGAATGGGAATTGGTGATATGGTAATTTTTTTACCATTTATTGAAGCTATAGCAAAAAAATTTAATACTCCTGTTCATCTTCTTGCTAAAGAAAGTTCAAAAGCTCCACAATTTTTAAAGGCAAATAATAATATAAAAGAAATCATAATTCTTGACCTGAACAACAAAAATAAAAGCGGACAACATGATGGATTAATTGGTTCATTAAATTTAATTAAACAATTAAAAACTTATAATTTTGATAAAGTGTTCATTTTTAATTCATCATTAAGATACAATTTAATTGCAAAATTTGCATTAATAAAAAATATTTATCAATATCCATTATTTGAAAAAAAGAATCAGCATATAATTTTTGCAGCACAAAATTTTTTACAATTAAATCTTAATATAAAAGTTGAAAGTAATCCTAGTATTTCTGTCGATGATAAAGAATCTAAATTAGTTCAGTCTAAATATAATATTTTAAATAATCAAAAAAATATACTATTGGGCATTGGTGGATCTGGACATACAAAAAGAATTTCTCCTGAAATTTTTTTAAAGTTTATGGAATACTGTTCAAGTAAATATAACTGCAGATTTTTTTTAGCTACTGGAAAAAAAGAAGAGGAACAAAAAATACTAAACAAAATTTTAGATTCTAAATTCAAAATTCAATGCGTTGCATTAGATCAATTAAAACTATCTGACACTTTGCCTGTTATAAAAAATTGTGATATTTCAATTTGTAATGACTCAAGTTTTAGTCACTTATCGGCAGCAATTGGAACTCCAACTATTGTATTAATGGCTGACACTCCATTGCTTTATGGTAACTATAGTTCTCAAATGTATCCAATAATCCCCGATGGAGAAGAAACGGTTACACATGACACTTTGGGTAAGGACAAGATTAATCCGAAAAAAATTTTTGAAAAGTTCCAGGATGTTATAAATTAAACTAAATCTTTTAATACAATTTCTTTTGCTTCATTAACAATTGATGCTAATCGTGTTAGTTCGGGGCTTACATCTGGATGAATTTTTTTCATGATTTTTTTGTATGAATTTAATACCTCATCTTTATGATATTTTTTTTTAGAATCTAAATTTAAAATTTTGTAAGCTTCTTCTTTGGACATATTTTGTGTATTCAGATTGCTATTAATATTGTTAAAATTAAATCTACCTGAATTTCTTAATATCTTAAGTAAACTCCAAATCCTAAATATTTGTAGTAGAGTCAATCCTGCTTTTGTTTTAATTAAAGGAAGGATCATTAAGACGAAAGGTAGAGAAAATATAAATCTACCAGCATATGCCATCACAATTGCAATAATTAAGGATAAAACTATTGTGAAAATTCTTATGCTTTTTGAAATTTTTGCACTAGATGTTTTTACAAACCAATTAAAAATTAAATAAAGTATGACAAAAATAATTAGTGTTAAGAAAAAAATATTCATGTAATAGATATCTTTTATATGAAAATACCACAATTAACCAAAAAACCTGAGAAAAAAACTTGTCACAATTTGACTTGGGAAGATAATTACAGCTGGATACATCAAAAAAATATTTTGGAGGTATTAAAAGACAGCTCAAAACTTCTTTCAGAAGTAAGGAGTTATTTGGTTGAGGAAAATGCTTATACAGAACATCATCTTAAGGATACTAAAGATTTACAAAAAAAATTATTTGATGAAATAAAAGGGAGAATCAAATTAGACGATGAATCCTTACCTTATAAAGATATAAATTATGAATATTGGACAAAAACTACTGCTAAGGGAAATTATAATATTAAATTAAGAAAAAAGATCGGAAGTAATGATATTGAAGAAATTTGGAATGGAGACCTAGAAAAAGAAAAATTAAAAACAGAATATTTTGGTGTTGGCGATATAGAGGTAAGTTTTAATGACAGATATCTTGCATACTCTTTAGATCTTAAGGGTTCTGAATATTATACAATTTACATTAGAGATATAAAAACTAAAAAATTAATTACTGAAAAAATTGAAGATACATCTGGTGGCATAACTTTTAGCCTAGATGATAAATATATTTTTTATTCTAAATTAGATAATCACCATAGACCAAGAAAAATATTTAGACATAAAATAGGTACATTAACTAAAAGTGATATTTTAATATTCGAAGAAAAAACAGAAGCTTTTACAGTTGGAATGAGTTTAAGCTCGGATGAAAAATATTATTTTGTTAATAGTTCTGATCATAACACATCAGAAAAATATTATTTTTCTGTAAATGAAGAAGTTCCAAAACCAAAACTTATCAAGGCAAGAGAGAAAGGCATTATTTATAATATAAATTCTTGGGGTGGTTATTTTTATATGCATACAAATAAAAATGCTGAAGATTTTAAAATAGAAAGATGTAAAGATATAAGTTCTCAAAAATGGGAAGTATTTATCGCACCTAAAAAAGAAACATTAATTGGTGGTTTAATGTTTTTGAATAAATGGATCATTCGTTCTGAAGTAACAAATGCTCTTGATAAAATATTTGTTAGAAATATTGAAACTAATGAAGAAGAAGAGCTCATTTTTACAGATGAAAACGTTTATGATGCCAGTACATCACATACTCAAAGAGATAAAAATACAGATTTAATTTACATTGCTTATTCTACGCCTAAAACCCAATCTCGTGCTTATTTGTACAACCTAAAAACTAAAGAAAAAAAGTTAGTAAAGGAACAAATTATACCATCAGGTCACAAACCCAAAAATTATATTGTAGAAAGACTAGAGTGTGAGTCTCATGATGGAAGAAAGGTTCCTATTACAATAACAAGACACAAAGATACTCCTATTGATGGATCTGCGCATCTTCTTTTATATGGTTATGGCTCATATGGAGCTTCTATGCCCACAGCTTTTTCCTCAACAAGATTAAGTTTAATAAATAGAAACATTATTTGGGCAACTGCACATATACGTGGCGGAATGGAAAGAGGAATGAAATGGTGGAAAGAAGGCAAGTTATTAAATAAAAAAAATACATTCAAAGATTATATTTATTCTGCAAACTTTTTAATTGATAAAAAATATACCTCTAAAGGAAAAATTATTGGAATGGGTGGGTCCGCTGGAGGACTGCTTATGGGTGTTGTTGTAAACGAAGCACCAGATCTATTTCTTGGAACGGTAATGGCTGTTCCATTTGTTGACTGCTTAACAACTAATTTAGATCATTCATTACCGCTAACAGTTGGCGAATTTGATGAATTTGGCAATGCAAAAGACAACAAAGAACATTTTAAATATATTTGTTCTTATGCTCCCTATAACAATATTAAAAAAATGGATTATCCTCACATATTAATTACAACAAGCTTGAGTGACAATAGAGTTTTATTCGATGAGTCCACAAAATTTACAGCTAAATTAAGAGAGTACAAAACAGACCATAATCTGCTTTTATTAAAAACCGAAATGAATGCGGGTCATGGAGGAAAATCTGGAAGAGATAGCGCTATAGAAGAAGTTGCTTTTGATTATGCGTTTGTTTTAAAAATTTCAGAAAAAACTGAGTCTCTCAATCTTGAAAAGAAATAGTAATTATATCAATTATGAATAGTTGCCTAATGGGATTTTCATTAAACCTTGCCTGTGTGGAGGAATCTTCCCCGTAAGTATTAAAAACACCCTTTGGAAACAAATCCAATTACCATATCATTGTTGTCAATTTCAAATTTTCTTTCACAGGAAATTCCATATTTCTTTGTTTTATAAATTAGAAGTTTGGAGCCTGTTTCATTTTTTCCTTCATCATCAGGCAATCCCATTTCAATTTTAAGTTCTGAAACTGGTTGGCCAATAAATTTACTTAGTTTTGTATTCTCTTTTTTTACAATTTCATCAGATTTTTTTTTTACCGTTTCACAACTCGATATGAAAATAAGTAAAAAAATAAGTTTTATTAGTAAGAATTTTTTCATTATTAAAATTAGATAGTATCACTTAAATAATATGCAAAATATTAACTTTAAAGTTGTATTAAGTGAATATATGATTGAATAACTAGGTTTTTTTATCAAATAAATGAAGATTTAATTTACCAAATCAAATAAATTGCCAGTAATTAAATTGGAGGTCGAAATGATGGATAAATATTTTGATTATAAAAAACATAAAACGGATTTTAAGACGGAAGTAATTGCTGGGGTATCGACGTTTCTTACCATGGCGTACATAATGTTCTTAAATCCCGTAATACTTGCCGATGGTGGATTTGATTTTGGTGGAGTTTTCACAGCAACAGCTCTTGCAACTGCATTGGCGTGTTTTATAGCTGCATTCTACGCTAAAACTTGGCCCATTGGACTTGCGCCTGGAATGGGAATTAATGCATTCATTGCATATGGAGTTTGTCTGGGCATGAAATATACACCTGCTGAAGCACTTGGTGCTGTATTAGTTGCTGGTGTAGTCTTTTTAATAATTTCATTAACACCAATAAGAGCTTGGTTAATAAACTCAATTCCAAAAAGTTTAAAACTTGGAATTGGAGCAGGGATAGGTTTATTTTTAGCAGTAATTGGTTTTGA
>Ga0315334_10002124_pt1 | contig 12340 bp, 10 predicted proteins | sample M150034915metaG_FD_205555 | JGI IMG/M metagenome (GOLD analysis project Ga0315334, IMG submission 205555) | Ammonia-oxidizing marine archaeal communities from Monterey Bay, California, United States - M1 500m 34915 | ecosystem: Environmental > Aquatic > Marine > Intertidal zone | place: USA... | reverse complement strand
TCTCCTGAATTTGAGTATCCATCTCCGTCGACATCAGGGCATCCAACTCTGTCAACGCTCGATGTGCCATGTTCTCCTGGACAGTCATCGGGGGCATTACCTGTTGAATTATCTCCGAAACCATCGCCATCGGAATCTCTCCATTGACTAGGGTCATCGGGGAACGCATCAGCATCACCATCTGGGTGTGCAGGATTTGTGGGGTCTGGATTAGACCAGCCATCACCATCTGAGTCTGGGCATCCCAGTCTATCTTCACTTGAAGGCCCGTAGGTATTTGGGCATCCATCACTGCGCGGAGTATTAGGTTCATCTCCAACCCAATCTCCGTCAGTATCTGCCCACTGATAGCGGTCTAGAGGGAAGACGTCGACTTGTAGAGCTGCGGCATCGTATGCGCCAGGCCATTCTGCTGGTCTTAATGGAGTCCAAGAAGAGTCGTGGTAGTTATCACCCCAACCATCTCCGTCAGTATCATTCCATTGAGACGCTTCCATTGGGAATGCATCTCCAGTTTGATTGATGTGTAATTCTGTAAAGGACTGAACATCGTAGATGTAATTGTCTCCATGTCCATCCCCATCAGAATCCGCCCATTGTGCGGGGTCGTTAGGGAATACGTCTCCAGTGTTAGAATAACCGTCCCCATCGCCGTCAGGGCAACCAAATCGGTCCTGCCAAGAAGTTCCATAGGTGTTAGGACAATCATCGCCTTGATTAGCAGGAAGAGGGTTATCTCCGAAACCATCACTATCGGTATCATTCCATTGACTGCCATCTTCAGGGAATGCATCATCTTGATTCAATACGCCATCGTTATCGATATCGGGATCAACGGTCCAATGGTAAACTCCTTCATCGTTTCTTCCATGAGCCGAGATAATGTACATTCCATTCGGATGCCAATCTAATCCATATATCGAGCCACAATTATTGCTTCCACCGCTGGAAGTACAACCTCCAGGTCGTGGTGCGGCTAAGGTGTCAACAATAGTTGCAGTAGTGTCATGGGTCTTGAAGACCCGAATAGAAGCACCGTCTGAATTGTAGTAGGTATGAGCTCCTGCGAGTTGAGTTGAGTCTGGAGAAAATTCAATGTCATTACATGTAGTTGAGGTGGAATAAACCCATCTTTCATTGAGTGAAGGGTAATCATACATTCTAATTCTTGCACCACTGCTTGCCCAAGCTTCACATGCTGCAATTGAGTTGCCATCAGGAGACCAAGCGACGCTATTTATTGCCCCTCTGTTGGGATTGACTGTAGCAAATTGAGTCCAAGTAGCCGTTTCATAAACCCAAACATCTTCATCACCACCAATTACAATCTTGCTACCATCAGGACTCCAGTCAACTGATTCAAATCGGTCTTCTCCTCCTGGAGTGAATGAGATTACTTCGGTGCCATTTGAGGAATGATATATCTGCACTTCACCGTTTGTACCGCCATTGCCTGAGCGACCAATCACAACTGCAATCATAGACCCATCTGGACTATAATCAAGTTCCTTTGGTTGATCACCACTTCCAACATCGACACTGACTGTGAACAATTCAGTAACATTGCTTGAGTAATATACACTTAATTGGTCATCACCATTGACTGCTCCAACAAACATTCCATCAGGAGACCAAGCGATATCTGAGAGTCCATTAATTCCTACTGAACCAACATTTTGCCGACTTGCAGTATCCCAGAGTCTCATGTAATCGCCATCAGATGTCAAGTAGTAATTTCCATCATCACTGAATAAGGATACATAAAAATCATCATTGCTTGCTTGGCGGGCGAGTTGTGCAAAACCTCCGTTCTGAATTGTCCAAGGATCGTTCTTGTCACTAGTGCCATCACCGTCTCTATCCGGGCATCCAGTTCTGTCAACAGTACTGTTTCCTGCTGCCACTGGGCAGTCGTCTGAGGAGTCATCAACTCCATCGCCATCAGTATCGCCAGCAGACACTATCGGAAGTGATAGCATTAGTAGCATTAGGAGGGAGATTCCAATAGCGGCCCGTGCCCTCTTTGTGCTTTGACGGCTTTGGAGCATGAAAGCGGGTACATGTCCCCCCAAAAGGTGTTGCGGTCTAGATGTGCGCTACTATCTTGCACGAAATGGAAGCGTTGAAGGCGACAACACTCCACCCAAAGGCGTGGCCGGAGTTCTTCCCAAGGTGAACATCGCGGTTAAAGACCGAATTCTTCTTCACCTTCAGGAGGAAGATTTTCAAGCGGATAGATTTGTTGTAACTGCTGCATTAACGCGCCCCGGTATTGCAGAGGCGTGTGCCCAACATCCACCTAATGTATCTAGAGCAATGAGGGTTCTATTACGAGACCGAATGGTAAGTGAACATTCCCGTTCAATCAAAGGCGATGAACGCCGGCAGAAAACATGGCAACTTACCGATAACGGGCGGATTGAAGCGAAATCTCGGGTCGAAGATCTTGGAGAAGTCAAGGTATTACTGAGAGATGCCAAAGGCACACTTCTGGAAGTCAAAGCAAGCGAGGCTTCAGAAAGGCTAGAGGCCGAATTAACCCTTCTTCAAATTCTGCTTCATGTTCAGCATGAAGGTGTATTGACCTATGGTGATATCAGATTCGGACCAATTAAGAAATCCAAATCTGACGAAGACCAAGACATCCCACCTCCTGGTCGACTTACACTTTTGGCAGGAGCCCATGCAACATATCACACCAGTCCTCCAAAAACTCGCCCAGTTCATGGGAGGGAAGAGGCAACAAATTCGTTGGAAGAATGGTTCAGTGAGCGTAGGCCCTGTGCAGTAGTTCATGGCATTGCAGGAATCGGAAAATCGACACTTGTTGCAAACTGGCTGGCCGAACACATGGTGGAGGAACCCCATCTTTCGGTTTGCTGGTACCCCTGCCAACCGTGGGACCGTCCTGTGGGTTTGGCCGTTTCCATCTTACACAGATTCGGCGTTGATGACCGGCATGATCCATATCAATTGATGATGACTCTACCATTATCTCCGGGTGCCGAATTTGATGTTGATGCATGGCGTAGGAGATTGCTCGCATATCTTACCGATGCAACTGCAATTCGAGAGCGATTTCAAAATGAACCCGGCGGCCCCCCTCCTTATTGGCTAATTGTGCTTGACGATGTTCATCACATTCTCGATGGAGCTAGAGATTTGTTAGGGGCCTTGCTCGACATCTCAACTAAAGCACCATTGCGAATCCTATTCATTTCTCGAAGTACTCTTGATATCTACGACCGAAGGGATGTTCATACCCGAGAGGTAGTAAGAGAATTACCTCTTAAGGGATTATCCCTCGATGAGATTACTTCCTGGGTTGGAGAAATGAGTGAGACTGCACCTTCTCCAGAGGAAGTACATCGTCTGACAGGAGGCCACCCACTTGCTCTTGAATTACTCGAAATTTATGGCCAAACTACCCATGGTGACTGGCTCAGGTTCCTAGATGAAGAAATTATTACTCATATGCCAGAAGAAGAAAGAGAACTCCTTTCGACTCTTGCCGTTGCAGACAAACCGATCCCTTGGGAAAAATTAGCAACTGCTGTGGGCTGGGATGGAAAACCTCCGGAGCGTCTGCTCTCTTACGGCTTACTCCTCGACCTTGAAGAGGGTATGTGGTTACACGACGCTCTAAGAGAGAGATTGCTCAGAGACGTTGGAACTAATGCGCAGAAACGCCGCGATAGTCTTGCTTGACTTCAGAAGTCATCTGCAGTCATGTGCTGGTCGAGCCATGACAATAGTGCAGGCTTAGGAACCATACCCGCTTGGTTTGCGACCAACTCTCCATTATGGAAGAGGAAAAGCGCAGGGATTCCACGAACCCCAAGGCGCGCTGCATTCATCGAGTCGGTATCGGTGTTGACTTTTGCAATAGTAACAGGTGATTCAGCTGCGACTTGTTCAAGAACCGGACCTAGAGCTTTACATGGACCACACCATGGCGCCCAGAAATCCACAAGGACCCATTCGTCGCCACTTACTACTGTATTGAAATCCGCATCGGATACTGCTTTTACTTCACCCATAATCGCACCTGAGGGCCGCTCAGGCCATCCTCATATGAGGGTTTGCTTAACGGGAATGCTCATCACACTCCGGCCTCTGGCCCAAGCATAGGGGATGCACATGATCATCGCACCTTCCGTTCTGACCGCCGATTTAGCGGACCTCGGAAATGCATGCCGCGAGGCTGTTGATGCAGGAATCAACTGGATGCATCTCGATGTAATGGATGGTAATTTTGTACCTAACTTGACATTTGGCCCCCCCGTTATTGCCAAGTTGCGTGAAGCACTTGGAGACGGACCAATTTTTGATGCTCATTTGATGATTGAAAATGCCGAAGAGAGTTTTCAACAATACATCGATGCTGGATGCAATCACATTAGTGTTCACGTTGAAGCAGTGACTCATTTGCACCGATGTGTGGCAGCGATTCGCGAAGGCGGCGCTACTGCAGGCGTTACAATCAACCCCGGGACTCCAATTGATGCAGTCCTCGAAGTACTATCTGAGATAGACCTCGTGCTAGTGATGAGCGTAAATCCTGGCTATGGTGGCCAATCATTCATTCCAACCGTCGAAAGCAAAGTTCGCCGATTAAAGAAAGCAATCGATATCCAAGTTGCTGCTGGCGGAAGACCAGTTCAGATTCAAATCGATGGTGGCGTTAAAGCCCACAACATCGCAATGCTAAGAGAATGGGGAGCGAGTAATTGCGTAGTCGGTTCAGGATTATTCAATGACAAAGCCAGTGTTGCAGAGAATCTGGCAATTATCCATTCAGCACTTGAGTGATGCACAATGCGCATCTTGCTGGTGACCCGGCTATTCCCTTTGCCAACCAATGTTGCGCGTGGCCCATTTGTTGCAGACCATGCTGAACTTCTTACCAAAATGGGCCATGAAGTACAGGTTCTCAATGTGCTTCCGCGAATGTTGCGAATGAATGAAGCTCGTCGTTCAACTATGAAAGGCGTGACCAAAGCACCTAGAAATTTTGAGCACGGTGAACTCAAAGTTAGAGTTGCCCGCCATTGGGAATTACCAGACTTCCCCGGCATTACTGCTTGGAGCACTTCTAGAATCAAGTCTGATTGGAAACCAGATGTAATCATCTGCCATACGTTGTGGCCAGCGGCTTATACTGCCCAAGCCTTAGCCAAGCGTTTCGACATCCCGTGGATTGGGATTGTTCACGGTTATGATTTCGATGTAGCATTGAAGGACCATCGTGCAAAGAGAATAGAGGAATTAGCGAAAAGCGCCGACAAACTCGTCGTTGTCAGCGATTCACTTTCCCGATTTGACTCGGTAACAATTCCCTGCCATGTCAATGTCGATGAGGACTGGCACAACCCACTGAAACCATTCAAAGGCATGTTCCGCAAATCGAAAATCGACCTCCTATTTCCTGCAGATCCCCGCCGGCCTGAGAAGAATCATCTCCTTGCCCTAAGGGTTGGAGAAAAATTGGAAACCAGAGGTTGGAAAGTAGGCATTACCACTCTGAAAATGCAACCGAGAACCATAGTTTGGGACCGCATGATTAGTGCAGATGTATGCCTTATCACTTCTACAAGAGAATCCGGGCCCTTGGTTGCAAGAGAAGCAATCGTATGCGGATGCCCTGTTGTAGCAGTTGACATTGGAGATATGGGGGAGTGGATGGACGTATATCCACACGAGGTCTCTTCACTTGCTGATGGCGTGGAGAAAGTTCTCAGTGAAGGGCAGGAAGTCACTCTTCCTGATCGCTTCCAGGCAAGCCACGCAGTTCACGAATGGAGCTCATTGCTGGAATCACTGTGAGTATCCCAATCAGAGCAAACCAACTTCCAATTGAAATTAGGTAAGCGGTTAATACCGCTAATATTGCCAGCACATCAGTCAACCAATCTTGGTCATTGCACAGGAATTTAGCCATCGAAAGCATCACTGCGCACCCAATCACACTTGCCCACGCAGCACCTAATACCCCAGAACTTGGAATCAATAGATATCCAGAGATGCCTGCAAATAGAACTACTAATCCAATTAGTGTTGTAAATCGCCAAGGGGAATGTCCGGCTTGTAGAGCAACATACCACGGTACTGCAAGCAAAGTCATCACCCATCCTGCGAGTAGAATATCGAATACTTCGACTGCATCACTATAGGCAGCATCGAAGAAAGTAGGTATTGCGAATTTGACTACTAGATGGCCGATTAACAGACCGATGGGCACCAAAATCACAGTGTAATGATGGGCCTTTAGCATCCGGTCACTGAATTCACGAGGCTCGTCCCTTACTTCTCCTAAGTAGGGTAGTAATGCTGCACGCATCGCTTGAGGGAGCATTAAGCCAGCAATCCATGCGAGTTGAGCGACATGGTAGAGTCCAGCATCTTCATATGAAGAAATCCCGGCAAGGAGAAACTTCTCGAGTTTGGTAACATATGGCAAGATGCCAAGAGTAACTGCGAATGGAAGTGCTGCAATGAATAGAGATTTATTTGTTGACCATTCTTCTGGTAATTCATCTCCATCATCTTTGACGATTTTTTCTCCTCTCCAAATCGCTAATCCAAGTGAGACGAGTACCGCTACTGCGAATGCAGCAGCATACATCCTAGGATCCTCATGGCCTTGCGATAGAAGAATCCAGTATAGCGAGGTCGCCACCAAACGTTCACTAAGTTTCACTATTGATTCGATTCGAGCCTCCCCAAGTGCCCTTAGTACGCTACGATGTGGATAGGACATAATGTGGCCAATGGCAACAATTGCGCAAACTTCGAGCAGGCCAGGCGGCACTTCTGACCAAATCATATGAGATGCAAATAGGCTCACAATTACGAATGGAATAGCAATCATTCCCTGTAATTTGAGAATCTTGTGAACCGCTTGGCGCGATTTCCCAGTTGCTCGCGGCACATCTCTTGCGAGTATTGTTGGAAGACCAGCGTCAATGAGGATATACATCGTCGCAAAGGCATCGAGAATGACTACTAATAATCCATAATCCGATTGCAATAGCGCCTTTGCAAGAATGATTTGACCGGCCAAACCAAGGATGATAGCTAGGCCATCAGATGAGGCCAACCACATCGTATCGCGGCCCAATACCGGTCGGCGCATGAGCGGGGATGAGGACAATGGTTCAAAGCACAGTCCCTTCTGGAGCGCGTTATGGTGACTACAGAGTGGCTTGAAGACGAGGTCCGTTCGGTATTACCAAATTGTACAGTAGAGGCAATTGACCTTCATGGTACACAAGACCATTTTCATATCCGAATCATAGAATCTTCGTTTGAAGGAATGCGCCCATTGCAGCGACAGAAGCTGCTTCTCAACCATTTCAAGCCTTACATCCCTCATCCAATTCATGCAATCGATCTGAAATGCATGACCCCCGAACAGGCTCAGACCGCTGGTGATACGGTTTTCGACCCACATGGCGGGGGAACAGGAATCCACATCAAGAGGATTCAGAAACATCAAAACAAGGAGTGAAAAATATGGAGTGGACACCAGAAGAATTGCAAGCAATAGTAGACGAGCACGCGCTCGTATTATTCATGAAAGGAGAACCAAATGCTGCACAGTGTGGCTTTTCAAACCGAGCTGCACAGGTAATGCAAGCATTGGGAGAACCCTTCGCTTCAGTCAATATTCTAAGTGACCCAAGAGCAATACCATCGGTATGTGCTTGGTCGGATTTTCCAACAATGCCTCAGGTCTACGTTCATGGGGAATTGATTGGCGGGTCTGATATTGCTCTTGATATGCTAAATGATGGCTCTTTGCGCGAGATGTTTGACGCTGGCCGTCAAGCCTGATTTGATGTTGAAATTATACAACATTGCATCCTATTGCGGTTTCCTTCAAATGTTAGTTGATATCAGGACTTTTCATGGGAGTGCCTGAGAGCAAGGTTCTGCGCAGGGATGGGAATCTCCCATTTTTTTCTGCTCCTTTCAAAATTTTCCAAAATTTGTATTCGAATAGACAACTACTCAAACACTTTGTCGGTAGAGATTTGAAAGTAAAATATCATAACTCAATATTGGGATATGGGTGGTCTATTCTAGAACCATTAGCGCTTACTGCGACCTTTTACATATTATTTGCAATCTTATCTGATAGCAAGGATCCATATCGTCCATTAACAATACTCTTAGGAATTCTATCTTGGTCACTATTTGCTAAGACTTTTTCAAATGGTACAACGAGCCTACAGCGCAACTCTTCATTGATTAAGCGAGTTTATTTCCCAAGAGAAATATTTTTGTTTTCAAAGGCAGGATTCAACATGTTTCAATTTATGTTGAGTCTTCTTGTTATCATCCCACTTCTAGTTCAGTATCAATTAATTCCTACTAAGCAGTTAATTCTCTTACCCATTGCGTTGATAATGATTCTAATGTTAGGGACTGGATTGTCCTTTTTCACTAGTATTTTACAAACTAAAGCAAGAGATTTTGAGCATATAGTTACTATTGGTTTGAGAATAAGTTTCTATTTATCGCCTGTATTCTATCCATTAGACATGATTACAGGAGGGAGAATTCCTGCACAATATTCTGAAGCATATCTAATCATTAATCCAATGGCGACTTACATTACAATGATTCGCTCGGCATTTACAGGCGCTCCACTTGAGATTCCAACAATGAATCTGATTATTACATTCAGTACTACAATTGTGATATTTTGGTTAGGTTCAATCTATTTCATGCGCAAAGAGAGAAAGGCGGTGAAATTCATATGAAAGACATCGCAATTTCGATCAATGAAGTAGCACTTGACTATCCGCGCAAGAAAAAAGGGATTGGACTGCTAAGGGAAATTATCACTGGACGAATCAAAAAAACTCCAAGGAAAGATAGATGGTTTCGTGCATTAAATGGAATTAATTTAGAAGTAAATCGAGGCGAAGTAATTGGTTTGATGGGGCCTAATGGTTCTGGAAAAAGTACACTACTAAGGGTAATGGCAGGCATTTACGCTCCTGATGAAGGCTCAATAGAAGTAGAAGGTAGAATTACTTTGTTAGCAGGCATTGGTACTGGATTTATTCAGGATTTAACCGGAAGAGAAAACATCAAATTATCTGGAAGCATTTTTGGTTTTGATCAAAAATCAATACAGGAAATGGAAGAAGGAATTATCGAATTCTCAGGAATTCGTGAATTTATTGATGATCCCATCCGTACATATTCTGCAGGTATGCGGGCAAGACTTGGTTTTGCGATTATTTCAAATTTAGAACCGGACGTTCTATTATTGGATGAAGTAATGAGTGTGGGAGATTACGAATTTAGGAAAAAATCACGCGCTCGTATAGATGAATTGGTCCAAGGCGATGCAACAGTTGTAATCGTTTCTCACTCAAAATCTATTCTCAAAAGCATGTGTGACAAAGTATTCGGAATCAGTGATGGGAAAATTGTGACCGATGGTGAACTTGAATCCGCATTTGAGTTCTATGAGTCCGATAAGGAGTGATTCGATGAGCGATGTCGAAGATACCTTGGCTAATACTAGTGAAGGGGAATCCCTTACTTTTTCTAGCGAGCAAATAGAATATTTGAGAGAAGAATTCGAAAGACAACGCCGTTGGGTAAACCTTCTGTCTACTAGGGAAAAAACAGCCTTAGAAGAGCTGGAAAGAACTCAGGGTTCACTAAGTTACAGGGTTGGAAGATTTCTAACATGGGCACCTAGGAATCTTCAAAAGATGCTGAAAAGCAATAGCAAAAAGAAAATTGTATATTTTGTAGAAGAGGATGAAGATAACAAAGAAGAGGAATTATTCCCTTCTTCATTATTGATTACTCCTGAATTACTTCCGAGCAGTAGTTCTATGAGAAAGGCTGACTCCTTAGTTGAAGAAATAATAATCGCAGTAAGGCGGGGTAGCGTAAGCGTCAATTCAATTCGAGACACATTTTCTGAAGGGGCCTTTTCAATGAATGCAGAGGAACAATTCAAAGCAGGCACTTTGATAATGGATCACATGATTTCTTCAGCACAATATGCTCCATCTATTCGCAATGTATTCGTTGGAATTTTGCGTTCAATCTCCAACAGTACTCCAAGTAATGCTCAAATCTTCGGAGAATCCTATATTGAAGAATTTCCTGATGAAAGAGCAATACGAACTCTGATACAACTGCATGGTAAGAGTGGAAATTTTTCCCGCCCTCTAAAATTATTGAAAATGATGCCTAGGAATAGTTGGAGAAAGGACCAGGAAAAGCGTTTTGTTGCTGCAGAATCCGTGATGAATAAAGGATTGAAGTTAATCAAAAGAAAGTCTGAAAAAATCACTCCGGTTGAGAAATCTGTATTTTATCATGCAAGCCAAAGTATGCCGCACACAACCTCGGGTTATGCAATAAGGACTCACGGTTTGGTGGACTCATTAAATCGCAAAGGTTTCGATGTCAATGTATTTCTCCGTAATGGCTACCCCTTAGATCGCAGCGATTTTAAAGGAGATATAGTGAATTTTTCCGAGGAGATTGAAAATGTTTCATACCACTTTTCTCATACAGAGCCAAATGACTCAGATTTGATTAATTACCAAGAAGTATACAATTTTAATCAACTTGAAGAATATGAAAACCGGGCAATTGCTGCAATCATTTCGAATGCCAAGAAATACCAACCGATGGCAATCCATTCAGCTTCGAATTTCGTAGTAGGTTTGGCAGGAGCTAAGGCGGCCAAATCATTAGGAATCCCTTCCATTTATGAGATTCGAGGATTTTGGCACCTCACTCAATCTACAAAACGTGAAGGGTATGAAAATTCAGACCACTACCATTTGAGCGAAAGATTGGAGATAGAAACTGCCAAAGAATCAGATTATGTATTTACAATTACAAATGCACTGAAAGAGATATTAGTTGAAAATGGGATCGATGAGAATAAAATCAGAGTATTACCCAATGCAGTAGATTCATCAAAGTTCAATCTAAATCCTAAAGACAAAGAATTGGAAAAAGAATTAGGCTTTGAAAACAAGGTCGTAATTGGATACATAGGCTCATTTGTAAATTATGAAGGATTGGATTTACTGTTGGAAGCTTGTGCAATCTTAAAGGAAGATCATGGCGATGCTTTCAAATTACTATTGGTAGGAGACGGTGCAATGATGCAAATGCTTCGACGTACCACTCGATTCTTGCAATTAGAAGATTATGTAGTATTCACCGGGCGAATTTCTCATGATGAAGTTCAGAGATACTATTCGCTAATCGATATCGCACCACTTCCAAGGAAAGGATTACGTGTTTGTGAATTGGTTTCACCATTGAAGCCCTTTGAAGCAATGGGGGCAGGCAAAGTATTGATCACTTCAAGCGTAAGAGCATTAGCAGAAATTGTTGATGATGGAGTAACAGGCCTCGTGTTCGAGAAAGATAATGTCGAAGATTTGGCAGCGAAATTGGAATTGGCAATCACAAACGAAGAACTTCGAAAGGAGATAGGAACTAATGCTAACAAATGGGTTATTGCGAACCATTCATGGGATGTTATTTCCGAAAGAGTAACTAAGGTATATGATGAAATATTGGAGAGATTACAATGACAGGACCAGTAATATTAGTTGTAGGGGCACGACCTAATTTCATGAAAATAGCACCAATCCATGCCGAACTTGCTCGCCGGGGCATAGAGCAAATCTTGCTTCACACAGGACAACATTATGATGATAACATGTCCAAAGTTTTCTTTGATGATCTCGGTATGCCACAACCCGATATTTACCTAGGAATCGGCAGTGGTAGCCATGCAACTCAAACCGCTAAAGTCATGGTTGAGTTTGAGAAGGTATGCAAGGAACACAATCCAAGTATGGTAATTGTAGTGGGCGATGTCAACTCAACTGTAGCATGTAGCATGGTTTGTGCAAAGGAATGGATTCCTTGCGCCCATGTTGAAGCAGGCTTGCGCTCATTTGACAGAGAAATGCCAGAAGAAATCAACCGCTTAATTACCGATGCTATCGCTGACTTCTTGCTAACACCATCTCCTGATGGCGATGAAAATCTACGCAATGAAGGCGTTGCAGAAGAGAGAATTAAGCGCGTTGGTAATGTGATGATAGATTCACTATTCAATAATCTTGAACGAGCTAAAGCAAGTACGATACATGCTGATTTGGGAATTGAGAAAGGCAATTATGCCGTATTGACTCTTCATCGACCAAGTAATGTCGATGACAAAGATGCTTTCATAGGAATATTGGTAGCACTAGAGCAAATTGGAGAGAGAATACCTCTGGTATTCCCATTGCATCCACGAACAAAAAATCGTGCAGAACAATTTGGA
>Ga0315334_10002120_pt1 | contig 12355 bp, 10 predicted proteins | sample M150034915metaG_FD_205555 | JGI IMG/M metagenome (GOLD analysis project Ga0315334, IMG submission 205555) | Ammonia-oxidizing marine archaeal communities from Monterey Bay, California, United States - M1 500m 34915 | ecosystem: Environmental > Aquatic > Marine > Intertidal zone | place: USA... | reverse complement strand
ATAACTGTAGAAATTAATGAGGGAAGAGGCGTGGGTAAAGAAAAAGATCATGTTCACCTTCATTTAGATCATTTAGATCCAAAGGTTATAGAAGAAAGACTTCCTGGAATATCAGAGTCATCAAGATTATTTGCCAATGTAGATGTCACTAAAGAACCAATTCCAGTAGTTCCAACAGTTCACTATAACATGGGAGGAATTCCAACAAATTATAAAGCTGAAGTTATAACAATGAACGGATCAGAACAAACTGTTCCAGGGCTTATGGCTATTGGTGAAGCAGCATGTGTATCAGTTCACGGAGCAAATAGGCTTGGCTCAAATTCATTAATTGATCTTGTAGTTTTTGGCAAAGCCGCAGCTAAAAGAGCTGCTGAATTAGTTAAACCAGGTATGGCGCATGAGGAAATATCAAAATCAGAAACAGACAAATCCTTAAACAGGTTTGATGGCTTAAGGAATGGAAACGGAAAAAATAACACTGCTGACTTAAGGTTATCAATGCAAAAAATAATGCAATCTAAATGTGCAGTATTTAGAACAGAAAAAACTTTAAAAGAAGGAACAAAAGAAATAAGAAAGCCATTTGAAGCAATAGATTTTATTGCTGTTAAAGATAAATCTTTAATATTTAATACTGATTTAGTTGAAACTTTAGAATTTGATAATTTAATTAGACAAGCCATAACCACTATGGATTCAGCGTATCATAGAAAGGAAAGCAGAGGTGCTCATGCAAGAGAAGATTTTCCAAAGAGAGATGATAAAAATTTTATGCAGCACACATTATCTTGGTGTGATGGAAGTGAAACAAAAATTGACTATCGGCCTGTTCATAGAACTACGTTGACAAATGATGTACAATATTTTCCACCAAAAGAAAGAGTTTATTAATGGTTCAGATAAATTTACCTGAAAATTCAAAAATTAAAAAAGGTACGTATTATAAGGATACTACAGGTTCAAAAAACATTAGAAAAGTTAATGTTTACAGGTGGGATCCGTCTACAGGAAAAAATCCAAGAATAGATACCTATGAAGTTGATATGGACAATTGTCCATCTAAAGTCCTAGATATTTTAAATAAAATTAAAAATGAAATTGATTCATCTTTAACATACAGAAGATCTTGTGCGCATGGTGTTTGTGGATCTTGTGCAATGAATATGGATGGAAAAAATGGTTTAGCGTGCACAAAATCTCATGTAGAAATAAAAGGAGATATAAATATTTATCCTTTGCCACATTTAAAAGTTTTAAAAGACTTAATTGGTGATCTGAGCACTTTATATAAACAATATGAGTCAATTGAACCATGGTTGAAAACTTCTAAAAAAGAAGACAACAAGGAAAACTTACAATCAAAAGAAGATAGAAAAAAATTGAACGGTCTTTACGAATGTATCATGTGTGCTTGTTGTTCGACTGCTTGCCCAAGCTATTGGTGGAATGGTGAAAAATATTTAGGTCCTGCTGTTTTATTACAAGCCTACAGATGGATTATTGATAGCAGAGATGAAGACAGAAAGGAAAGATTAAGAAAGGTTGCTGACGAGTTAAAACTTTATAGATGCCATACGATTATGAATTGTACTAATGCTTGTCCAAAAGGATTAAATCCAGCAAAAGCAATAGCTTCTATAAAAAAAATGCTTGCAACAACTTAAAAGCTTATTTAAGCAATAAAAACAATGAAATTAATCGAACATTTTATAGACGGTAAAAGTTTTTCTGGTGATTCAAAAAAAACTGGAAAAATATTTAATCCATCTACAGGAGAACAAAGTGCAGAAGTAAAATTAGGAACTGCTAAAGATTTAAACAAAGCAGTAGAATCTGCAAAAAAAGCTTTTGAATCCTGGTCTAACAAACCACCAATTCAAAGAGCTAGAATAATGTTTAAATTTAAAGAATTGATAGAAAAAAATTCTGATGAACTTACAAAAACTATTGTTTCAGAACATGGAAAAGTTTACGAGGATGCAAAAGCATCATTAATTAGAGGTCTGGAAGTAGTAGAATATGCTTGTGGAATACCTCAGATGTTAAAAGGTGAATTTACAGAGAACGTGGGAACAAATGTTGATAGTTGGTCAACAAGACAACCTTTGGGAGTTTGTGCCGGCATAACTCCTTTTAACTTTCCTGCCATGGTTCCTATGTGGATGTTTCCAATGGCAATAGCATGTGGAGATACTTTTGTTTTAAAACCTTCAGAAAAAGATCCATCTTGTTCAATTAAATTAGCTGAATTATTTTTAGAAGCAGGTTTGCCAAAAGGAGTATTTAATGTTGTTAATGGAGACAAAGAGGCAGTAGATGCAATCATTAAAAATAAAGATATTCCTGCAGTAAGCTTTGTTGGATCAACTCCAGTAGCAAAATATATTTATGAGAACTGTGCAAAAAATGAAAAGAGAGTACAAGCACTGGGAGGAGCTAAAAATCATTGTGTTGTAATGCCAGATTGTGATTTAGATCAGGCAGTTAATGGTTTAATGGGAGCCGCTTATGGTTCAGCAGGAGAAAGATGTATGGCTCAATCGGTAGCAGTTGCTGTAGGAAATATCGGAGACAATCTTGTAAAAAATTTAGCCAAAAAAGTCGAGTCGCTCAAGGTTGGCCCAGGAATGGATAAAAAATCTGAAATGGGACCTTTAGTTACAAAAGAACATTTGGAAAAAGTTAAAGGCTATGTTGATCTTGGAGTTAAAGAAGGAGCCAAGCTTGTTGTTGATGGGAGAAAATTAAAACTCCAAGGATATGAAAACGGATATTATATGGGAGGCTGTTTATTTGATTATGTAAAGAAAGATATGAGAATTTATAAAGAAGAGATATTTGGACCAGTTTTATCAGTTGTGAGAGTAAAAGATTTTAATGAGGCTTTACAACTAGTTAACGATCATGAATTTGGAAATGGAGTCAGTATATTTACCAGAGACGGTGATTCTGCAAGAACCTTTTCAAACAAAGCCAAGATTGGTATGGTAGGTATCAATATACCTATTCCCGTCCCTGTTGCTTTTCATAGTTTTGGTGGTTGGAAAAGATCATTATTTGGTGACCAGCACATGCATGGACCAGAGGGCATTAGATTTTATACAAAATTAAAAACAATAACTTCTCGTTGGCCTTCAGGTCTAAGATCCGATCCAGAATTTGTAATGCCAACAATGAAATAAAAATGAAAAAAAAAATAAGTTTAATCGGCGCAGGTCAAATAGGTGGCACACTAGCACATCTGATTGCTTTAAAAGAATTAGGAGATGTAGTTTTGTTTGATGTTGCCGAAGGTATTGCCAAAGGCAAAGCCTTAGATATTGCACAATCATCTTCTGTTGACGGATTCAATGTGGATTTAAAGGGAACAAACAAATATGAAGATACAAAAAATTCTGATGTTATTATTATTACCGCAGGAGTTCCAAGAAAACCTGGTATGAGCAGAGATGATTTACTTGGAATAAATTTAAAGATTATCAAGCAGGTAGCGGACGGAATAAGAAAAACTTCTCCAAATGCCTTTGTTATATGTATAACAAATCCTTTAGACGTAATGGTCATGGCTCTTCAAAAATATTCTAGACTACCTAAAAACAAGGTTGTTGGTATGGCTGGCATACTAGATTCTTCAAGATTTAAATATTTTTTATCACAAGAACTCAAGGTAAAGATAGAGAAAATTAAATCCCTAGTTCTTGGCGGTCATGGTGACACCATGGTTGCAATGATTGATCATACTTTTGTAGACAACAAACCTTTAAATGATTTTGTTAAGAGCGGAAAACTTAAGAAAGAAAAATTAGAAGAAATAGTTAACAGAACAAAAAAAGGTGGAGCAGAAATAGTAAAATACTTAGAAAAAGGCTCCGCATTTTATGCTCCTGCTGCTTCAGGAGTAGAAATGGCCGAGAGCTACTTAAAGGATCTAAAAAAACAATTGCCTTGTGCTGCGTATTTGAATGGTGAGTACGGAGCAAAAGATTTATATGTTGGAGTCCCTGTTCAAATTGGAAAGAACGGAGTTGAAAAAGTTATAGAAATAAATTTGTCCGAGATAGAAAAAAAACAATTTGATAATTCAATCAAAGCAGTTCAAGAATTATTTGAAGCTGCAAAAAAAATTGATAACAATTTGTAGTTCTAAATGTCTACAATAAAAACAAAAATACTTAACACGGTTGTTGTTGGCAGTGGTTTAGCAAGCCTAAGTTTTATAGAAGCTTATTTATTGAGAAAAAAAAGTATTGATGTAATTTCTCCTAACTTTTCTACCGACCTAGATAAAAAAGATGAGAAAAATAATCACTCAATAAAATTTTTACCAACTCAAATGGGCAAAAGTTTTATAAAAGCTAAAAATTATTATTATTCTAATAGTCTTGATATAATTAATAACTGTAAAGTGCTTGGAAGTTTAGAATTTGGTGGTTTGTCAAATTATTGGGGACTACAAATAGATTCAGAAATAGATAAGGATATTTCTTATCTAAAAAAAGGAACCATTAGACAGATTAAAAGTTGTTTTTTTGAATTTTTAGAGAAAAATAGTTTAATGGGAAAAACTTCATCAGGAAAAATTTTTTTTTACAATAATGATTATGAAATTTCTCAAAATCTTTCTTCCCTTCAAAATTCAACAGATAATGATTATTTTATAAACAAACCAATATTAGCATTTAGTAGAAAACAAAAAAAAAACAAAGATCAAATAAAATTTAACGAGGTTAATGAAAAAGAAAACAAATTAACATCTAATATTTTTTTTAGGAAAAATTTAAAAAATAAAAATATTAAATTTCATAATTATTATGTTGAAAAAATTCGTAGAGATAAAAATAGAATTATTCTTTTTTGCAAAAATGAAAAAAAGCATCTAAAGAAATTTATAGCAAAAAAAGTTATTCTAGGAAGCGGTACAATTGCTAGCACTAGATTAATAATGGATTTTTTAAGAATCAAAAAAGAAGTTGCAATTAAACATCATCCCAGATTAGTATCAGTTTTTTTTTCCAAAAAAAGGATTAAAAGTTCTTTAAATTTTACACCTTCATTAATACAAATTAAAAACAAATCGTCTAAAAGAACTTATTCAGCAGACATACGGCCTGGAAACAAGCTAATTACTAATTCAATTATGGAGCTAAAATGGTTTTTGTATCCATTTAAATTTATAATTAATTTATTAAAAGATCGTTTAATTTTTTCTAATATACTATTAGATTCAGATTTTAGTAATTTATATATGCGAAAAGATGAAAAAACATCTAAATTTAAAGTTTATTCTAAAAATAAGTCAACACTTCATGATTTAAAACTAAAACAAAATAAAATTTTTAGATTTCTTTTATCTAAAAAAAAAATCTTTCCTATTTTTAAAAATTTCTTTCCAGGTATAGGGGCTGACTATCATTATTTTGGAACTTTACCTATGGCAAAAAAAAAGAAAGACGCAATGTCTGTTAATGAAGACTGTCAGTTAAATTATTGTAAAAATATTCATATTGTTGATGGCTCAGTATTAAATTTTAAAAAAAATAAATATCCTCTTGGCTTAATCATAGCGAATGCAAGGAGAATAGGAAAAAATTTATCTAAATGAGTTTTTTTAGAATTAACATCTATTTAAAAATAAAACTCTATATATTTTCTTTATTTTTAGGAAAAAAAAATCTTAGCAATAGTATTGAGAAACTAATTAAAAAAAACACAAAAAAAAAATATTTTATTTTAACTAGTCAACTGAGAGTTGGCTTTATTCTTTTGTTAGAATTTCTTAGGAAAAAATACCCAAAAAAGAATGAAATAATTTTTTCACCTTATAATTTAGAAGAAATGATAAATATAGCTACAAATTTAAAATATAAGACAAAATTTTGTGACTTGATTGAAAAAAATGGTTTTTTCTCAATTAAAGAATTAAATAAAAAGATTAATAAAAAAACCTTAGCTGTTGTCCTTACTAATATGTTTAATTCCAGAAAAGATTCGTTGGCTTTAAAGAAGTTATGCAAAAGGAGAAAAATAATTTTAATCGAGGACAATGCTATATATTTTGACAACTATTCAGCCATAAAAAATAAAAAAATTTATGCAGGAAGTATAGGCGACTATTCTCTTAATAGCTTTAATATTATGAAGAATATATCTGCTCTTTATGGGGGAGGAGTAGCAACAAATAATATTAACTTTTTAAATTATTCAAATAAAAGATTAAATAGCTTTATAAAATTTCCAAAAAAATTTTTGTTAAAACAAAGTATTATTTATTTTCTCTTAAAAATTTTATCAATTAATTTTTTTTATAAAATTTTGTTTTTAAAAATTGTAAGATATGCGCATTTAAATAATAATTTAATATTACTTAAATTATTTTACCCTAGTTTAAAATTTAAGAAGAAAAAATTTCCAAATTTTTATTTCTCTAAAATATCTAACCTGTCAAAGAAAATGATTTACCTTCAGTTAATTGATGAAGAATCTAGGAAAGAAAATCATGATATAAGAAAGAAAAAAAATATTTATTATCAAAAACTTATAAAAGATGAAAAAATCAAACAAATAAATATATTCCCTATTAATGATAATAATTTTCAAAACTTTACAGATTTTCCAATAATTACAAAAAATAAAGATAAGCTAAATAGATTTTTATTAAAGAACGGAATAGAGACAAAAGTATTGCATTATAAAAATTGTGCCAAGACTTTTAAATATGGCACTAATAGCTGTAAGACTGCTGACAAATTTGAAAAAAATATACTGTGTTTACCAAATCATCATAAAATAACCGAAGAGTATATGTCATATATAATAAACAAGATTTCCAGCTTTTACTCTGGTAAAAAATAATATGCTTTCTAATAAAAATAAAATTTATTTTTCTTTAGAAAATTTTTACTTATTTATTTTATTTTTAGTTAGTTTTCTAATTAATTTATATTATGCTAATCGAGGAGTTTTTCCTCTAGATTCATTCCTGCATTTTGATTCAGGTTACAGAATTTTAAACAACGAACTACCAGTGAGAGATTTTTGGATTGTGCACGGTATCTTTCCAGATTACCTACAAGCAATTTTCTTTAAAATTTTTGACGTTAATTGGATTGCTTATATAATCCATCCTTCTTTGTTGAATGGTTTAATTTCAATTTTTACCTTCTATATTTTAAGATTATTAGATGTGAACAAACATCTATCATTTGTATTTTGTATATTTTTTGGAATATTAGCTTATCCACCTAGCGGGACTCCATTTATAGATCATCATTCTTCATTTTTTTCACTATTAGGAATATATTTTTTTATATTAGGCATAAAGAAAAAAAAATTTATTTATTATTTTTTTTTACCTTTTATGTTTGGTCTTGCTTTTTTATCAAAACAAGTTCCAGCAATATATATTATTTTTGCCGTTTCATTATTAATAATTTTTTTTTCAATTATAAGGAAAAATAAAAACCTTATAATTTATTCTTTTGCTGGAACATTTTCTTTTGTTTTGCTTTTAATGACATTCTTTAAATTACAAGATATAGAATTAAAATCATTTTTAGAGCAATATATATTATTTCCAATCTCTATTGGTTCATCTAGATATGATAAATTTGACCCAGATTTGTTTGGTCTTTTGCATCATTTTAAATTTATTTTATTTTCATTGTTACCTTTACTTTATTTTTTAATTTTTAAATTTAAAAAAAAAAGAGATTTCTTTAAAAATGATGACTTTTACATTTGTCTTCTTATTTTATCATTTTCTTTATGTCTAATGTTTCATCAAACTTTAACTAAGAATCAGACATTTATATTTTTTTTGATACCATTTAATGTAATTTTTGGAATTTATTTTTTAGAACAGACAAGTCTTAAAAAGAAAAATATTATTTTTGTAACACTTTTTTTTATTACACTTTTTTTGGTTACAAAATATCATTTAAGATTTAATGAAAATAGAAAATTTCATGAATTAAACAATATAGATTTTAATAATACTATTCCTGCAGAACTAATTGATCAAAGATTAAAAAGTTTAAATTGGATATCTCCTAATTTTAAAGAACCAAGAGAAGAAATAGAGCTTGTTAAATTTTTGGTTAAAACTATTGAAGATGATAAAAAAAATGTAATGCTGATTACAAATTACTTATTTTTTGATTCAATTGTTGCCAAAAAACTTAATTCACCTAGCAGAACCTACGATTCAATTAGTTTTCCAAGCAAAGATAATAAATATTACAATAGTTATAGAGAAATATTCATAAACAAATTAAAGACCAAAGAAATTAAAAGTATATATGTATTCGATGGTGTTCGAATTAGCCAGGAACAGATAAACTATGTTACTCATTATGTATCAAAAAATTGTTTTGACACAATAGAGATAAAACCTGAGATAGTTAAGTTAAGTTTAAAAAATTGTAACGATTTGAATTAAAAATAAAAGTATGTCCAAATTGTATGAAAATATAAAAATTAGAAGAAGAAAAGAAGAATTAAGCAGTCAAGAATATAGTCAAGCTGTCAAATTAATTAAGGGAGAAAATTATATTTCCATCTTATCCTCTTTGGAGGAAAGAGTAATAATCGAATTTTTGAAAATTTCTTCTAATTCAGAAAATATATATTTTTATACTTGCGAAAAAGATCAGCAGATAATTGGTTATGCTATTTTAGCCAAAGAACCTAGATATTTAATTTCGGAGTTCTACAAAATTAGATTTTTGATTTTAAAAAACTTAGTTAAAAAATTAAAAATACAAACTATAGCAAATTTAATTCTTTCATTCTCAGGTCTAGATTTAATTTTATTTTCAAAAAAAAATAAAAACTTGATGAATGAAAGTTTGAATTTAAATATGCTAGCAGTAAAAAAAGAATATCAATCAAAAGGTATAGGAAATTTTTTTTTAAAAAACATAATTTCTGATATAAATAAATCTAAAAGTTTTAATATTTTAAGTGTAGAATCTTTTGATAGAAGGGCTATAGATTTTTATAAAAAAAGATTTGATTTTAAATTAATGGGAAAAAAAATAAGATTTTTTAAAAATTTATATATTTTATTTAAAAGTCTTTAAACTTATTTTACTTTATTGACGTTACCAATAAAATCCAATTTATTTTCAAAATCTTTTAATTTCAAAATAGATTTTGTTATTGCAATTGAGATGTTTAGAAGTATTACAAAAAATATTAGAAGTAATGCTAAATTATTTTCAAAATTTATATAAAAAAAATTAAGGATGAAAGCGTACAAAATGGAAGATAGTAAAACTCTTTTTTGGAATACTGAAATAATTCTTAAAGAATGAAAAAAAAGAGAAGGAAAGCTAACTTTTGAACTATCAAAAAATCTTTCTTTTCTTTCTGCGTAAACATTTTTAGTATCGCAATTGTGAATAATTCCCGATGAGAGTGCATACCAAGTACTGTTATTTTTTTTAAGCTTTTGTAAATTCTTAATATTAAAAGCGCTATAATTTCCAAAAGAAATCCATTTACCAGTAAAAATAAAAGTCAACATTAGATGAATTTTGTAAAGTATTCTGAATATTAAAATTTCCTTCCTTTTTGTTCTATTAGAAACGATTATGTGATTTGGAAATTTTTTAGCCTTATCAATCATCAAGTTTATTTGTGAAGGATCGTCCTCTCCATCAGAGTCCATAACAATTATTGTTGATTTTGTTTTTAAATTAGAAATATATTCTAGCCCTATAGATATAGCTTTTTGACTTCCTAGATTTTCTTTTAAGTTGATAATGTTTATCTTTTTCAAGGAAGAAAGATTTTTTTTTGATAATGTTTTTTTTGTTTCAGAAGCATCATTTAAAATTATTACCTCAGCAATTCTTTTCTTTGTTGAAATTTCAGCATTAATCTTCTTTAGAAGAAAATTTAGAGACCTCCAATCATTATATAAAGGAATTAAAAATAAATATTTAGTCACAATAATAAAAAAGTTAATATGAAAATAATTCTTTTTATGTTAAATAAATTTATCTTATAATGAATATTCACGAACACCAAGCCAAAGAATTATTAAAAGTGTATGGAGCTCCCGTTTCTAATGGAATTGTAGTTTTTAGTCTCGATGAAATTAAAGATAAAATAAACAATTTAAAAACAGAAGAGTTTGTATTAAAGGCCCAAATCCATGCTGGTGGAAGAGGTAAAGCCGGCGGTGTTAAACTGATAAAAAATCTTGAAGATCTCAAAAAAGAATCAAAAGAAATGTTAGGCAAGATTTTAATAACTCACCAAACAGGACCTGAAGGCAAAGAAGTAAAAAGACTTTATATAGAAGAAGCATCAAAGATTTCAAGAGAACTTTATCTTTCATGCCTTGTAGATAGAGAGAGTTCTAAAATTGCATTTATTAGCAGTACCGAAGGTGGAATGGATATAGAAAAAATTGCAAAAGAGAATCCTGAGAAAATAGCAACAACAAGAGTTGAATTGAAAAAAAATTTGGATGAGTTAGATATAGAAAAAATAATTAAACCTTTTGACTTTAAATCAAAACAAAAAAAAGATGCTTCTAATTTAATAAAGTCGTTATTTAAAATTTTACAAGAAAAAGATGCAACCTTAATAGAAATTAACCCCTTGATTATAACTAAAGACGAAGAATTAATTTGTTTAGATGCTAAAATGAATTTTGATGACAATGCTCTTTTTAGACATCCCGATATATTAAAACTGAGAGATCTGAATGAGGAAAATTCTGCAGAGATTGAGGCTAGCAAACACGATCTATCATATATAAAATTAAATGGCTCCATAGGCTGCATGGTCAACGGCGCAGGTCTTGCAATGGCAACGATGGATATAATAAAATTATATGGTCAAGAACCAGCTAATTTTTTGGATGTTGGTGGAGGAGCGTCAAAAGAAAAAGTTACTGCAGCTTTTAAATTAATTCTTTCTGACAAAAATGTAAAAGGAATTCTAATTAATATTTTTGGCGGAATTATGCGATGCGATGTTCTCGCACAAGGGTTGGTTGATGCTGCAAAAGAAACAGATTTAAAAATTCCTTTAGTTGTCAGATTAGCAGGAACAAATTTTAAAGAAGGAAAAGAAATTTTAGATAAATCAGGATTAAAAATATTATCAGCTGCAGACTTAAATGATGCTGCAAAGAAAATTGTTCAGGCAATAAAATAAATGTCAGTTTTAGTTAATAAAAACACCAGACTTATATGCCAAGGTTTTACAGGCACTCATGGAACTTTTCACTCAGAACAAGCAATTAAATATGGAACTCAACTCGTTGGAGGTGTTACGCCAAAAAAAGGCGGCCAAAAACATTTAAGCCTGCCAGTTTTTAATTCTGTTGATGAAGCAAGAAAAAATACCAATGCAAATGCTACGATGATTTATGTTCCTCCAAAATTTGCAGCTTCAGCAATCATAGAGGCAATAGATGCAAGAATGGAGCTAATAGTTTGTATTACAGAAGGAATACCAATTATTGATATGATCAATGTAAAACAAAAATTACTAAAAAGTGAGAGCAGGCTCATCGGACCTAATTGTCCAGGAATAATTACACCTGACGAGTGTAAAATTGGAATTATGCCTGGCAACATTCACAAAAAAGGTTCTGTTGGCATAGTATCAAGATCAGGAACACTAACCTATGAAGCTGTTGCACAAACAACTGCTAACGGCATGGGCCAATCAACATGTATTGGAATTGGCGGAGATCCAATCAATGGCACAAATTTCATAGATTGTTTGGAAATGTTTTTACAAGACAAAGAAACACAATCTATAGTTATGATTGGTGAAATAGGAGGTTCTGCAGAAGAAGATGCTTCTGAATTTTTAAAAAAATCAAAAACAAAAAAACCTATAGTTGGCTTTATAGCAGGTTTAACGGCTCCTGCCGGAAAACGCATGGGCCACGCTGGTGCAATAATTTCTGGTGGAAAAGGTGGTGCAGAAAATAAAATTGAAACGATGAAATCAGCTGGAATAACTATTTCAAAGTCACCAGCAGACATTGGAAAAACACTTTATGAAAAACTAAATGGTTGATTTTTCCTAAATTATGTTAAAATAAGTTTTTAAAATGTCATCCTCAGAGAACAATAATACGTATAAAAAAACCTCATTTCTTACTGGAAACAATTCTTCTTTTATTAAGAAATTTTATTCTGATTATTTATCAGATCCTGAAAAAATACCAGAAGATTGGAGATTATTTTTTGACGGACTTAAGGAAAATGAAGAAGTTATTTTAAGAGATTTACAGGGACCAAGTTGGTCGTTGGAGAAAGAAATTGGCTTAAAAAAAAACATCACAAAAAAGGATAAAAAAGAAAAGGTAATTTCTGAGAAA
>Ga0315334_10002118_pt1 | contig 12357 bp, 9 predicted proteins | sample M150034915metaG_FD_205555 | JGI IMG/M metagenome (GOLD analysis project Ga0315334, IMG submission 205555) | Ammonia-oxidizing marine archaeal communities from Monterey Bay, California, United States - M1 500m 34915 | ecosystem: Environmental > Aquatic > Marine > Intertidal zone | place: USA... | reverse complement strand
CCACCGCCACCAACTCCGCCGCCACCGCCACCGCCAGCAAAGAAGCCGTCCATATCTGGCCCTAGCATTGCGTTCATGTCGTCCATCCACTCAATTTGAATCCCGACACCTCCAGCTCCATCATTCCAGTCTCCACCTTCTGCTCCTGCCCCACCGCCGCCAGCGTAGGTGTAGGGGGTGCCTCCTCCTCCCTCACCCCCGTCACTGCCTTGGCCACTGAAGCCAAGCCCCGCAGTCGTAGGAGAAGAATATCCTCCTCCGCCACCGGAGCCTCCATCAGAAGGAGCAGTATTGGCACTTCCTCCATACGGAAGAAGAGCACCGTAGCCTCCACCAAATCCACACATGGTTGGGACGGCGTAATCGTGTACCGGACCGTAGCCGGTTAAGGTTCTGTCTTCGGCAGACCTATCGACCCAGCCGCTATCAGTGCTTAACGGTTGGACTAGTAGCAAAGTGTCAGTGTCATCCACAAACGCCTCATAAGGCGGTGCAAAGGCGGAGGAGTAACGAGCCGTATCGGAAACGCGCACACAAGACATCAGCCCGTCAAAGTAGTAGCCTGATGGGGATAGCCTTCCAAGTTGGAGATGGTAGTAGTTGTTTGCAGTGAAGTTCTGAGAAATGGTGGTCGTTACGATGACCTCTCCGTTTAGATAGAGTTTTGTTCCGTTTGTGGATGTTGATGACCTAACCAGAGCTAAATGAATCCATTTACCCTCATAGTCTGCTACATCCACTGTAGAGGTGTATCGATAGTTGTTATTCCAGATACTGAATTTACCCAGTGCAAACTCAAGTATCCAACCATAAGGTGAGTTGGTTCCATCGTGTGTCGATATTACGCCGTGATACCCACTCGTATTGACCGACCCGATTTTAATCCAAGCCTCCACGGTAAATGGGTTGTTTTCAAATCCCCATGCTTCCAACGCCCCGCAGCTAATGTAATCATCTGCCCCATCAAAAGAGATGCTGCGCGAAACCGTATCCCTTACCTGTGAATCTCCACCACCAGTTGGAGACTGCAGTGGCGTGGAACTAGTGCTACCCAGCCCCCCTGTCCCTCCACCTCCAACATTCACGTCATAGGTTTGCGCTAACCCAGTGGTGCCTTCATATAAATTCTTGAATGAAGTCTTCCGAAGGTATCCACCCGCCCCTCCGCCAGCCCCCGCACCGATTTGGCTGGCTCCTTGTGCAGCACCACCGCCACCACCTCCACCAATACAGTAAACTTCAATGGAATCACTTCCCGATGCACTCCCCGCATCTGTGACGGTAAAGGCATCGTCGAGTGAATCGTCCACATAAAAATACTTGTAGTCCCCGTCAGTCTCGATTGACAGAGATGAGTGCACCTCGATCACCACATGGTAGTTTGCCACATCATCATTTGTGATGGTAACTACATGAGGATTAGTTCCTGTTATAGATGCTGTACCTACTGTTTGAGTTGGGCTCGATAAAGTGATGTCGAAGGTTTCGTCGCTCTCAACGGCCGTGTCCCCAGAAATTGTTATAGAGATAGTTTGGGAAGTCACTCCCGCTCCGAAAGTTAAAGTTCCGCTTGTGGCTGTGTAATCTGTTCCAGCACTTGCTGTGCCATCGCTTGTGGCATAAGCCACCGTCGATGTACCGCTAGTATTTCCGCTACTGGTTACCGTTACTGTGTGGACAGATGTTCCAGAATCTCCTTCCGTCACTGAGGAGGTCGCTGCGGAAAACTGTAAACTGGTCTCCTGAGCGTCACCGGCAACAACCGGCCTGAACCAATATGAGTGACCAAAATTCATCTAGGAAAAATTCAGTTGCGGTTGGCCGAGAAGGATCACGCCATCGGCCTTAATAATGTAAGGCACTACATCGATTTCGTCGTTGCCTGTGCTTAAACTTCCGTCCCAGGCTTCTGGCAGTTTATACTCATCGCCACCAACGCCACTCCCATCCCCGCGTGTGTTTTCAAAATCGAGTGTGCCCTCGCCGTTGGTGTCAGCATCATCTGGCTGAGTGAAAACAAACACCCCCGTCTGGCCGATACAATTGGAGGTACCAGCCGAAGTCATCTCGTTCGTGCCGTTCTCCAGCCTAAACATGAAGTTCTGATCAGCATGAAATGCGATAGAGGTATCAAACCCGGTTGTACCGGAGTTGCCTGTGTCCCAATTTAATGTTCGCGGGACTTGAGGAGCCGTCCATGTCTGGAGAGTGCCAAGGTATGCATCTCCGAAATCGCCAACAAGGGCCACCGTCCCTGTTTCGTCCGGGAAAGTGATTGTTTTATCATCGGCTTGAGTGCCCTGTGCTGTGAGAGTGAGCTTGTTTGCGCCGTTGTCTGAATCCTCGTAGAACTCCATGAACCCAGCAGAGACATCTCCGTTCTTGAGTTTTAATCCCCCGGTGCCATCAACGACCATTTGGCCTAACGCATTGAGGCTGGTGATGTCAGAGTTTGTCCCACTCGCTGCAAATCCGGTAGCGTCTGTGAGGTTCCCAGTGGTTATGACTGTGCCTGTTACATCCGGTATTGTAATGAAATTGTCTTGGGTTGGTTCGTCCTGTTGAATGAAAGTTTGGTAATCGTTATCAATTTGACCTTCGAGTGTGATCGGTGTTGCTCCGTTAAGACCAGTTAACTGCTTGATGTCATCGTTGGCTCCATTGGAGAGAATTGCGTGGTTTGTGTGGGTGTGACCATCCAGTGACACTGTTCCTGTTTCGTCCGGGAAAGTGATTGTCCTGTCACCGTCTAAAGCATCAGGAGTTGTGAAAGTGATCTTGTGGGAACCGTTAGAGGATTTCTCGTGAATTTCAATGAACCCAGCAGAAACGTCTTGGTTCTTAACCCTCAACCCTCCCGTACCGTTGACTTCCAATTGGCCCAGCGCGTTGAGACTAGTAATGTCTGAGGTATTCCCGCTAGTAATGACTGTGCCTGTGGCATCCGGCAAGGTAATGGTTTGATCAGCAGTTGGGTCGGTTACTGCGATGGTGGTTTCAAAGTCGTTAGCCGTTGCCCCTTCCAGAACGATTGGGCTTGCCCCAGCAAGGGCTGTTAAGCTGGTGATGTCTGCATTGGCTCCAGTTGCCGCAAAGGCTCCCTCAAATGCAACCGTGCCTGTAGCGTCTGGCAGAGTGATAGTATTGGTGGCAGTTGGGTCAGTAACGACTATGGAAGTTTTGTGTGTGTTAGCGGTTGCTCCATCCAGGACAAACGGAGTCGCGCCCAGCCCGGTCATCGATGAGATGTCCGTGTTGGTCCCTTGACCAGCGTAACTGTGAGTGTGGCCCGACTCAGAAAATGTTCCAGTGTCCGACAAATCCACATCGCGGTCGCCCATTGTGATGACGCGGGTTTGGCCGTCGGTTATCGCCCCAACATCAATCCTTGCCTTCTTGGTGCCGTCATAGACCAATGCGGTTGAATCCGCGACCGGAAGAGTGTCGCCGTCTACGCCATCAACAATCGTTACTTGAATGTCCCAGTTACCACCTACTCCTTTATAAATCTTCTTCTGATCGGTCCTTAACAGGAAGTCACCGTTAACGACAGTAGGGTCTGATGTACCGCTATGCCATGTTGCTCCGTCTGTTCCATTAGTTCCGTCATCAATCGTTACTTGAAGAACCCAGCTACCACCTACGCCCTTATAGATTTTCTTCTCGTCAGTCCTTAACAGGAAATCGTCATTAACGACAGTGGGGTTCGTTGTGCCGCTATGCCAGGTTGCTCCATCCGCTCCAGGGTCGCCAGTTCCAGAAGACCACGTCCCGTCGCCTTTAAGAAATTTTATATTATCAGTTGCAGCGGGTTGGATGACTAAGCCAGCAGTACCCGCGGTAGTTCCATCTGCTCCGGTAAAGTCTGTACCCCCAGCAGCAGCAGCCCATTTCACGCCAGTAGCTTCGGTGGAGTCTGCCGTAAGGACATGATCATTGGTTCCAACCGTCAGCACCTGAGCAGCGTTGTCAGCGGTGGCTACGGCGATGTCTCCCTTAGCGGCCCATGTAGCATCAGTGGCGATTGGGACGTTCGTCTCTTTCGATGAATTATTCGTGATGGCAGTGGCCTGAGTGGATGTAATCGTCGTGGTATCGCCAGCTAATGCGTTTGATGATCCCGTGCCTACTGCGAGGTCAGTGTAACCATAATCCTCAATCTTATCGGCCACCGCCGCGCTGGTCATTACGCTGGTATTGTTGTCGGCGAAATCCTCACTCGAAGTTTGGACCGTGGAGATTCCAACTGAATCCACTGTAAGCGTTCCAGTAGTCGTGAAGCCAGCAGCAGTGATCGTGCCGGTGGTTTCGTCATTCCCGCTATTAACCAGGAAAGAGTCATCAACATCCAAGGTAACACCTGTCTTGGTCAGGTTCGAGCCAGCAGAGACAATGTTCTGCTTTAAATCCAGCGCGGCCTGACCGAGATCGGCACTAAATACTGTCCCATCAAGGCTTAACCCATCCCCCGCCGTGTAACTGGTCCCTGAAGAGTCTACCGTTATTGTGCTGCCAGTTTCAGAAACAGTGGTGCTGCCAGTACCAGTAATCGTAACCTCATCAGCGGTGGCATCAGAGCCAGCCAAGCGAATCTTAACTGCGCCCCCGTCCGTTTCAGATGAGAGGTCGTAAGTTGTGTTGGTGTCCTGAATAGATGAAGTTAACTGGTTGACCAGCATCTTCTTGGTCTCGTCAGTGGACGAATCGACCACCGCCACAAAGTCGGCATTTATGTCAACCTCGCTGCTGGTTAGTGTGGTGAGTTCTGAAATCTTTTCATTAGCCATTATGCCCCCCTATGAGTTTTGATTTTAATATTGTTGTGGTGGCCTTGTAGTCGCAGCTTCGCCATTTCAACTGAAAGCGCATCATCGGCCTGTTGTTTCTGGGCAATGGCTAAATCCGACTTCTCATCCAAAAGAAGTAGATCGGAAGCCGCTGCCCTCTCACAAAATGATTTAAAGATGTATGGGAAATCCACCCTGACCCATGGAGAGTCTGGTGGTTCCATGGATGTGTTTACCGCTCCGTCCTGATCATAGAAATCTCCCTGGGTCGTGTGGTAAACCTGGGCACCTGAAATGTAGCTCCCTTCAGCCCAGTTCGAGCCGGTGAGTTCCGGGGCCTGTTTTCGGTAGGTCACCCAGAGAGAGGTGGCATCTGACGTGTAGCCAGGGATGTTAAAACCGCTGGCTGTCAGGTTAAACTCATAATCAGTCAGGCTATAGGTTGTCCTGGGATCAGCGTCAGTTATTCTTTGAACCTCCCCCAGGTCTGACTTTCCTGTTTCTTCGTAGGGAATTGTTTTGGAGCTAATAGTGCGCTCTTCAACCACCATAAGCTCTGGCCAGAAATTGGATTCCCAGGCCTCCCTTAAACGTCTGCCGATAAAGCCCCTTAAAAGCTCTGCATCATCGGTGCTTAAAACGCTGAAAATTCTTCCACTGGTCTCCGCTGCACCACGAAGAACCTCCTTGTATTGAACGCGCCTCATTTTTCACTAATAGGTTTTCTTGGTCCTGACGAATCCGCTTGATCGCTGACGTTCGGCAAAGGGCCAAAATTCTTCAGGCACATGAGAGTACCCAGCCTGGATTTTTGTCCCGGTGCATTTTACAGCGACCTCCGGGTGGCGTTTAACGACCCATTTCATAAAGTCCTTATCCTGCGCCCCTACGCCTTGCCTGGTTTTTAAATCCATATAACCGGCAGCGTCGAAAGAGGCCACCGGCCTACCGATTCCCTCGATAGACCGATGGTCTTTTTGATTTTCCTTGGCGATCTTCAGTTGCCGCTTTTCAGCCGCAACCATGTCATGCGAGTGCATAACTCGAAGATCATGTGCCAAAGTTTTGGTATCCGACTCAGTCATTAACCAGTGAGTTTGAACGCACCCAATCCGAGTGGGTTCTTCACTACCAGGCCGCATATTGTGTCAACCGCGAAACGAGGACCACCGCCATTGTCAACGAGATCAGTTACGGTTGGCATCTGGTTAAATCTAAGCTCCAGAAGTTCCGGATTTAGCACATAACCATAACCCTTAGCCTTATCGCCCAGGTTGGTGCCTGTCTTTCCAAGAGAGTTCGCATTCCACAATGTGGGAAGTATTTCGATTGTCGAAAAATCTCCCTCATACACATTCACCGTGTTAATGATTTTCTTGGACTTCATGTCCTGGTTGAACACCTTAACCGCGCTCGCAACATTAGTTGAACCGAACTGGGTTGCGGTGTAGTCCTTGAAGCGAGACTTCAAGTTTGGTCCAGCTAAAAGAGTGAAGACCTTTGATTGGCCGGTCTCTTCGTAGATGGATTGCATTACCGCGTTTACCTCTGCCTCAGTTAATCCGCTGGCAGCTTCACCGGAGTGAATGCTTGCGGCTGGAGTACGGTAGGCGGCAGGAATGTTAGCACTGCTACTGTCAATAAACAGACCGAGTGAACGGGTACGGTTAGCCGCCGTGGCGGAACCTGTTACCACATCCCCAGTGAAGTCATCACCGTCACAAGTGAACGCATCGGCGCACATGGTGGCCTCGATGATACGCTTTAGCTGCAACAGTTTCTTCCGGACTGCATAGTTTTTGTGGTTTGAGATGCCGGCCTGGTTCTGAACATTCTGGGTCAGTTTAGAGACCAAGGCTTGCTCGCGGAACCACTGCACACGGTTGCTCAGAACATCGTAATCGCCCTGGGCGTTATCGAAGTCGGAGTTTGCAGCCGTGGCGTTGTGGGCCAGATCAACACCGTCAATGACGGCACTGTCGGTTGGGGCCAGTTGTTTATCAACGGGCCATTCAAAAAGGATGTTCGTCGGTGCGCTCCCTTTAGGACATAACGAGAAAAAAGGGGTCTCTTTCGAGTCCACTAAAGTTATGGCATCGAGGAGATCACGCTGCGAACCATCCTGGCTTATTACTGTATGTGAATATAATGGATTAGCCATTTCGGTTTATTAGTTTCCGAGCAAGTTTCCTAAGTAGTTATCCAGTGAGTCACCATCTCCGTTTTCAAAAACTTTATCTCTCGAGGAACGATAATTGGCACTTTGTTCATCATCTGAAATTGCTGGAGCAGCCACCGGCTTTGGTTCCGATGAAGTTGGTGGCACCTTCCTGGGTGCTGCCTTCTTCGCCGGTTTGCCTTGTTGCTTGCCTTTCACTTCAGCTAACGCGCCCGTAACATAACGAGCCACTTGAAGTTCGTAATCAGGGAACTGCTTGAAGAGTGGTACATTCTTAACTGTCTCGTTAAAAACCATCATCTCTTCAGATGTCTTGTCGTTAAGCCAGGGGTATTGCTCTCGAGCCATATTCCCCGCCTCATCTTTGTACGACAAAAACTGAGCCCTCTGTGGAATCCACTGGTCCAGTGATTTACGAGAGTGGTTGCGAACCCTCTTGACCAGTTTCCTGGCCTCCTTGGCTGCTTCCTCCTGATACTCGTACCCCTCCGGGTCAGCCTCGAACTTAACATCCTGGGCTTCCAGACGCTTAATCGCGCCATCGATGTCACCATCGTCCAGGAGTTCCTCTACAGAATCCGCAAAGTCCAGCCGCTGAAGATTAACATTTCGCTCTTCGTTCAGCTTCTCGACTGAGTCCACCTGAGAGAGAGGGTTATCCCCTGTCTGGGACTGCTGTCCTTGTGCCCGGAGCGTTTCAAGCTCCTGACGCATTGAGGTCAGCTCTCCGTCCCGGTCAGATATAGATTCCTCTAGCTCTTTCCGCTTACGAACTTCCTTGCCAATACGGCGATTAAACCATTCGGGATTGCCATCAGATTCCTGCGGCTCCTCCTGGTCTGCCTCGCCCTGTTCCTGAGAAAGATCAGTCTTCTCCTCGGTTGCCTCGGGCTCCTGCTCGTCGCCTTTAACTTCCTCGGTCCCTGGCTCTTCAGCCTGGGCTTCTGGAGACTCCTCCTCACCACCGACCGCCTTATCGATCAATTGATCTAAATCCAGCGGCTTGCTTTCTTCCCCGGTTTTTTGTTCTTCAAGGGTTTCCGTTCCCTCTGTTTTTTCTTCCATGCGTTATCTCCTCGCATTGAGGTCACCGACTCGGGCAAAAAGAGCCCGCGCCTACCTTAGATAGACACGGGTCTTGGGGGTAAGTAAACCAACCAATTACTCAGTCAGTCTACCGGGGCTATTAAGCGTATAAAGGCTATCACTGATTAATCGTTTTCCATTAGGCCCCCCTCCTATATCTCTCAAGTTGACGGTGCAAATCTGCCAGGGCGGCAGCATAACCGCATTGCCAGGTCCGGTCTTCCCCCTTCACTGCCACATCTATGGCGGTCAAGGTGGCGTTGTCCCGGCCCTCTGATAGAATCGAGTCCAGGGCCATCCAAACCTCATTATCGTCGGTAAGATTGGCCAGGGCTTTTCTGATTGATAGCTCGTCCATGTTATTCCTTTACTGTGCCGGGGATACCCCGATCTTTCCGATTTTTGCATTCTGTTCCTGCTGCACCTGGAACTGCATTGCCTTTCCATACTTCTCCATCAAGCCCTTAAACCTTTCATCACCCTGGAGTTGTTCCTGGTACTTGGGATTGCTCTGGATAATCTGCTGCAAATATTGCATCTTCATCCCGGCAGTTGGGTCCTTCTCCTTGTACTGGGCTTCGTTGCCCAGGGCCATGTAGGCCACATCCTTACTAACCTCATCAAAGATTTTCTGGGTGGCCCCGGTCTTATCCTGTGGAATAACCACGCTTGCCAGGACCGGGTCAATAAGCTGCATCTTGAAATGGGTTAACGCGGCCCGATCAATCACCCCGGCAGTATCCTCCGGGAGAACCATCTGGCTTACGACTTCCATCTTCTTGAGCATAAACTCCTGGTCCAGCTCGCGGATATCAAAGTTGACCTGAAGGTCCATGCGCCCGGCAATTTCTTCCGGGGTTTGCGGAAACCCTGCCTGGGCTCCTGAGATTCGTTGAAGCTCCTCAACGCTCACATATTCCTGAATCAACTCAAACACCTTGCTGAATACTTCGCTCCAGGTCATTAGCCAATTCTCGGCCATTGCCTGACGCTTGGTCTGGGAACTTATCTGGTTGGTGTTCTCTGAGAACCTACCAAAATAATCATCGGCCTGATCCTGAACATAGTTAACCACTTCCAGGGCCTCCTGTGGATTGCTCCTTGGAGGCTCCATAAAACGGACTTCATTAGGACGCATTTCCGGAATCGCGCTGCCAGGTTGAAGCCGGTAAATCTGACTGCTCCTGGCAGGGTAAACGAATGGCGGAAGAACCGTGAGGCTTGCCCGGTCATAAAGCGCATCGCGCTGGGCCTTCTGCTCGTTCTGCCAAGTCTGGCAAATCTCTGCAACGCCACGGCTGTCGAGCATTCTCCTGGTCAACCATTCCCGCCGGTAGGCAAAGAAAGGATAATTGCCATGACAATACTCCAGCATTTCTGACTTGCCATAAACCGTGCTGATTGCTGGGTGGAACGTGGTCACATGAACCCCAGGCACCCCGTCCTCATCAATCTTCTTGGTGTAGGCATAGATCACTTCAAACAGATTTTCAGAGGAATCATGGTTAAGCGACTGCTCGCTTATCTCGGAATTAACCAGGTCAGCATAATCCATGATGCGGCCCTTGGTATTCATTACCTGTTTAACCCATTCCTTTGAGTAACCGTAAATGCTTGCGGCTTCCTTTAGCTGAACCTCGCTCATCCATTGCCGGCGGAAAATCGCCGGGGCATTCTGAAGCTCGATAGTTTCCGGAGCCACATAAACATCTTCATGCATCTTTAACGCAATCACGCTTGGGGCATTCTTCACCACATGATCCACCGGGATTTCTGTCGCGTCATTTTCCCTTAACTCCCTAACCACCTTGCGAGCCCTGGACTTGCTGATACTCATCTGCTCGATAATTATCTCAACGACTGCATCTTCCTGCTTCTCGTCCTTGATCATGCCTGGAAGGTTTGCCATTGCAGTTCCCTCGGGTGCCTGTTTTGCCAGGCCAATCACATCGTCCATGGTTACCGGGTGCATCTTCTTTGAAAGCTGCCGATCCCATCCCACATGAACAACGCTCACCCCATACTGCTGGCCCCACTGGGCCGCAAGCTGCACCTCCTGGCGAAGCTCGTTTCGCATAATGTTATCACGGTAATATCCCAGGAGAGTTGTTGCCAGGGCACTCTTGCCGGCATCGCTGGCCTCAACCGGGCTGGCTCTGAGAACCCCGCGCCAGAAGGCCGTTGTCAACACATCCACATTCTCGTTAATGACCGCATCAGCAAGCCTCACCCTGGTATCAGATGCACCGTCCCAGGGGAAAGGTTCTTCTGTTGGGTCATTAGCGTGTTTTTTTCCATCGTCAGTTTGACCGCTCCACTTTGCGTAGCGAACATCATCTGACTTGGTCCTTCTCCAGCCGGCATTGTTATATCCGCCGGCCCGAGTATATTCTTTAATCAGTTCCTTTATATCTGGCTTCATAATTTATTCCCCTGTGATCGTCTTGATTAGTTTGACGATATCCCCCTTGTAATATTTTCTGTTTCTCTTCCCTGGCACAATGGTCCGGATAGCTTTCGAGTTCGCCAGGTAATTTAAATTATTCTGGGTCAGCCCGGTTATTCTCCTGACAGTTTTAGCATCCAGGAGAAGCGGCATATTTTCAATAGCTTCCGCCACTTTTTACCTCCAGTTGTTTTTCGTTAACCAATAGCTGATCTTCCTGCACCAGATAGCGCAAGCAGTCGATTGGGTCTTTACTTGCCCCTCGATCCTTATCCGCCCCGGTCCATTCCCGGAGACTATAGATCAGGTTGGAGCAATCACTGGAAACCATTAGCCTGGGCTTGTCCCCTGGCTCATCCTTGTCCCAGTAAAGTAAATCATTAATCATCCCGATCCCCTCCTCGATGGGTCGTCCGGATGCCTTGTCAAAATACATGGGGCCTTCCCCTTCCCTATCTTCTGCCATAACCGCGATATAATCAGAGCCAATCCCATCATGCGGGGTGGTAGCGGCCCTGGGGTCCATCAATCTCATCAGCAGCTTCTCATCCCCCTCCAGCTCCCTGATCAGTTTCTTGTACTGAACCAGGCTTAACCCGGCCCCGCTTCTCTGTGCTGGACCAGGACTCCCGTCATGTTTCGCACTTGCAATTGCCCATTCGCCCATTGAGAAATCAGGCCACTCCCTATAAACATAAATAACATCCCCCACCTTTTTAACCCAAACCATGAACCAGTTCCTTGAACCGGCAGGGTCAACACACATCACATTTGACCCTCCTTCAGGAATGTCTTTGGGCTCAATAATATGCTCATCACAAAACCTGGGAAATGCATTACCAACCGTTGCATCGGCCCACCCATAAGCCCGAATCTTGATATCCCCGGTGCTGCTCCCGTCCACCCTCTTGACCAACTCATGGTAGGGGCTGTAAGGATTCCACTTTGAAAAGAACCAAACAGCATGGCTCTTAGGCCGGCGAAGCCGGCTGACATAAGGCATTGTTCCTCGCGGAGCGTCCTCGAAATTTTTTTCTGGAAGCAGCTCACTTTCTTCCCAGTGCAAAACCTCATGGCCACTAATCAAATCCTTAACCAGCATTGAGTAACCCTCGACAGGGGTGAAGCTCAGGAGGATGTTTCCCTGCCTGGTTGCGGTTCTAAACCGCAAAGTTTCAAGCCAATCTGCTGGGCAAAATTCATCCACCCAAACCTGGTCAACTTCATTTCCCTCAATTACCTGGCGATTTTGTGCGTAGTTCAGGAAGGTGCATTGGCTTTTATTTGGTAGTACAAAAGTGTTATCAGAAAATCCATTCTTCTGGGTGTAGGAAACATTGGTTACCCGGCTCTTCTTAATGTTCCGGTATTCCACCGGCAAATACTTGTAAACCGCCGGCTGCTGGACCTGGAGACTGCTCTGGTGGGTGGTGTGGAAACACCAGACCCTGGCATTGGGGATATCCAGCATCTTCTCCACGGTCAGCTTGGCACAAAACTCAGTCTTGCCTGACCTGTTCCCGCCAAATATCGCAAGCTCATCACTATTCTTTGCAAGTTTCCTGGCGTGTTTCCAGTGGTCAGGCTCAAACCCAAACCGATAAGGATCGGCAGCTTCCAGGCGGATAATCTCCTCCCGCTTCTCCAGAACCTCCTTAACCTGTTTCTCGGTTAACTGTTCTGCCATTTCCTTGGTGAGCATGGGGTGAACTGGATGAGGGGTTTGCTTAAACACTTGCCCCCCGGAAATGACTCGGCTGCTGATTCAAAAGGCGAATAACATTCAGCCACGTCCTGGAATCTCTCCAGGCACCACAACACCGAGTCAAAGTAAGGGGCCAACCCTTATGGGCGTAGAA
>Ga0315334_10002117_pt1 | contig 12357 bp, 15 predicted proteins | sample M150034915metaG_FD_205555 | JGI IMG/M metagenome (GOLD analysis project Ga0315334, IMG submission 205555) | Ammonia-oxidizing marine archaeal communities from Monterey Bay, California, United States - M1 500m 34915 | ecosystem: Environmental > Aquatic > Marine > Intertidal zone | place: USA... | reverse complement strand
TCCCACCGTTCTTCCCGCCCTTCTTCCCACCGTTCTTCCCACCGTTCTTCCCACCGTTCTTCCCACCGTTCTTCCCGCCGTTCTTCCCGCCCTTCTTCCCACCGTTCTTCCCACCACACTTTCCGCCACACTTCCCGCCACACTTTGAGTAGGTGAAAAAATGGAAACATTAGAAAAACGTCTGCCTGACTCTCCGACGTTGGGTCATGTTATGGGCAAACCTGTTTACAATTTTAAGGTTGCTTCTCCCGACGGCACGGATCCTGACATTCTTAGCAAGTACAAAGGAAAAGTGACTCTTCTTTTCAACTGTGCAGCAGGTTGCGGAAACATTCCCCAACATGCTGTTCTCAAAGAGTTGGATGAACGCTATGCGGATGAGCCAGACTTCAATCTTCAGGCCATTGTTGTGGATGACTTCACTTGTCACGGATACCCAGAGTTCGGTGAAGGTTTGGAGGCTTATGCCGAAAGAGAAGGGTTGGACCTGACTCCGGGTCAAGTGGCGGAATATTACGCGCGTGAAAACTTCGGGGTTGAATACGAGTTTTCGGAACTGACTAATGCACGATTTGATAAACACAGTTATGATCCAGATTGGATTCCGGGTCAGCAGTATGAGCAAGAGCCTCATCCTCTCTGGCTTCATCTCACCGGGGCAGCGGGCGTACCCCGAGGTGAAAACAATGTTCCCCATCATTGGGAAGTGGGGCCGTTTGCTCCCCCCGGAACCACAGAAGATCGGTCGAAGCCGGGGTTCTGTTCAGTGAGGGGGAATTTTGAAAAGTATCTTGTCACTCGGGATGGGTACCGATTTGTCAGATACCCCAATACTTTTTTACTTGGTCAAAGCGACCGACAGGGGAAAGACTTCCCATGGTGGGTTCGGGGAAGCGACGACGCGCATTTGAACGGAGAGTATCGATTCACTGATGATTGTGATTTTGCTAATCACGGTCCTTGGCCAACAGAATTGCAGCGCAGGGGAATAGATCGTTCGTTGGATCTCATTAGCGAAGATATTGATCGCTTACTCGCTGCGTAAATAATCCTGTTTAGAACATGATTAAAGAAGTCAAAATAGATCATATTGTTGAAAACGCTTCTTATTATCGTCAGTTGTTGGCAGAAGAATCGATACTGGTATTTAAGCAGTTGAATCTTCCTCCTACGGAGATGTCTGATTTCCCTCAGAAGGCTGACATCGATCTCAATCCACACACTGCGCTGATGTGGTCCCTCTGGTGTGACTACGATTTTATGGAAAATGAGAATCAGCCTTGGAATTGGGATCCGGTAGGACTATCGGTAGGGCAGTACCATTCGTTTGTATTGAATTGGGATAAGGAGCAGCAACCCAAGGCCCGAGGCCCAGAGAAAATTGTAGGCAATTGGCATAAGGACCATTATCATTATCCAACTCCAACGTCTCTTATTGGGATGAACATGCACACATTTACTTGTGCTGCGGGAATGGGCGACACCGTTATCGTGGATCTTGCAGATGCCTACGATGATTGTCCGAAACACATATTGGATTATTTGCAAGATAGAAGTTATATTTACACTGATGTTTGTGGTTGCGAGGATCCTCCTCTTTCGGAAGAGCATCCAGCGTTGGCTACGCATCCAATCACAGGAAGAACATCTTTGTGTTATCCCGGCAGAGATGGTGGTGGGAAGTTGGCCTGCGTACCTTCCGATGGTTCTGTTAAGCAATGGCAAGAGTACGAAGACTGGATGTGGGATTATATGAACGCATCTGAAAACCAGTTCAGAATGAAGTGGGAAGAAGGAGACTTTCTAGTTTGGGATAACAGGTCTTGCATACACAACTATATGGGTGGCTGGGAACTTGAAGAACGAGAGTTCGACCGATACTGTATCGGCAATGAGGCACCATTTTTTGATCCCCCCGAACGCCTGCTAACACCAGACAAATGAAACTGAACCTTGGTTGTGGAAATCATTTTCCTGAAGGATGGATCAACGCCGACCTTGACCAACACTGGCATGACACGGGAAAGGATATTGACCTCATTCGGGGAGAACCACTACCTTGGGAAAACGACACCTTCGATCAAATCATCTTATTTCTTGTGTTGAACCATGTGCCGTTAGATGAGATGGATGGTTTTTTATCGGAAGTAGAACGAATCTTGTCTCCGGAGGGACGCTTGCTGGTTCTTGATGAACATCACCCAGACGGTGTTCCTGAACATAAAATACATGAGGCAATTGGTACATCTGGCAGGTGGCACTGTTATGCGGAAGCACTAGATGCGTTGCTCTGTCCGTTTTTCTCTTCGGAAATATTATGGAAAGCGGAGGGGGACGCCTCGGGTGTCGATTTCGCAATTCCTGATAGTTCAGTTCTAAACGAGGGAAGGTTTAACTACACCGATTCCGATGGGTTCGCATGGCCCATCAAGGGGCTTGGACAACATAGTTGTCTAATCGTGGCCAATTCCAACGGGTCGCTTTGAATGGGTCAAACCGACTAAACTAAGAATATGGACAAGCGAGTAACCGGGGTTGAAAAGATGCGGTTCTACGGGGACTGGCCCAAAGTCAAGCCTGATGAGATATTGGTGATTCCTAAGGACGACCGCTTGTTGGAACACCCACCATTCCGCAATTCGGCAGGTTGGCCCGAATGGTTCAAGAGGGCACCCAAGGTTGACAAGGTTGAAGTCAGCATTCAGAACTGTAAGGGGATACAGGACTTTCTATCTTTAGGAATTACCGTTCCGTTGTGGGGAGATGTGAAGGTGCATCCCACGGAGGGGGGTGGCGTGGCCGCTGCGATGGCTGACCCCTTCTTCACCACGACACAGTTCCCGCGGGAAGCAGTACAGGGTTGTCCGATCATGGAGGACACCCCTATGGAGCATGCCGGGTGCCCAGATTTGAGATCACCTTTCTTGTATAAAACCGCCCCCGGATATTCTTTATTGGCGTTGCCGGTTCTGTACGAACCTGACAGCAGGTATCAGGTGTTGCCGTCAGTGGTGAACACCGACTATTTCCACCGGGTGAATTTGATCTTCAGAGTATTGACTGACGAGGAATTCATTATTCCGGCTGGGACTCCGGTGTATCACTTGATTCCGTTCAAGAGGAGTGACACAGGGAAGGTCAAGACGGTGACCATGGGGGAGGCTCGCATGTTTCCAATGCTGAAGAACCGCGGTATAGGATGGGGCGGATTCGAAACCTTCCGTCGGAAGCGCATGTACCGACACCACCAAAGGCAGACTGATGGAAACTAGCCGGGATTTGAAAGCAGAGTCTCTTGCTAGGGATGAGTCTCTTATCGAACCGGGTCATTTCGGGGACTCCAAGGACAATATTGTAATTATTAAAGACTTTGTATCTCCTTTGGATTTAGAACATATGGCAACCTTTCTTCCTCATTTGAATAAATTCGACAATCCGATGGAAACCGAATACGATGATGATGGTGTTTGTATTTATGATGCTTCGTATTGGTGGGATCGTGTTTGCATGTCCGATTCTCTTCAAGAAGTGAATCCTTTCATTTGGGACATGATTTATGGATATGTTGAAAAAATGAGAAAAGTAATAGAGGACAAGTTTGGAGTGACTTGCTTTTCAAGAAGACCCTGTCTTGTTAGGTGGTTGCCCGGATTGGAGCAGGCACCACATGCCGATAAGCAGTTGAACGACGGATCGCCAAACCCGTTCCCCACCTACGACATAAACAGTATTATCTATTGGAACGACGAATTCGAAGGGGGACAGTTCTATTACCCAGAACACGGTATAGAACTTGAGATAGAGCCGGGAATGGCGGTAGCCCATCCGGGGGATATACACTACCTACACGGCATTAAGACAGTGACCTCCGGCGTGAGGTGGACTACGCCAGCGTTCTACACGATCACCGGCTTACACACATACTCGTTGGCAGCATTCAAAGGAGAATGATATGGAATACGCAGGATATGTTTGTCATCCCGCTTCTGGAATTGCTCTTTACAAGAAGGTTTGGCCGGAAGATTCCAACTTCGTGGAAAGGCTGGAGGATTGCATCGGGGACAGCGAGCATGAGTATTACTCATGGAAGAAAGCCCTTGTCGGTGACATGGAAGAGATGCCCGACTACCGGGATTGCTCTGACTTCAAGATGCGCGTTTCTGACGTTGAGACCTGCCCGGATGAGTTTGATGAGGCTTCCAAGGTTTACCAAGAGGTGAGAACAGGGGTACGAGAGTGTGTGGACCACTACGCAAGTCGCTATGCTCTTCAACTAGATTTTGAGGAAGCAACCAACTTCGTTCGGTACGAGGAAGGACAGCACTTCGCCGTCCATGCCGATCACGGCTTCTCCTATGTCGCCACAGTCTCGGCCATCGGTTATCTGAACGATGGGTATGAAGGTGGCGAGTATCACATGCCCCATCAGAATATGAACTTCCTGCCTGAGTTCGGTGATGTGCTGGTACACCCGTCAACCTTCGTTTATGCCCACGCTTCTTTGCCCGTGACGAGCGGCACGAAATATTCAGCAGTCACCATGTTCGATTACAACGACCGCAATCATCAAGATTCCAGTCCCCCGCAGTATGCAGAACCCGTTTTCACGGAAACTGATCAGATCGTGGTTGCTACGATGTTCCCCGCCGTTTGAAGTTGTAGTGGTATGGAGGGTTTTGTTTTAGAGGGCTATGATTACGAGTCGATTCTTGCTGATGTAGAAGACTTAACTGATTTGTGGTTAAAACACAAGTTGTTGTGTTTTCGTGAGGCCCATCTGACGCCTGATCAGTTGAGTCACGTTATGTTGAAATTCGGTTCGGTAAACAATTATTTCAAGTTAAGTGGTCAGGACCGTCCCTTTGTGGAACCATCACCACAAATTGAAAACAGGGAGACGGCTTGGACGGGGTGGGGGGCGGAGTACGGGCAAGTACATCTGGAAACACACGCGGAGGCTCATGCTATCGCTCGGATGATTACCGACCACGACATGGCTGATGCTCGGGCACAGCAGTTGCGGACCGGTGTTAATGGGTTAACATTTAAATCCTCTTTTGTGGGTTGGCACACAGAGAATCCACATCTTGACTTTCCTCAGATTTGTTCCGCCTTCACGATGCCGTGGAAATCCTGTCCCAAAGATCAAGGGGAAACAGGGTTTGTTAACTATGGTGACTTATACAATTCTTTACCCGATGACCTCAAAGACCTAACGCGTGATGAACCTGCGTTCATTGAGTATCCTCCCGTATCACCGAGTACGAGGTTGAAAACCTATTTGGTGGCGTCTAAAGAGTTCTGTGCCAAAGTCAGGGAAGGACATTGCGGGGATTCAATACCAATACGACCCATCGCTCTGCCACATCCGATTACCGGGGAATACTCAATTAGACATCATAACTGTTCAGCGACTGGTTTTATGAATCCAAATATTTCAGACGATGTTTTTCATAAATTGAAGCAAACCATTACGGACTTCACTATGAATGAAGATAACCAGTTCTGGTGGCAATGGACCGTAGGAGACTTCTTACTTGTTGATTTTTGGATGATGTGTCATTCTGTTAGTAATTTTCCTTTAGGAGAAAGGTCCATGATGGGATGCTTTGGTTGGCCGCTGGAAAAGGTTCATCGATGAAAGTAACTCTCACCCGTGCTCACGATCATGCGCCTCCGGTTCGACAGGCATTGCCGCGACGGGATTGGATGGATGAGACTTACAAAAAACATGCGTACAAGTGCTTGCCTATGACTTCGGCCAACATACACGGCTGGGAGTTGGAGTTACAGCAGGAAGTAGTTGTTCAAGTGGACAGTCCTCCTGTTGGGTCTGATCATTACGGATCAGTTCCAAGAGTGTTGCGTGGAGAAAGGATTACCCATATTGATCACGGGGGAGGCGAATATACCCGTCCTGTAGTTTCTCCTAGCATTATCAACATAATCTCTTTTGATACCGGTTGGTCTATGAAAACACCAGAGGGTATAAGCACATGGATCACGGGTACACCTAATTACTTTATTGACGGTGCGGTTCCGTTGACGGCCTCTATCCCTACTAGTTGGTGGCCCGACCAATGGAACATGAACTGGTTGATAACCAAGTTCGACACCCCTGTGATTTTCCCAAAAGGGATGCCTTTCATGTTCTTCCAGTTTTACTATGATGACTTATTGCCGTCAGTGGAGTTCGATATTGCTCATATGAGTGATGACCCGGAGATGATGAAAGCACGGGATTCTTACTGCAAGGCCAAAACTCAAAAGGAAATAGATGAACCGTGGGTGTGGGGTGGGGGTATACGCACTGGTGTAAATGAAAAGGATGAACGTATCGGTCCGGCGTATGGGGGGCATCCGATTTTAGCGGACATTAATAAATGTCCGGTTCAGCCAAAGGAGCAGTAATGAGTCTTGAATTCAGAGAGGGTGATCATATCCCGTGGGCGTATACGAGAGGTATTTATGGCGACCCCCTATTCTCCGAGTATGAAGGGAAAATGCTTCTAGTTGTTTTTGGGCTGATAACCCCGGAGTTGACTGCCCTGTGTCAACGGTTACAGGATCTGGGGGAAGATTTTCAGTGGACGATTGCTTCTTGGGGATCCTATGAGTGGGACAGGGTAGAACCATACCGCAGGTTACACTCCTCTGCCCAAGCCTTCATCTTCAGTCGCAATGGCACTCTGATATATACATTGAATGAGGGAGAGGACTTCGGCAGTCAAGAAGGGAGGCTACGGAGGATATTTGAGATTCCTATAGAATCGCGTCACATTGGCAATGAATGGCATTACCCGGATTGGCGTGGTACCGGATCGGGCGGTTTCCAAAAGGGGGACAGGCCACTCAATAGGACTCATTTATATCCGGAGCCTACAGAGGATCATGCTGAGTCTTATGAGGCATTGCTTCAGGCGATCTTGGATTATGTGTGTGCCGCCATGTATGAGATGGATGACGATATGAGAGAGTCTTTTTTGGCGGACACTTTGAAAAGTCTAAAGATGTTGCATGATCGCAGATCGCACTTGCGGTATTGGGATGCTTGAACTTGAAGGAGTAACTGGGGCTGACGTTAAGAAAGACCCCGAGTATTTCAAGTCGTTGTTGCGGGAAAATCAAGTGTTGGGGTTCCGTAAGATCGGATTGCCACGGGACGACTTCGAGGATATTTTAATCGGTATGGGGTTTGACGACAGTCCCCTATCCACTGATGTAGATCATGTGACGAGATTTCAGCAATGTGCGAAAGATCCCGAGTTGGCGAAGGCCGAATTGTTTCTCACATGGCATGTAGAAGATACTTTCAAGGAACATCCTGCCGTAGTCATCGCCATGAACATGCACACCTTTGAGGTGGATCAGGATAAAGGAATGACCGGATTCGTAGACATGCACGGTGCGTACACATCTTTTCCAGACAAATGGAGAGAAGGACTAAAAGACGCTCGCACGATAGAAGAACAAGTAGCACACTTCTTGTCGCCGCTGATTCATTCTCCCGTCAAGTTGATAAAAGAGGATGGGCTAACAGGGGAGGCGATACTCCACATGCAGGGGTATAGAGAGGCTACTGAGCCTCCATATCGCATTGACATAGAAACTTGTAATGGTTTAACAGAAGATGACCTCGCAGAAATCAACGCGTGGACTCACGATTACCTGTATACCGAAGCAAATCAGGAGTGGTGGTCATGGGAGCAGGGTGACATGGTGATGTTCGCTGGGATGCGTATGGCACACGCAGTTTCTTGGGGATTTGAATTGGGACAGCGGGTGTTTGATCGGGGGGTGTATCACGGCGGGCATGAAGGGGCACATATGGTTCCGTTGATGGACCCCTCGTTAATAGGTACTTACAGATGAGTTTAGGGTTTGGAGATACTTGGCAGCCCAAGGGTGGTAGGGGAGAGCATTTGGGCGGAGGGGTGGTTCTATACAGGGAACACATCTCAACGGATTGGGACCGCCTCAGAGCCTTCTCAGAGGAGGCTGCGATCAGGGAGAGGGACACGATGTATGTTCCCGGCAAAGACCCGATCGGCGGTGAGGACGGGTACATAAATCGTAATGGGTATTTCTTTCCAACAGAATCAATAGAAGTGATGCCTCAACATTGTGCTTATGTTCAAGCGGACGATAGACCTGAGATACGGGAAGTTCTCAAAAAGTTAGAGGATGCCAAGGACGATTGCTTGTGGGATTACTTGCATCTTTTTCCCATAGCGGGCATGTCTATTTGGTGGAAGATAAAAAGCCACATCTTGGTATATCCAAAAGGTGGCTACTTGGGAATGCACGCCGACACCAGCACCGACTACGCCTACGGTTCACCCACTCCGACAGATCAGATCGCTACCAGAACCGTGGTTTCAACTATTGCTTTTTTTAACGATCATGTAGAAACCGAGGAAGAATTGGATGGGACCAACTTCACAGGGGGAGTCGTCCATTTTGGATACTTGGGAATTCAATACAAACCCTCCAAGGGTGATCTGTTGATTTTCCCGTCCAACTACATGGCCTCCCACGCGGTTTCTTTGGTGAGTGGGGGTCCGAGGTACAGCCATGTTGGATGGTATTGTCAGGGAACTCCGAACCCAGAAGTCAATGAGATGGCCGTAGATCCATCTGTTGATCCTGAGGGTGCTAATATATCGACAAACGTGTTTATGGAAAGTGGGTACAGTCTTGAATATCCCCCCAGTTAAAATTGGAATGTTGTCCCCCGGAGGCATGGGCGCAGCCGTTGGGAAGGTGTTGAAGGACGCCGGGCACGAGGTGTTTGTCGCTACCGATGGTCGCTCTGATGAAACTAAAGAGCGGGGGCAGGCATTTGAAGACGTTGGAACCATCAAACAATTAGTAGATCAGGTTGATGTGATTATTTGTATCTGTGGCGGAATGGGTGTGTTCGCTGTTTATGGCATAGATACCGAAAATGAAGTTGTTGAATTTCCGGTGGCACAGGAAGTTGTAGAGGCTGGCTTCAAAGGTATCTATGTTGATTGCAATACTATTATCTCTGATCCTGCTCAGGCTCGTTGGGAAGTGGCTCTGGCTGATTATGTGAATTCAAACGGAGCGTCCTATGTGTCGGCTTCTCTTTATGGGTATCCGGATCGGGATGGCCGTGTGATGTTTGTGAGTGGCGATTCTGCTGAGGATGTTGTAGCGATATTGCCGCGAGAAGGCGAGATAGTTGGCGGTACGAGACATCCTCGCAGTGACACCTTGGGTGCCTTACATATTGAGACGGTAGAAGGTGACGCAAAGGGACACAAGCGTTACATGATTGAAGAAAATGTTCCCTCCAATCCCGAAAACTATTCACGAACTGATGATAAGTGGGTAGAGGAAAATGGCTGATTCAGTTAATCGTGGTAGTCACAAGTTCACCCGCATCAAGCACAAGGCGGGGTTGGTTGTCTTTCCAGATGCTGCTGAAATAGACCAAGAGTTTCTAGAGGGTTGGGTAGAACGGCGTCGTGCTTTTGGTGTAGGAGACGATACGGGAAACACTGATCGCCGTTTGAAAACAGTTGAAGATTATACGATTGATGAGGACGGCAACTACATCAATCGTGGGGGGTACAAGTTCACTCCTAAACAATTCAACACGACTCCGCTACGTCTTGTTGGATTGCTGTACGACGCAGAGCCAGAAGATAAAGCCTTTGTTGAATATTTGGATTCAGTTATGGCCTTGTGTTTAGAGGAGTACATGGTGATGTATCCCGAGGTTCGCGTTTCAATCTGGTACCGAACCCCTAGCCATGCTGCTGTTTATTCTGATGGACATTCGCTGGGACCGCATTCCGATCAGGGCGTTGAACGTGTCGGAACCGGCCAATGGGGGTATGGCCCAGCGGATGAGAGTGACAAGCCCATAAATGAGTTCCCGACGAAGACTGTTGTAACGGCTTCCTTAGTTCTAAAAGATACTGCCGAAGGTGGAGCGATGCGCTTCCCTCACGCGGAGCATAAGGAAAAGTTCGCTGTTGGAACGGCGGTATTTTACCCATCGTCCTACATCGGTTCCCATTCGGTGGAACTCATTACTGGCGGGGAACGTATTTCTTACTTACAGTTTTATTGCCAAGGCACACCGATAGACGGACAGAGCCAAACGCATGTGGACGCATGGCGTAACAGGGAGGGGAAGTGGGTTCCTCCCTTGCATGGTGCAGATGGAGCGCCGAGCAGTCAAGTACCGTGACCGAAATTCATCAAACCGTGTCGCATGCCGTAATCCGCTAAAAGATTGTTTCTTCGGTCCAGCAACTTATCGTAATCGTTGAAGATATTGCTGAGTATGGGAATCCCCTTTTCTGGACTTCCCTGTGAGTAGAACTCTAAATAGGAATATCTGTTTCCTTTAGTAATCGGTTTGATTTCATGGGCAGCCACAAAGTTGCAGGGGGACACAACTACGTCCCCGGCCTTTGCTTCCACGGCCACATCAAGGTATGGATATTTCATCTCCCCACCGGAATAATCATCATTAAGCAATAGTTGAAGGCTGATGGTTTGGACGTTGGTGCTGTGCTTGCCCAGATAAGAACCAGTGGGGTATTTGAGGTAGTGACCTTCGCTTCGCCACCAGACGGTTTCTAGCATCATCACGGGAAACAGGTCGATGTATTTGAGGGCACATTTGTATAACGCGTCTTTGAATAGTTGTGTATCTAGGTGGCGGATAGGGATAGGGGCTTCGTTGATTTCGTGTAATAGGAATTGGTACCCGTCTTCGTTCAGGGCAATATCATGTCCATCTTCGTCGGTTGTATATTCCCATCGGGAGGCATGGGATTCTTCGGCCAGTTGATCAAGATGAGGTAATAGTGTGAGTTGATCTATTTCCACTACATCGTGGAACTGTACGATCCCACCACCCAGATTGCTGATCTTGTCCCTGTAACCGAGTATTTCATCAAGAATTTCATTTGTCATTTCCGGCGTCACGACTGTCCTCTTACCAGATTCTGTTCTACAACATCTTCGTGGGCATACGCCTTCTTCAGTCCTATCTCCCCCTCTAGCGATCTGTTTTGGAATACCGGGTTGACGGAACTAGTTGCTGTTCTGTCCGTGTTGCCTTGCTGCGTCTTGAGTGCGTACTTGGCGTAATCTTCGTAGATATTCATTAGCCAGTGCGGCTCACACCACGCCTGTATTTCATCGGGTTCAAATACTTCGACCATTACTTCTGGTGATGGGCTTCCGTGGGACATGAACTCCAAATAGGAGTACCGGGTACCTTCAATCACCGTGTTGACCCCGTGCGCTCCCATGAAGTTGGCTGGGAAGATTAAAATGTCACCTGCTTGTCCTTGGTGTTCGATGTTCAGATAGGGGAATGTGATCTCCCCTCCGAGGTAGTTGGTGCCGTTCAATTCTTTGGGATCTTTGATGCCGTTGTTCAGATACAAGATAATGGCGAGTGTTTGACGAGAGCCATTCTGTGCGTGAGGAATGAATCGTTGTCCTTCCATCACCCTGTAGTTGGCGTCGTTGTCGTTGTGTACTCCTAAGAAACTGCCCGGATCGTAATGTAGAACGTGTCCCCTTGAACGCCACCAGATGGTGCCCAGCACAAGGGGGAACATATCTATGTATTTAATGAGGCATTTGTATATGGTGGCTTCGTAATGTTGAAAGATGTCAACGATGTTTTGAGGAGTGTCTTGTTTGACCGGCTGTAACAGACGAGTCGGTACCATTTTGACTTGTTCTAATGAGAACTTGTTGCGATCAATGTTGAGGGCGTAAGTGGTTCCAGTCTCGTCCGTTTCATAGGTCCAGTTCTGTTCAAAGGCTTCGGACGCATTGTCATCAATCCAAGATAAGAACGACGGATCCACAGTGCAAGTGTTACTAAAATTGACTACGCCCCCACCAAGATGATCTGCTTCTAGGTTTTGGATTTCCTTTAAGGTTTCATCTGTTATTTCAGGGGTGGAGGCATCAAATATGTTCATAGGACATCAATGGGCCTTTTGGATCGGACTCGACAGGTCGTAATAATGGATTTATCTCACCGTTGGGTGGTCCTTCGCCTTTGGTGTTCCACCTTGAATGTGGGGATTGGGTAAACCTTTCCCAATCTTGATGAAGCCATGGCAGGTAAATGGCCTGACACCAATGTCCAGAATCTGATTCATAAATCGGAATTAAGGGGGAAGGTTCGGCTTCGTGTATTCCTTGACCAAACACAGATTGGTAGTCGTACCTTATGCCACCAGTGATGTCTCGTACACCGTGCGTACCAACATAGTTCGCGGGGAAGAATAGGATGTCTCCGGTACGCGGCTTGTAAGTAAGATTGTTAAGGAATGGAAACCACATCTC
>Ga0315334_10002115_pt1 | contig 12363 bp, 17 predicted proteins | sample M150034915metaG_FD_205555 | JGI IMG/M metagenome (GOLD analysis project Ga0315334, IMG submission 205555) | Ammonia-oxidizing marine archaeal communities from Monterey Bay, California, United States - M1 500m 34915 | ecosystem: Environmental > Aquatic > Marine > Intertidal zone | place: USA... | reverse complement strand
CGTTTGTTGCATCCTTAATCTCCTTTACAAAATCATCAATAGAAAGTTGGCGTACATCGCCAGTTGTCCTATCACGAACATTCAAGATAGGAGAATTCACTTCTTTTTCTCCAATAACCAAAACATAACTAATCCATTCCTTTTCTGCATCTCTAATTCTTTTGTTAATTGTATCATTTCTATCATCAATATCAACTCGTACATTTTGTTTAGTTAATTTGTTAGCAAGTTTACTAGTAAATTCTAGAAAATTATCCTTGATGGGAATTAATCTCACTTGTGTGGGTGCCATCCAAAGTGGGAATTGTGGTCTTTTACCTTCTTTTGCTTGCTTAGCAAATTTTTCTAATAGTGCATAAATCACTCGCTCTACTGCACCAGACGGTGAATTGTGTAAAATTATTGGATTTTGTTGTTCATTTTTTTCGTTGGTAAATGTAATGTTATAACGTTGAGCATTTTCAACATCGATTTGGTCAGTTGATAATGCACTAGCCTTACCCAAATTATCAACAAAATTGAATTCCCATTTTAGTACAAAGTAAAAGAATTTCTCTTTCCACATTTCAACTAAAACAGGTTTCCCAACTTTTGAAACCATCTCGCTGATTAATCCTTTGTTTTTATTGTAAAAATCTTCAGTAAATCTAATACCAACCTCATAATCATTATTTTCAATTCCCAATCCTGATAAAACTTCACGAGAAAGATCAAACCGTTTTTTAAATTCATCTATGGCTTGTGGCACATCCTTACAAAATGCGTGACAATCAGGCATAGTAAATGCCCTTAGTCTTCTCAAGCCAACAAGCTCACCGGATTGTTCTCTTCTAAAACTATAGCGTGTAAGTTCATAAAGTTTGTATGGTAAATTCTTGTAGGACAATTGAAAATCGCTTGCCATTAAAAATTGTCCAAAACATGCTGCGAATCTTAAGAAAAGATGTTTACCCTCCGAGTCTATACTATATTGTCTTGCAGGGAATCTGTTAAAGTAACTTTCCATACTTGGATGATGTGAATCATACATGATTGGTGTTTCAACTTCAACACCACCATAATCACGAATTTTATCTGTAACATACTGCTCAATCTGAGATTTAATTAGCCTACCATTAGGATAAAACCTCATATTTCCTGAATCAGACGCTGGTTCATAATCAGCAATTGCAAGTTTTTTCATCAGGTTTACATGTGGTGGCGGCTCATCAACATGCCTTTTTTTTGCCGATTCATACTTTGCAAGCATTTCTAATTGTTTGTGATTAGAGAAATTGAATTTTTCAATTTCTTCCATTTTACCATCAGGTGTCATTATATACCAATATGATTTGATTTTGGATTCTGATTCTAATGCTGTAGATGTTTTTTCTTTAGATAGATCATTGGATGAATCTTTAGAAAAAACTTTAGAACTTTCTGCAAGTGGATGTCCTTTAACTTGTATACTAAATGCCTTTGTCCAACCAAATGGTGCACGCATAACATTAATTCCAGTACATAATTCCTCCATTTCTTTTAAAATCTTAAGACCAGTACCAGGTGATGCAAGTATGGAACTCAAATGTGCATATGGATATAACAGTAATTTATCACATCCAACTTTTTTCATTGATTCTTGAATTTCAACAATTGCATTTTTTGCTACATCTGAATCATCATCCTTCTCAACTGCAGTAAAACATACTACAACTTCGTCTATCCGAATTTTTTTTGGTTCTATTTCTTCCGCTGACTTTATTTCTTTCTTTGTTGGTGTGTATTCTATACTATCACAATGAAGCTGTAAAATACGCATAATCTCACACAGATTCAATTATTGAATTAAGTGTTATCAATTGGTGAATGCCTATATTACTAACTAAAACCTGCACCAAATTGATCACCCTTTGTTAACGGATCGATATCAACACCTTTTTTTAGATTTAAGTACAAAAATGCCTCATTAACCAGCTCTGCAGCATCATCATCAGCAAGACCATAATTCTTTTTAGCAAAATTATGATATTTTTTTAATTTATTTTGATTCTGTTCGTCAATTGATATATTATCAGAAGTAAGCATTTCTGCAATTTTTTCAATTCTTAAATCATGATCAGATTTTTCCATATAATACTATCATCTTTGTCTTTTAAAAAATTGTTTAACTATTCGTTTTCATCATGTCCTAAAATATGATTGGCACAATAATATTCATCATTCATAGTACAATAATAAAGTGAATTTTGATTACATAATGAACAAAGCGGCTTTTCATCTTCTTTAGCCAGTTTACGATGATAGAACCTGTTTGACGTCACAAAACAAGTTTATTCATGTACTTTAAATTGATTTTATGGATCATCATAACTTTGATGGTAGAGATATTCCACATATTCAACTAAATTCAAATATGACAATTGAGGATCTGGTGGACGTTTATGCTTCAACTGGTTTTAATGGAAGACAACTGGGTGAAGCGTCAAAACTTTTTGCAAAAATGATAGAAAACGACACAACAATTTGCCTAACTATGGCTGGAGCAATGACGCCTGTTGGTTTTGGTGGAATAGTTAAAACACTTATTGAAAAAGGGTTCATTGACTGGATTATAACCACTGGTGCTAATGTTTATCATGAAGATCATTTTGCATGGGGACTTCCCATAAAACAAGGTCATTTTGATGTAGATGATAATATACTCTATGAAAAGGAAATCGTACGTATTAGAGATATCTTTGTAAAATATTATGAAACATTAGAAATGCAAGATCAAGTAATTCAAAAAATGTTTAAAGAAAAATTTGTTAATGAACCATTTACAACTGCTGAATTTTGTAATATGCTAGGAAAAATCAGCAAGGAAAAAGCTAAATTTCCTGAAAAAAGTTTTGTAACATCTGCATACGAATATGATGTACCAGTGTATGTTTCAACAATAAAAGATTCTTCGCTTGCGCTAAATCTAGCCATTCAAAGATTAAAAAATAAGCAATTTAACTTAGATTTTGTCCGTGAAATTTTAGAGCAAGCTGCTATAGTTTACAATTCAAAAAAATCTGGAATTCTTGAATTAGGTGGTGGAGTTCCAAAAAATACAGCACAACAAACTGGTCCATTGCTTGATCAAATATTAAGAAAGGACCATGGTGGTCAAGATTACATTATTCAGATTACTGATGCACGACCAGATACAGGTGGTCTTTCTGGTGCAACTTTGCAGGAAGGTAAAAGCTGGGGCAAAGTTCAAGATTCACATAATGATTTAATAACAATTTATGCAGATGCAACAATCGCTTTCCCAATTCTTGCCTTATATGCTATAAGTAATCAAAAACCAAGAAAACATAAAAGAATCTATAAAAAACTTGATAAGTATTTTAGTACTTTACAATTAGATGCAATTAAGATTCCGGATAAATTTGCAAAATTATTAAAAGAAAGCAATATTAATTTGGATTAATTATCCGCGTTTTTTCTGTTTCCCTTTTCTACGTGTTGCTTTTTGATCAGCCCATCTCACATGCTTACCCTTTTTTCTAGCTGGCATAACTAATACATATTTTCTCCATGTATTAGGTTTTCTTAAAATTTATCATATCTTGCACGTTCTAGTGATCTATCATCCTTTGTTTCTTTTTTCCATTCTTTGTAATGTGTCTTACAAAGAACTGATTTTTTTCCACTGGATGAAACATGTAATCCAGCATCCTCAACTTTGGTAGTACTAATGGAGCGTACTCCAACATCATCACATCCTGACACATTACATTTTCCACCCTTTGCAATAATTCCCATAATAATTTTTATAATTAAATAATTAATAAACGAATCATTTTACAATTGTTCGTTTATAAAGAGGAATTATAATTTTTAAATTAAATGGGTGGATCAAAAAACAAATCACCTGCACAAAAGGATAAAGCGCAACAAAAGAAAGATGCAGAAGCAAAAAAAGGAAAAAAATCTAAAGGTGAAGACTCGAAGGTTGAGATTTCTGTTTTAATTAACGAATCTCAGGCTTTAAAATATATCAAAAGTGCTAATGTAATTACTGCGCATGATTTAGCAAAAAATACATCAGTTAAAATTTCTACTGCAAATTCATTCCTGCAAAAATCACTTGAAAATGGAATTGTAAGAAGAATTGGCGGTTTTAGCGGCCACCATGTTTATCAAACGGTTTCAGAATAAAGTGTCAAAACATCTCCAGTTTTCATATCTTTTAGATTTTCAATACCAGAAAGTAATCTACCAATTGGTGTCATCGGTTGTCCATCTAACACATCATTAAGAAAAAAACATATACATCCACCAGACGGAAAATATGCAATATCACCTTTCTTAAAATCAGTTTTTTTGCGTTCCATGCCAGAATCTATGTTTGTTTTAATATATACAACTGACTTGTTCATTCGATGTATATTATCATGTATTGGAATTGATCTTGTAATCAATCCGATAGTTCTAGGTGAAAGATGTCGTTTTAATTGGCATGCAATTCTTGTTTTTCCTTTTATCTCTAAAAAAAGATCAATGATAGAAATAGAATTAGAAGGCATTTTCTATCATCTAACTAGTAGAATATATAACCGCATTTATGGTTTTTATTATGGTAAAGTCAGATGATGCTAATTCTAGTATCACTGAGTCCTATAAAAAATTGCGTGAAGATGAATTAACTTTAGATGGTAAGATATCAGAAAAAAATCAGGCGATAATTGATAAAGAATGTGAGGTGATTCAAAATCGGGAGGTAATAGAACGTGATCCTGTACATGAACCAATAGAAATTATCAGTAAAAAAGGTCCAGTTAGTACTGGGCCACCAACGTTAACTAGGTTTGAAAAAGCACGTATAATGGGAGCTCGTGCACTACAACTATCATTTGGTGCGCCGAGCTTCATTGAAATTCCAAAAAATGCAACAACTTCACTTGAAATTGCGATGGAAGAATTAAACAAGAGAGTGATACCGATTATAATTAAAAGAACACTTCCTAATGGGGATTTTCAGAATATTGCCTTAGAGCAATTCGAATAGACGAATCATCTATAAAATTTAAAAGAACCAAAAAATTCTTTTAAGTGCTAATGACGGAACATATCAAAACACAAGAATCAACAAACAAACTCAATGAAACGTTATTTTTAGTAAATGATGAACCTGTTATGGAAAGTGCATTAGAAGTATTAACAATGTTAGCGAATACTGATGAAATTAGAATCAAAGGAAGAGGAGAAACTTGTCCAAATACAGTTGCTGTAGCTAACATACTTACAGAAAATATGTTAAAAGGAAAATCAAAAATAGCAAAAATTATTGTTGATAGTGATATTATGGATAATGGTTATATGATTTCAACAATAGAGATTATTATTAAAAAAATTAATTAAAAGACGCTTCCTGGACCTTTCAAAAGCATATTTTCACACTCTTTACAAATCTCATCATCAATATTAGTTTCTAAATTATGATGTATATCACAGATCAGTAAACTTGATTTTATGTAATTACACAGACCAATAAATTTTGACAGGCTAGAAGGTGTATATGCTTTATCTGATGATAAACTATCACTAATATCATCAAGCATGATAGCAACTTGTTTATCTTCTAGAAGTTTTTCAATCAGTTTTGGATCACCGCGTGTACCACGAATATAATTACTAATTGCGGCTTGAGTTACGCCTAACATTTTTGATATTTCATCTTCACGAATATGATGCTTATTTGCAAGATCCTTAGCTAATATTGCGCGTAATGCAGGAATTAATGATTTTGATTCTATTTCAGCTGGTAACAGCATAATAAAACACGTTATCAATAATATAAAAATCCGATTAAAATTAGCTATAACTATTTACTCATAATTCGTATAGAATTTTTGATAATGTATGAATATATCAGAAAAAAATGTTAGGGTACTTTTAGAGGAGATCACCTCACAGTGTGATGCAGATTGGATTGCATTCTCTGGTGGACTTGATAGTAGTATATTGGGACAAATAAAAAAAGAACAAGGTTTGAAAGCCATAACAGTTGTCACTAAAGATTTTCTTGGAACTGATTTAGAATATTCACAAATTATGGGAAAACATATTGGCGTTCATTTAGAGTTAAGATATGTAAATATCAATGATATATTAGATGCGATAATTGGAACAATTAAAATTTTAAAAAACTTTAACGATATTGAGATTAGAAACTCAATAGTTTCGTATCTTTACTTAAATACACTAAAAGAAAAAAATGTGAAAAAAGTCATTACTGGCGATGGGGCAGATGAAATCTTTGCAGGCTATAACTTTTTGATAAAAAAGAATCGTGCTGAACTGCGAACAGAATTAAGAAGGATGAAAGAAATAATGCATTTCACGTCGGAAAAAATTGCTAGTGAGTTAGGAATATCAGTTCAAATGCCATACATTAATGAGAATATTATAGAGTTGGTTGAAACTTTACCAATTGAGCATCTAGTAAATCAAAAAAATGGCATCAAATTTGGTAAATGGATTTTGAGAAAGGCATTCGAAAATGATTTGCCGTCTAGTGTTATTTGGAGAAAAAAAACCCCAATGCAAGACGGTTCAGGCACAGCAGGTCTAACAAAAATGTTTGACTCTGTTATTACAGATGATATTTATCAAGAAAAAATAAAAAAAATCAAAAGCAAAGATGGCGTCACAATAAGAACGAAGGAATCGTTACATTACTACGAACTATATAGAGAGAATTTTAAAGCTCCTGAATATAGTAGTAACAAAAACCTCTGTCCAGATTGTAATGCTGAAATAGTAACTAATTCAAAATTTTGTAGAATGTGTGGAAAGTTTCCACTCTAAAATTATTTTTTATATTTTTTTGGTTTTTTTACAAAAATTCTTTTACATCCATTACAACAAAAATAATATTTTTCCCCGTCATGCTCATGAATTAAAGCTAAAGATTCATCCATTTCTATTCCGCAAACAGGATCAACAGGCATGGCAATTAATATTAATTAAATGTATAAGTATGTTATCGAATTTAGCCGATGTTTACAAGAAAGCCCACAATAAGTAATGCACCTGTAATTCTACTGAAATATAATGTTAAGCTCATAACTGGAACAAGATTAGTTAATTGCTCATAGTTTTGTTTTAGTCTGTGCCCAGATTTTATTATGAGTGGGATTGTAGCTAAAAGGATTAAACATGAAATAGGGAAAATTTCAAAAATAATAGCGGTTATAGATGTAACATAAACAATAGCAGGAAATACCCATAAGACTGAACATGCCTTTTGCTTTCCAATGCTAATAACGAGTGTTTTTCTTCCTTTTGCCTTGTCTGCATCATGATCAGGAAATGATGTAATAAATAAAACAAGTGAAGATAATACACCAACAACAATCCCTCCCAATATTACAGATTCACTGATTTGTGATGTTTGAATAAAATAAGTACCAATTACAATCAACGTTCCTTTTATGCTAACAAATACTTCTGCTAATCCCCAATTAACAATTTTTGTTGAATAAAAATAAATAGAAATAACTGCAAATGCGAGAATCATTCCTATAATGATACCGTCTGTAATAACAAAATACACTCCAATTATCGCACCAATTACCAGAAAAACTACACCGCCAGCATAAACTTGTCTAGGCTTTAAAATGCCCTCAGATAAAACACCTGAACCACCACTCATTTTTGTCCGTTTAGTTGTAGTATCAATTCCACGCTTGAAATCCCAATAATCATTAAACAAGTCAACACTTGCATGAAGTGCAAGTACACCCGCCATTGTTAACACAGCATCAAATACAGTTACACTACTAGTATGCCACCAAGTAATAGCTAGACCAACTGAAACTGCTATAACTGAAGCAAGTAAAAAACGAATTCGAATGGCGCGGAACCAAGCATATATCATTAAACTAAAGATTCATTACTTACACTAATTGGTTTTCTTCCCATAAATCCAGAATTCTTTTCATGCCAAAATTTAATCTCCGTTTCTCCCTCTTTCCAACAAAGCCAAATTTCCTCATCAAAACGTTTTGCAGGAAAATCAAGCAGACCCTGTTCAAGTCCTTTTAATACTACACCTAAACTTTCCAAGTCCTCTATTGATTGATAAAATTCAGTAACTTTTCTGTTCAATTTTTGTTTTAGAATAGTATAATCAACCATAGAAGTTTTTGACGTAGAATCTGAACTTATTTGTTGCTCAATTGTTATGATCTCATTCTTTAGCGTTTTTGAATAATTAAATTTCTTAATTACTGTTGGAAGTATTTTGTTCGCATCAGTTATAGAAAAATATGTAGTCATAAAACACACTAGATAATCAATAATTTAAAGCATAATTATCATAACGATACTCGATAATAATCCCATCGTTCAGGATCAAATTTTGTAACAAATTCTGCCTTCTCCATACCGTTAACACGGCTTGCAATAACATCCCTAAATGCAAAACTTGTGAGAAAATCATAATTCATTGTATGAGCTTGCATCAAGAATGATTGTCTTAATCTATGTCCAGCACCAAGCCCCCAATAACCCATGTTTACCGCAATTGGCTCCAAAAATATAGTATTTCTTTTACCATGATTCAAATCATTAATTTCAGATCTTAATTTGTAATTTTCTAGTGGTCCACCCTTTGCAAAGCCAATAATTGATCCATCCAAAGTATTCAACCGTAAAGTTGTCAAAACTGTTTCAGAGTCAGTTAATGATTCAATAAAATTATTCTCATTAAATCGCAATGGCCTTGGTAGCTGTAAGAAAATTGAATTTAGATGGTTAATAAATTTGATATCTTGTTTAATTTTCATATGCTCCATTTTAGTCACAAATTTTAGTTTTTTATTTGCAAAATCATTTTGGATCTTAATTTCCTGGTCGCGCAATTCTGTAAAGCTTTGAACATTTTTCATAAAATTATCACTCATCTCTTTTGAAAGGCATTGTAAAACTAAATTAGACATTTTCAACTCATTTTTAATTAAATCATCAAAATATGCTACAGAGCGCTGAGCCAATACTTCCGGATGCCATCCAAGGGCATGTGAATTCATTTTTGCTACATGCATGGCTTTTGAAAAATCACCAAGTGCATAACTTGTCATTCGATCAATTACTGAAAGTAACCAGCCTAACCAGATATAATGTTCTTGTTTTTCTGGGTTATTTTTTATAAATTTAGAATTCTCGAAACATTTTTGAATAGATTTTTCACCATTCTCTTTTAATTTTCCACTCCAAGGATACGCGGTTCTAAGTATTATAGCCTTGATAATTTCAAAATCTGCTCCTGATTGTGTAATTAGATTTTTAATTATGTGATCTGATGATAAGTGTTTTAAAACATTATCTTCAGATGGTTTATCAATAATTTTATTCGGTTCAAAGTCATGAAAAATTGCCGAAACAAAAAGATATTTTAAATCTTCAGATGATAAATTGGAAATTCGCTTCGAATCACCAACTAACAATACGCCTAAGGGAATTTCTAACAAATGATCAATATTATGATATCCGTAATATTTTTCACCTAATCCGCTTGATTGAAGATTATTAATTGTATAATCAAGCATCATTTGATAACATGCTTCATTAAATCCGTTTTTTTCAGCCAGCCTGATAACTTCATTCTTCAGATATGTAATATTAGAAATACCGGAAGACAATTTTATCATTTATTCATTTTTGGTTGATACTTCTTTTAGGGTATATGCATAGATCGGATACAATTCGCCTGTTACTCTATGATGATATTTCCATTTTGTTTTACTGAATATTTTTCTCGTAAATGATTTTTGTGTTTCCGGATGCAATTTAGTGTAAACATCTCCTCCGATAAGAAGCTGGTTAGGTTTCGCCATGTTTTGAATTTTAGCTGCCATATTCATTGATGGACCCAAAATATCAACATGAGATTTCATTTTGTCTGAACCGTAACGAACTATAATATTTTGACCATGATCAATACCGATCTTTGCAGCAAGAGGAGGATAATCACTATCTGTCAGTATTGGATTAATACCATCAGTTAGTACCCTTAACATGGATTTTGCACAGTTCACTATATTATCTGCAGGATAAATTAGATCATTTTCTGCATTAAAATACGCAAGTACAGCATCACCCACAAATTTTAGCATGTAACCACCAAATTGAGTAACAGTATACGCCATTTCTTGAGCAAATGAACTTATGACAGTAACAACTTTTTCTTCCGGTAACGATAGTGACATATTCGTTGAACCAACTAAATCTATATACATTACAAAAATGTGTACTCTAGAATTAACATGGTTACGCAAAAACTCTTCTGACTTGTCAACAAATGGAGGATATTCTATACCATTCTTTACAGAATTTAATACCCTTTCCTGTGCCTTTTTGATTAACGTATCTGAATCTACAGTTTTTTCACCCGCTTGAAACATCCTTTCGACAACAGATTTGGAAGTTGTAATTTTCTTAGAAGTTTTTATTAACCCTTTCACTTTTTTGGCCTTTTTCGAAACTACTTTTTTAATTTTATCTCGCTTCAATTTACATCAATCAATCCTCAAGCTTACTTTCTTGAAACGAATCAGAACCATACCAACAATATCTAAAATAATCCAAACACCATTCATGAAACATATCATTATCACTGTAAAACATTTCGGTAATATCTGCCTCACCATTACTATTTGGAAAAAAAACACATGCTTCTTTTTCGTTTAAAATTGTAACAATTTGAACAGATTTTTTCATTTTTCTTTTTATCAACCCTTTTTCCATTAATTCATAAAAACCCGATTTTTTAAGCATGGTTATTCTGCCTTCTGGTACAATTGCAGACTCTGAAACAATGTATTCATACTTAATACCATTTTTAATTTTCTTAACAACAGGATCAAAAAGATCTGCAGGGATCTCTGATAATATTTCGTAAATGTATTCATTTGCATTTTTATAAACAGATTTCCATTTTTCCAATGTTTTAGTTATTCCCTTAATGTGTGAACCCGTTGCAAGCTGACCAGCTCGCATAACAAACTTTACTGGAATGTCACCGAAGTCATGATCTAAAAAATAATCTCTGTGTTGTGACAGAAATAATATGGATGGTATTTCAGCACACATTGTTCGTCCAAAAGTTGTAAGACCGTACTTACCTTCCTTATCTTTTGCTATTAACCCACTTTGTTCTAAACGTACCAAATTTCTGTGAACCTCCTGTTTTGTCGCATCTAATTCTTTCGCTAATGGCTCAATCCTTTTACGATTTCTTTCTAATAATTTAAAAAGAATGTTAAGTCTCTGGAGACTAGCAAGTTCTAGGAAATTTTCTGATACTTTCTCATATATTTTTGTCATTTGACTATTTTTCTCGACATAATGAATAAGATGTGACAATTTTAATTTTTGGAAAAACGTAAGCTGCTACGATGAATTATCAGCTGATCAGCTTACGAGAATATATGATCAGGGTAGGAAATATTACCATATGGTAAAAATAACCACAAAAAGAGGCACTTCAACTGCTGATGCAGAGAATGTCAAAAACTGGGCAGGAGAAACGTTCAAACAAATCCAGAAAGAACGACTCGTTGTGGCTGGTGTAAATACCGATCTAGTTCAAAAAAGAGGAACTAGTTCAATCAAGGCAAAAGACATACCGGATGTTCCACAGCCTTCATTGAAAGGTCAAAAGCTCACCACACAAAGAGGCACTTCAACAGTGACCCTTTAATCTCTTTTTTTAAAAAAATCTTGTTTAATTCAATGTGTAAATGATAAATAGTTGGATTTCTTTGTTAAATTATGCCAACAGTATCAACAGGAAGAGGAACCGGTACTAGAAAAATCACGGCTACCAAATCAAAAGCTGCTAAAAAGCGAAAGCCAAGCATGAGATCTGGTAGAGGAATGGTAAGTCGCTGATATTATTATTTTTTCTTAAATTCAGCCTCTTTACTATCTATTTTTCATAAATTCATATATTGTTTTTATATTTTATAAAAAATACTATGGGAAATAAAATAAAATGTACACATATTCTTGTACAAAAACAAAGTGAAGCCATTGCTATACTTGATAAAATAAAAAAAGGCGAAAAGTTTGGTAAACTAGCCAGAGAACTTTCTATTGATACTGGGAGTGCAAAAAGAGATGGAAATTTAGGTTTTTTTGGAAGAGGAAAAATGGTTAAGGAGTTTGAAACTGCAGCGTTTAATCTACAAGTAGGCCAAATTTCAGAACCAATCAAAACACAATATGGTTATCATATAATCAAAAGATTATTGTGATTAAAAAAAGTCATCGATAGTACGTTCGGTTTTTTCTAGATGTTTTGATAATTTTTCAGCCATATTATTTGCTGATTTAATCTTT
>Ga0315334_10002113_pt1 | contig 12366 bp, 7 predicted proteins | sample M150034915metaG_FD_205555 | JGI IMG/M metagenome (GOLD analysis project Ga0315334, IMG submission 205555) | Ammonia-oxidizing marine archaeal communities from Monterey Bay, California, United States - M1 500m 34915 | ecosystem: Environmental > Aquatic > Marine > Intertidal zone | place: USA... | reverse complement strand
GCTTTCCCTGGGTGAAGTCCTTGCAACCTTTGGTTTGGTCACCATTGGGTTATTGATATTTGGCTGTTCTGGTAGCAAAGCGTTGTTGCTGGGATGCCTTGCAGTGGCGACCGCACCAGCGACAACCATCTTGGTCCTGAAAGAGTTTCGATCCGAGGGCCCAGTCACCGAAAGCACTAGCTTTCTGGTGGCAATGAACAATTTTGCTTGCATCGTGATGTTCGAACTAGCGTTCCTCGCCATCTCTCTGTTCCAGAACAAACTCGAGATGCCCTTCGGCGATCAACTTGGAAGCCTGTTCTTGAACATTGCCGGCTCTGCTGGACTTGGGATCGCGGGTGGACTTCTTGTCAGCTACGGCTGCGGCTTTCTCAATATGAAGCGGTGGATCGTACTTCTGGCCGCAGCCGCAACTTTCCTGCTGGGCATCTGCGAGTCCTTAAATATTCCTTACATGATCACTTTTCTGATCATGGGGGTCACTGTCGCCAACACCTCGGATTACAAAGCAAAGATTGTCGATGAGTTGGACCACCTTTCAGGTCTGCTGGCAGTTCTGTTCTTTGCTGCCCACGGAACTGAACTCGACGTCAACGCCTTTTTGGCGGCCGGAACGCTTGGGCTGGTCTACATTGTGTGTCGGATGGCTGGTAAGTGGCTGGGGGTGTATGTGGCAGCACGAGCCACAAAACAACCAATGGAAGTTCGCAACTGGGTGGGCAGCTGCCTCTTTGCGCAAGCTGGTGCCGCGATTGCTCTGGCGACCATCGCTGGGCAACGCGACAAAGAGTTGGGAGGGGAAATCCAAGCCATCATTCTTGGATCAGTTGTGCTCTTCGAGATTATCGGCCCCCTGTTCATCCGCCAGTCACTTCTGCAAACGGGAGAGGTCCCTCTCGCTCAAGCAATTCATCACACGTCGCGGACCCCGCTTGGTCAGTTGCGTACTGTGATTGATCGTTTCCGTGATGCCATCCGAGGCACCGGCGGTAGTGACCCCGTGGAATCCAAGGTAAAAGTCAGTGACCTGATCCGAAAAATTAAAGGCATTCATCAGTCCGACAATTTGGACGATGTTGTGTCCCACATCGAGCACAGCCACGACAATACTTATCCCGTAATCGATGACAGGACGACGGTCGTCGGCGTCATCCGATATCCTCTCTTGAGTGACGTGATGTTCGACCACAGTGCATCACAACTCGTTCGTGCCGAAGACTTGATCAGCGAAGCCACTGCCCTGCTCTACCCGGACGAACCGGCATCTCGGGCGTTCGAACTGTTTCAAGCAGAAACCGATGATTGCATTCCCGTAGTCACGCGGAATGACCCGCATGAACTCTTAGGCGTTGTCCGTCGAAGCGACGTCATGCACACCCTGATCACGCAACGTCGAAAACGCAAATCGCCTTGAACAACGGCCATCCACTTGCGGTCGGGCAAGTGAACGGCAGAGACCTGGGTTGCTGGGCAAGCAAACTGCGAAGCGAACTGAGCGAACCGCTTTCGCTCACTGCCCCGTTGAAAGCAAACCACGGCAACGCCCGTCGATTCAACCCTGAATGTGGCTAGCATTGATTGCCTTTCTGATTGCTGGCAATCAGAAGCAAAGACAATTTGAGACAGATGGCCTGTCCCAACAAACGGCAAATCAAACTGAACCATCACAAGACGAGTGCAACGGACTGACCGAACGTGGCGTGGCGAAAACAAACGTTGCTGTGAGCAAGCATGTCTCTTGATTAATGATTTGCAAAGATCTGGATTTATCTCCTTGCGAATTTTCTTGGAGAGTGCCACGATCTTCTCAAGAACGATCACTACGCTTACATGACTGGGGCATCATGCTAGCACGCTTGAAGACGTTTACGTTGTTGGGCATCGAAGCGATGCCGGTCGATGTCGAAGTCGATATCTCACCGGCTGCGATGCCAAAGACGATTCTGGTTGGGTTACCGGATGCAGCCGTCAAAGAAAGCACGCATCGTGTTGAACGTGCCATTGTTAACAGTGGCTTTGTACGGCCCCAAGACAGGGTCGTGATTAACTTGGCGCCAGGTGACCTACCCAAGCAGGCAGCATCGTTTGATCTTCCGGTTGCTTTGGGTGTATTGGCGGGCAGCGGTCAATTATCAGTGGAACGGCTTGATGACTTTGCGATCATCGGTGAACTGGCATTGGATGGATCAACGCGTCCAGTAAAGGGTGCGCTTTCGATCGCGATCGAGGCGGCTAAAAATTCACGCCTGCGAGGTTTGGTAGTTCCGACTGAGAATGCAAGCGAAGCTGCGGTTGTTCAAGACCTGCAAGTCATCCCCGTGGACAGTCTGGCTCAAGCGATTGCCTTTTTCGCAGGCGAGGTCGACATGAGTCCCACGCCCTGCGAACTTGAACAGCTCTTTGCCAAATTCAGTCACTATGACATCGACTTTTCCGACGTGCGCGGTCAGGAATCAGCTAAGAGAGCATTGACCATTGCCGCAGCTGGCCGCCACAACCTTGCCATGATTGGACCACCCGGATCGGGCAAGACGATGCTCGCGAAACGAATACCAACCGTTCTCCCGCAACTGGCCCCCGTGGAGTCGGTCGAGACGACTCGAATCTACAGTGCACTGGGCCAACTACCGGATGGACAATCTTTGATGGCCCGACGTCCGTTTCGAAGTCCGCACCATACCATCAGCGACGCTGGATTGGTTGGTGGTGGAAGCCAACCAACCCCCGGTGAAATCAGCAAAGCTCACAATGGGATCCTGTTTCTGGATGAGCTTCCAGAGTTCAATCGCAAAACTCTCGAAGTCATGCGACAGCCACTCGAAGACGGTGTCGTCACCATCTCGCGAGCCCTCCGGTCCACCACCTTCCCCGCCGATTTCATGTTGATCGCGGCGGCAAACCCGTGTCCCTGTGGTTATCGGAGCGACCCGAGAAGAAGCTGCAACTGCACTCCTCCACAAATTGAGAAATACATGTCCCGTATCTCTGGCCCACTCCTCGATCGGATTGACATTCATCTCGAAGTACCCGCTGTTCCATTCGACGAACTGGCGGACAACACGTCCCAAGGCACATCCAGTGACGCAATGCGTAAGGACGTGATCAGGGCCAGAGACCAACAGGCAACCAGATTCCATGACCAACCCACACTGTACAACGCGCAAATGACGAGCCGCCAAGTGCGATCACACTGCCAGATTGATCGCGTATGCAGGCAGATGTTGCGCCACTGCGTCGAGGAACTCGGACTTTCAGCAAGGGCGCATGACAAAATACTTCGCGTTGCAAGGACAATCGCAGATGTGGCTGACGATCAACAGATTAGTGAAATGCATCTGGCCGAAGCCATCAGCTATCGTAGTCTCGACCGTGACTTGTGGATCTGAAAAAGTGGTCAGGAGTTCAACAACCTTGCCATGATTGGACCACTCCGAACCAGCACCGGCGCGCATTCGCCACCCCACTGTGCCTCTAACAGCATGCGAAAACTACTTCGGTCTTTTCGACCGAAGCATCCAACCTTTCGAGCCAACTGAACCAGGATTCCAGAGACCGACGCGCGCAACGAAACGTTCCGACATCTCTGATATCATACCGTTGCGTCGCCACTTGGATGACATCAACACGTTCCTGGAGAACTTCTAATCACTCCCGATGCACATCGGCAAGTCGTCCTTACCATTCCCAAACGTCTTCGACTGCACTCGTCTGTTCGAGCATCCGCTCAAGACGATATCAACTTCATTCCTGATCTCGAGTACCAGCCGAGCGAGCGTATCGAGTTCGATGGTCGCGAGTCCCCAGTGGCGGGACGCAGCGGCCAGCAGAGAGTGGAAACTAAAGCCAGTCGACGTGGAAACGCGATGGCTGATGTTTGTGCCCACAAAAAAAGACTCGCTTGGCGAAAACACCAAGCGAGTCTCCATACTGATTGGATTCAACCGCAGTGGTTGACTACTGGTTCAACTGCTCCTCAATCGTTTCGCTTGAGGCACGGGTACCGAGGGCACCCCACAGCCCAAAGGGGCTCGCCGATCCCGGTGCCAATCCGCCCACGCCACCAGGCGTCCCAACGACGACCTGAGCACTGTAGCTGTCTCCGGCCTCGACCGAATCGGTCATGAAGACCACCGCACCGTCGCTCATCAAGACGTGGCAACCACCTTGGTGGCGACTACCTGGTGGAAAGATGCCTTCACTGTGCACACCGGCCCACGTGACTTGTTCGCGATTGGGCGGAAGGATCGTATTGAAACTCGTCCAGAATGGCGAACCCATTGCCCATGCGTAGCCACGCTTCGCTTGTGTGCCACCGGTCAACGGAGCAGTTGCAAGCCAGAATCGGGGGCGACTTGGATCCTTAAACTGCTCACAGTGTAGCGCAGCGCCAGCGCCCCAGGGTCGAATGCCACCACTCTGGTTCAATCGACACGCATGAGTTCGGACATCCCGATCGCCGATGTCAGTGACGATCTCACCCATCGCAATCGTGTTGGACAAGCCGTCGAGAATGTCACGGAATTTGGTCTCGATCTTGCGAGGAACAAACACGCCTCGCTGACTAGCACGCGAGTGTCGCGACCGCCCAGTGCTCACAGCAGCAAACGGGTTGCGTGGCCCGTTATTGCTGAATCGACTCGAATCTCCAATGCACACCGCATAGTTGGTGCGGCCTCTGGCCGGAAGCCCAACGCCTGGGTCACTGGGGCAGCGGAGCGTTGGAATCTCAGTCATCCAAGGTGTGTATGGCGAGGTTGCATGCCCATTGGCGCCACCAAGTCCCTTATCGGGCCGCGGACCCATCGACTGAAAGATGCCGACAACCGTACCATTGACCACGCTCTGGTATGGATTGCTGATTTGCTCCCAAAGTGCCTGCTGCTCCATGAACGGCGTGAGGCCAACAAGCGCCCCCAAGAACAGACGGTTATGCCCCGTGGGGGGCCTGAAATCAATCGCACCATTGGAACTGGTACCGGGCGTCGAATAACTCGTCCCTCCCATGTGGGTCGGCAGCTGCTTGTAAGCCGAGTGGTAATTGTGCATGGCCAAGCCAAGCTGCTTGAAATTGTTGCTGCAGCTCATCCGCCGAGCCGCTTCGCGGGCCGCCTGCACGGCGGGCAGCAACAGCCCCACCAACACGCCGATGATGGCGATCACGACAAGAAGTTCCACCAGGGTGAAACCTTGCCTGTACTTCGATCTTCTCATAATTACATCTCCGAAAAGTCAAAAAACAAAAAAGAACATACCGCTTGGGTCGCGGCGTCGATGACCACGCGACAACGTATGCAAATTAAAATGAAAAGCGGAATCGGCTGATTCGCCTATTCCGCCGCCTCTTCTTCCGTCACCCCGGCCATGTCGCCATCCGGATCGTCGCTGTTCTGATCAGGATTGTCGGCGAGAAACTGTTCGATTTCGCTCATGTCGGCGGCGGGTTTCGCAGGTCCGCCAGAGTCAGGTGTACAACCAGAAAGAGCGGTCAGGCAGAAGGCGAAAGCGAACAGACAAGAGAACTTCAATAGACGCATGAATGGGTCCTCAGGCAAAAAGTACGAATCGTAAAAAGTTTGCAACCTTCTAAGACTACACTGCAAAGGCCCGTTAGAAAATGAGTATTCCGTGGAATTCGTATCAGAATAGACTATCGGCGAGAGCCCATGACAAAATTCTGCGGGTGGCAAGAACGACTGCTGATGTGGCAGACTGCAAACAGATCCGTGAACAGGACCTCGCTGAAGCAATCGGCTATCGGAGTCTCGACCGTGACTTGTGGATCTGAAACTTGAGACCAGCTTGAGGCACCCACTGATCAATCAGCAGTTTTCATCGCTGGTGAATTGGAAGTCCGTCCTGCACCCCGCGAGCTTGCAAAACTCAGTCAATATGACATGGTTTTTGCGGACGTACGTGGACAGGAATCGGCAAAGAATGCTTTGGCCATTGCTGCCGCTGGCCGTCACAATCCAGCGATGATCGGTCCGCCCGGAAGCGGCGAACCGAAGGACATCGAGAAGCGACCGTCACAACGGTCCCGCCGCACAAAGAGCCGTACCTCACTTCCGGTCCGATTCCCGATCTCAAACCCGCGTCGAAGAAAGTGAAAACGAATCGCAAATCGAAGTAAGGGAATCTGGCAGCAAATCGGGTCGTCCTTATTGGCGGCCAATCGCCGAGCAGTCTGTGGCAGCCTTTCTCGGGTGTGGCTGGGTGATGTTTGCTTACCGTCCGTTCAAGTCCAAAAATCCGCCGGACAAATGAAAGCAGCGGACTGTTTCCAGTGCTCTTAGCTCTTAACCAGAGATTCAAATCGCTATCAGTTATCAGTCAGTACTTAAGACTCGCGCCTTTTCGATTCTGCAGACGCAGAAATCCGTGCCGTAGCCAGATCGGCCCGGCGAACACGGGGTCAAGTCGATACAATCAAATGAATGAGCGAAGAACGGAACGAACACCAGCGGCCTACGCCAGAGGTCGGTGTTGACCACGAACGGATTGATTTTCAAACAACGCACTGGAGCATTGTCGTGCATTCCGGTCGTCGCTCGACGGTCCAATCGCAGAACGCGATGGCTCAACTTTGCCAGATGTATTGGTGGCCTTTGTACGCCTACGTGCGTCGACACGTCCAGGATCAGCATCAGGCACAGGACCTAACGCAGGCATTTTTTGCAAACATTTTGAAAAAGAATTACTTCGCCGATGCAAATCCATTGCGAGGACGTTTTCGGGCATTTCTGTTGACTTCCCTCAAACGGTTCATGGCAAACCAATGGGACAAAGAAGTTGCACAGAAACGCGGCGGTGGTAAGCGGATGCTGTCACTCGACTTTGAAGAAGGCGAGCGACAATACAGTCATGAACCGACTGACACACTGACGGCCGGTCAAGTATTTCACAGGAATTGGGCACGCACGCTGCTCGACCGAGTGTTCGAGCAACTGAGAGCAGAATTCAATTCAGACGGCAAGGCTGAGCAATTCGTTGAGTTGCAAACGTTCATCACGCCGCTCCATGATAAAGTCAACATTGCCGATATTGCCGACCGACTTGGCATGACCGAAAGCGCGGTTCGGGTTGCTGCACACCGGTTGCGGAAGAGATATCGCAATCTCCTTCGAGAAGAAATCTCTCAGACGGTGGTGGGCCCCGAAGAGGTCGAGGACGAGATTCGCAGCCTGTTTGCAGCCTTCGCCAACAACTAATGCTGAAAAGGTTCTGTTTTTTCCATCATGGCGCGTAACACTTTTCAGCGTTTGCTTAAGAACAAGTAGGTCCGCCTCGTACTTGAATATTGATTTCGGTGTTGCGGGGGCTATTTTTGCACCAAACGGCAGCAGCGATCGTGGTCGCAGTCTGCCGGCAGACTTGTGGGAGAGAGTGAGATGACCGAAAACGCCGATTATTGCACGTGTGGTGAACCATTGAAAGCTGGTGAAGCCGTCTGCCCCGAGTGTCTGCTCGCCGCCGGGTTTAGAGAGTCAACGGTGGCGACGGAAGACTCCGAGCAGGTCACACTGACACTCGCTTCATCCCCTCTGGCATCTCGCCAAACGCATCCGGACGACGGCAACTTCATCGGCGGGTATCGAGATTTGGAGGCATTGCGTGACTGGTCGGGAGGAACAATCTTCAGGGCCTATCACCGGGGACTCGATCGTTGGGTGCTATTGCACGTACTGGAATCGTCGGCTGACGCCGAGACGCGGCAAGAGTTTTTGTCACGTGCGGAGAGACTGTCGCGGCTGAATCATCCCAATGCAGTTTCCATTCTTGAAGCGGGCGAGTATGCGGGATCTGCTTTTGTTGCAGAAGAGTTAGTCGATGGCACGCCCGTTGGAGAGTTTCTGCCGCGGTCTTGGCGCGACCGATGGCGCGAAGGCTTCTTTCCCTGTGACGAAGCCATACGAGCGATGCGAGATGCAGCATTGGGGCTGCATGCCATCCACGAAACGGGACTAGTACACGGCCATCTGAACCCGGATTCGCTTTTGATGGATCCAAATGGGATGATTCGCGTCGTTGGATTGGAATCCGCATCGGAAACCACCGACGATCGATTCGCCGCGCCAGCAGACGTTCACCCGAATCATTCGGTCGCGGGGGACATTCATCGTCTAGGTGCCACGTTCTTTTTCCTCGTCACGGGAATCCTACCCAGCGAAGCGGATCCATCTCTTTCCCACAAGACGCTCGCACGGAAAATGCAGAAGCTCAACAAGGGTATCCGCCGAGACTTTTGCCAGGTCGTCGCACGCTGCCTGGATCAACGGAGCTGTCCTCATCAGAGCGCTGAAGACGTCGCGACAACGTTGGATCCTTACGAAACCGCCCTCGACGATGCGACAAAGTTGAATCCATACGAAAACACCCTCGACGATGCGACCCACTTGAATCGTTACGAGATCGCCAAAGAGGTCGCGACAGACTTGAATCGTTTGCTCAAAAAACAAATTACCCCAGCCAGTCGGACTGCCCGTAGCTATTCCATGGCGCTGGAAATGTTTGGGTTACTCATTGTGCTGGGCTTGATCCGCTTTCCGCTGATGAATCGATTCGAGATGACGTCGATCGAGAGTTCAATATTCTTATTGGTCGCCCCATTGGTCTATATCGCTCTGTTTGAGACGCTGTTTGGCTGGACTCCGGTACGTCGATTGTTCGGACTTCGCCTTCTGAACCATGCCGGCGATCGATTCTGCTTGGGGCGACGGCTGGCACGCGTGGTGTTGAAGTTCGGGCTGCTGGCGGCACTGTTCGTTTTTCCTGCACTCATGCTCCCCCTCGTTGCCATGTTAAACCTACATCCCTACGCAGCACTGGGTCTGGGCGTCCTCAGTTTCGTCTCGCCGTTTCTGCTCTTGCATCTACTGGCGAGGTGGATTCCATCTCAGTGGACTTTTTACGATCTGCTGGCTGGCGTGACATGGGCTGAAGAAACAAGCGTCTTACCCAACCAACTTACCGCGAATCAGGCTGATCCAGAAGCGGCGCAGCAATCCCAAGTCGTCGATCACATCGATCAGTACGATATCCACGAGACGCTGGGCATCGGAGGGATGGGACAGGTCTATCGAGCTCATGACACGATTTTGGACAGGGGCGTCGCGATCAAGACTCTGGTAGGACATTTGATGGATGATCCAGTCTTGCTAGAACGATTCCAACGTGAGGCCCGTCTGGCTGCCAAGGTCAGTCATAGCAACGTCGCAAAGGTGTTTGGCACGGGCATCTGGAACAATACGCCGTATATAGCGATGGAGCTTGTTGACGGTCGCAATCTTCAGGAGGTGATTGCCGAAGAAGGGCCTCTTTGCGTAGCAACTGCCTGGAATCACATCATTCATGCAGCCGAAGCGCTGGCGGCAGCAGATCGCAGCGGCGTCGTGCATCGCGACATCAAGCCGGCCAACCTGATGGTCACTCGAGATGGCCAACTGAAGGTGACAGACTTTGGCGTTTCGCGACAGACGAAGGTTGATCACTCCGTGACTGCAGTGGGAACGATCGTGGGCACACCCGCTTACATGGCTCCAGAGCAAGCGATGGGAAAAGATGTCGACTGCCGATGTGATATCTACGCGCTGGGAATGACGCTCTACCACATGCTTACCGGCCGTCCACCGTTCAAAGGAAACAACGTTGGAGAAATCCTGGCGCAGCAAATGAGCGAGCTGCCACCTTCGCTGCTTGATCAGGTAAGTGAACTTACACCAGCGCAGAACACTGTATTGCTGGAAATGATTGCCAAGAATCCCGACGATCGTTACGGCAGCTATGACGCGTTGTTGGTTGATCTGCGGCGATACGCGCCTGGGGTCGACCGATTAGCTTCACCCACCAAGAGAATAGCGGCCGAAGTTTGCAATTTTGCCGGCGCCCTTCTCTTGTATACGGTCACGATTATGTTTTCCTTTCTCCTCTTCGTCTATCAGGGGAGGACCGCAGAAAGTGGGGCTTCGGCTGTCGTCTGGACGATGGCCGCATTCCCTGCCGCCTTCGCTCTCCTGTACGTTTTCACGATAGGACGTTATGGGGCAACACCAGGCAAACGCTTTCTGGCATTGCAGGTTGCACGCCCCAATGGGCAGAGAGTTGGATATATTCGATCGGCGGTCCGATTCGCTGTCGCATTTCCCCTTTTTGTGATCTATGTCCCAATCATCATCTATGGCGAGTTTCACCAGCCACTGATTCCTTCCTTGCGATACATTGCGGGCCTTGCGGTTTGGTTACAAGTGGTCGTCCTGGCCGCCTCGCTGGTGATGCTATGGTTCCACCCCCGCCGTCGAACCGTGCACGATCTTGTCGCCGGAACCATTGTCCTGCGAAACGATGCATAACGACGTATTGCTCGACCCTCGCAATGGGATGACGCTCAAGCGGCAAATCGATGCACTTCTTTCCGGCCACCGCAAATGCCATGGCTTAGTTGTCATGAGTCGTTCAAAACTTCCGGGTTACTGAAATACGTTTTCGCCCCACATCGATTTCCATCACTTTGATTTTGACAACTTCACCGACTGCGACTACCTGGTTGGGATCTTTGACAAAGGATTCGGAAAGCTGCGAGATGTGGATCAGTGCGTCCTGATGGACTCCAATGTCAACAAACGCTCCAAAGTGAGTCACATTGGTGATAACTCCTTCCATCACCAAGCCAGTCTTCAAATCGGCGATGGAATTAATCTGGTCATCGAAATGGACCGCACGGAATTCGCGTCGTGGATCGCGACCTGGTTTCTCCAACTCCGAGATAATATCGATGACTGTCGGAAGACCAAAACGGTCATCAACATAATCGCCCGGCTGCAACTTGTGGCTGAGTTCAGAATCACCAACAAGTGATCTGGTAGCCACCCCCAGATTTTTCGCCATGCGGCTAACCACCGAATAACTTTCTGGATGTACTGCTGAATTATCAAGTGATTCGTCACCACTTCGAATGCGAAGAAAACCTGCAGCCTGCTCGAATGCTTTGTTGCCAAGCTTCGGGACACAAACCAGTTCTTTACGATTCTCAAAACGCCCGTTCTGATCCCTGAAAGCAACGATATTTGCTGCTAATTTGGGACCGATGCCAGCCACGTGGGACAATAGAGGAACACTGGCCATATTCAGATCGACCCCAACAGCATTCACGCATGACTCAACCGTGCGATCCAGGCATTTTCGCAACTGTGTCTGGTTCACATCGTGTTGGTACTGACCCACTCCAATCGATTTCGGGTCCGTTTTGACCAGTTCTGCCAACGGGTCCTGAAGACGCCTGGCAATGCTGATTGCCCCACGGACGGTCACATCCAGCTCTGGAAACTCTTGTAATGCTGACTCACTGGCAGAATAGATCGAGGCCCCCGCTTCGCTGACCATCACTTTGGTCACATCCAGCCCATGCTTTTTCAAAAGGTCGCCGATGAAAACATCTGTTTCCCTTGAAGCCGTTCCGTTTCCAATCGCAATCAATTCAACTTTGTACTGCTGGATGAACTCCAACGTCTGCTTTGCGGCCGATTCCAAATCATTTCTTGGTGGAGTTGGGTAAATCGTACTCGTCGCCAGAAATTTGCCGGTTTCGTCCACCACGGCCAGCTTGCATCCCGTACGAAATCCCGGGTCAATGCCGAGGGTCACGCGAGGTCCTGCAGGGGATGCCATCAACAATTCATGTAGATTCTTGCCAAACACATCGATCGCCCCTGTATCCGCCTGCTCCTTCAAACTCTGCATGACAGATGATTGAGTTGCCGGCTGTAGCAACCGCTCGTAACAATCCCGAACCGTTTCCAACAAGTCCGGATGAAACTCAAACTGTCGATCGTGCACGAGTTGCGATTTCATCCGCGAGACGGCCCTCGCATCATCCATCGCAATTCCAATCCGCAGCATACCTTCTGATTCACCTCTCAGCATTGCCAACAGACGATGAGAGGGAACTTTTCCCACCGCTTCTCGATGGGAAAAATAGAGTTCAAATTTCTCGGCTTCTTGTTTCTTTCCCCGCTTCACATGTGAGGTCACCCTGCCACTTGCAAAAGCGTCGTCAATCATCCAACTTCGCAGGATGGCATCCTCGGACCATTGCTCAGCAACAATATCAAGCGCGCCTTGCAGAGCGGCATCACCATCTGGAATCTGCAACTCAGGGTTAACAAAATTATTTAGCAAAGCGGTTCTTGACGATCCAATGGGTTCTTGGCGGATCAGCACGTCAGCCAGGGACTGCAGACCGCGTTCGCGAGCGATGGCGGCACGCGTACGTCGCTTTGGCTTGAAAGGCAGATAGATTATTTCCAGCGTCTGAATGTCATTGCATTGCTCAATGGAGACACGCAGTTCATCTGTCAACAGACCCTGACCTTC
>Ga0315334_10002111_pt1 | contig 12368 bp, 9 predicted proteins | sample M150034915metaG_FD_205555 | JGI IMG/M metagenome (GOLD analysis project Ga0315334, IMG submission 205555) | Ammonia-oxidizing marine archaeal communities from Monterey Bay, California, United States - M1 500m 34915 | ecosystem: Environmental > Aquatic > Marine > Intertidal zone | place: USA... | reverse complement strand
GACCTCGTCGAATAGCGGTCACGGCAATACGCAGGGTGGGTCAGATGCGGGTGGGAAGGGTAATCAACGGGATGTGACTTCAGGCGAAAGTCAGCAACCGATTCCAATCGCAACGGCTGTGGACGAGGCTCGAATGCAGATCCTGTTGTTGGATCCTAACTTGATGCGACCAATTACTATTGAGAGTATTCCGCTGCGTCTCATTGCTCTCGAAAGAATGCAGCAGGATTTCGAGCCTGATTCCGCAGAATACTGGACTGTGTCTTTGATGTTGGCAGAAAATGCCTGGTTGACAGAGGATGCTTCAAAAGTCGGCAACCGGTTGTCAGATCTGCAAGTGCACTATGAATTTGTACTGTATTCAATCTTGTCTGAGACGTATCTAAAGGCAAATGATCCATCTTCATTACCAGAAATACAGATATGTCTTCTTGCTAACGGTTTAGCTTTGATTGACCGGCTACTTGGTGCAGAAGAATTGCAGCTTGCGACACAGGTTTTCGCTTCCGTTGAACCACTCACCGAGGTGTTGAAAGACAAGCTCGCCGCCGGGTATCTCAATGAGTATTCGCGAACAATTTTGCAGGCGGAACGTCTGCAGGAAAATTCGAAACGGTTGCTGGCAAGTAACACGGAGACTTGGTCCAAAGGAAATACTGGGCTGCTGGGACGTTACTACTGTCTGGTACTGCGACATTGGAACCAAGGCTTGGGTTGGCTATGCGATGCAGCTGATTCTCGAATCGCGTCGGCAGCCAAGCAGGAGTTTGCCCTGCAGGATGACGCATCAGCGGATGAACTGATTGCTATGGCGAGACGCTGGATTTTCAACGCCTCAAAAACATCCGGAACTGCGATGTATTCCATGCGACTGCATGCGATCTCGTTGGTAAGGCGGGCGATGGAAATCACGACTGAGTCTCAAAGGCTGGAGCTTGATGTTGAGCTTCAGGCAATGATCGAAATTTTGCCTGCCCATTTGCAGAGAGTAGCCTCGGATAATGTCAGTGAAGAGTCGCAATGACGAGCAGAACTGGTTGCAGAGGATACAGGATTGGGACTCGGATTTGGTTACTCTGTCAGACGTGGGATGGATCTTGCAAAACGGCATGCACTCGAAACGCTGAACAGTCGTTGTCCATTCCCTCAGCAGAAAATCACGAATGCGGACTGTCGAAACAGTGAAATTCATTGGTTTTGCGGATCTTGCCTTGAATGACTTGAATTTCCTTTATTCGAGTTCCCGATCTGTCCATCGCGCTACAATGACACCATCGCACAGGCACGCCACTCAAGGACTGAATGTATGAAGGCCATTCTGGCAGCACCCCAGCCGACCACTTTTCAGGCTCTACTCGATAGCGGCTGGGAATCAAAAACGGTCAAGCAGGAGGTTCGTGATAATTTCACGCGGATGTTGGCTGCTGGCGACGAACTTTTTCCCGGGATTGTCGGCTACGATAACACGGTGATCCCCGAAATTAATCTGGCCCTGCTGGCTGGACATGACATGTTGTTTCTCGGTAGAAAAGGTCAGGCAAAGAGTCGCATCATGCGGATGCTGACTCGATTTCTTGACGTGTGGATACCGTACATCGATCATCCCGATCTTCCGATTCACGAAGATCCAACTCGCCCCATATCATCGCTGGGGCGACGTATCGTGGCAGAGCAGCAATCTCAGGATGTCAAGATTGTCTGGTGGCATCGGGACGAACGCTATGCTGAACGACTGAGCCCCGGAACCAAATTCGCCGACATCATCGGCGAGATTGACCCGGCAAAGTTGACTGGTGGCGTCAGCATGAGTTCAGAGGAGGCATTGTCGTTCGGGCTGATACCCCGCATGCACCGCGGCATCTTTGCAATGAACGAACTGCCAGAACTTGATGATCTGGTTCAGGTCGGGTTGTTCAATATTTTAGAGGAACGAGACGTCCAGATTCGCGGCTACCCGATCCAATTCGATTTGGACTTGATGATCCTCTTCTCTGCCAATCCATCGACGTACAATCGTAGCGGTAAGGTGATTCCCCAGTTGAAAGATCGTATTGGGACAATCGTCCAGACGCATTACCCCGAGGAACGTGATCAGGGAATCCAGATCCTGCAACAGGAATTGGGTGACCAGTTGGAGGGTGAGTATCCGGTGGTCGTTCCTTACTTCATATACCAGATTGTGGAAGAGATCACGAACCAAGCACGTCAGAGCAAGTACATCGATCAGGATTCGGGAGTGTCTGCCCGTTTTTCGTTAGCCAATTTTCGAACCTTGATCGCTTCGGCACGGCATCGGGGTATTATCCACGATGAACGACCGGCGGCCCCTCGCATCAGTGACTTTGGTCACTTGCATTCCAGTTCGCTGGGAAAACTGGAACTTGATCTGATGGGAACCCACCAGATGAGTGAACGGCAGGTTTTGGAAGCTGTCACAGCTGAGGCGATCAAAATTGTGTTCAACGAGTACGTTGAGGAACATGGCCTCGGTGCCATTGCTGAAATTTTTCGTGGCGGCGTTCGCGTTGAAGTTGGTGATTTGTTGCCCAGTTGTGAATACGCCGAACGCTTGAAAAATGTCCCTCCAGCCTGGGACATGGCTTTTGAGGTCAACGCGAGCGAAAGTGAGGCTGTTCGAGCCAGTTGTGTCGAGTTTGTCTTGGCAGGTTTGTACAGCATGGAACGGATCAGTCGCAGTCAGCGTCATGGCAAGATTGAATATGAATTCTGAGGAACCAACGAACAGTAAAGAAGGTCTTTATCGGCCAGGCGGCGTGATTCATGCCTATCAGAAATATGACCCGGCTCAGTTTCCCCCACCGTCTCAGCCACCACCCGACTTGGTGTCACCTGCATTTGAACATGCGATGATGTATGGGAATTACCAGGAACTGACCGAGGAAGAGTTGGCAAGAGCAGTCCGACTTGACCCCGGTCAGATTGCTGGCATGGGACCGAGTCTAGACATGCTTCGCGTGATGCTCGAGGAACGAAAGAGAAAGATCCTCGCAACCTATGAAGCGAAGAGCGTTCAGAAGAAGGCGAGAAAAGCATTTCGCAGTGCGGCCCAGAATCTTCGCGTGCCGCAGAAGTTTGAAAAGACTTTTCGGGAAGCGATCGTTCATGAACAACCTTACATGATTGAACGGTTGTGGTACCGAGCGGACGACGATTCCGGTCCATTGGCACGCGGTTTGTTGCAGGTTGGTCAGCGGATGATCGACAAACACAACATCGAAGAGTTGGGAAGCAAATATGCCTTCACCGGCATCGAGTCGATGTCAATTGACAAAGCACTTGAGGTCAAAGAAGAACTTGAGAAAATTGATGAACTGCTGAAGCAAATTGAACAGGCTGCCAAGACTGCTCAGATCGGAATCATTGACATGGACCTGCTCGGTGAATTCGCACAACCGAGTGATATGCAGCAACTCAATGAGATGCGAACGCAGGTTGAAAATCTGATTCGGGAGCAGGCCGAGAGGCAGGGGTTGGAAAAAGACCCTGGAAAACAGGGGGCATTTCGTCTCACACCACAAGCCTATCGTGTCTTTCAAGGGAGACTGTTGGAGCGGATTTTTAGCGAACTACAGGCGTCCCGAAGTGGCCGCCATGAAGGCGATGTTGTAGGTGAAGGTGCGGTGGAACTTCAACAGACCAAGCCTTATGAATTTGGGGACAGTGTCGCAAACATCGATTTGCCACAAACGGTGATCAATGCCCTGCTACGTCAGGGCGATACCCGCCCCATCCGCTTGCGTGGTGAGGACATCGAAGTTCACAAGACGCGGAACCATCCCAAGTGCGCGACCTGTGTGGTCATGGATATGAGTGGTTCCATGCGGTATGACGGACAGTACGTCAACGTGAAAAGGATGGCTTTGGCTTTGCAGGGGTTGATTCAAACCGAGTACCCAGGTGATTTCCTGAGGTTTGTCGAAATGTACACCTTCGCCAAACTGCGTGCGCCAGGTGAGATCATCAACATGATGCCAAAGCCGGTCACGATCCACGATCCATGGGTTCAGTTATGGGCCGACATGAGTGATCCAAATATCAGTGAACAAGAAATCCATCCTCACTTCACTAACATCCAACACTCGCTGCAACTTGCGCGACAAAACCTCGTTAATTGCGATACCCCGAATCGACAGGTTGTGTTGATCACTGATGGTTTGCCAACCGCCCATTTTGAGGATGAAAAGCTTTTCATGTTGTATCCGCCCGATCCCAGAACGGAACAGGCAACGATGCGCGAGGCGATGTTGTGCAGCAAGAACAACATCACGATCAATATTTTCTTGATTCCGAGTTCGTCGCAAAGTCAGGAGGACATACGCTTTGCACACCGGTTGGCTCAGACGACCAAGGGCAGAGTGTTTTTCACCAGTGGTCGCAATCTTGACCGATTCGTTTTATGGGATTACGTCCAGAATCGGCGGGATATCATCGCTTGAACTGTCTTGCGGATCGCTGATCAGACGGTCTTCGTCGTTTGATGAAAACCGATCCAGAAAATGATGGTTGAAAGCCCAAAGCCAACCAATGACGTCAATAACTTTCCGCGGTTGGAATCCCATGAACCGGAATCTGGTGCCCACCCTTGATCCTGCAGATTCAAACCGAGGGCATGACAGAACAAAACCAGAGAAGCGATTCCAATCAGGCCACCGGCTACGCTTAAAATTGCTCCGCGCAACCAAGGATGTGAATTTGTTTGAGGATTACTCATTTATCTCTCTTCGCTCATCAGGTCGCCTTCTAATAGATGGCAATAGGCATCGTAGCGACGTGCATCAATCCGCCCATCGGCCACAGCGTGCTTCACGGCACACTCATCTTCGCTCAGGTGCAAGCAGTCGGGATAGCGACACGCACTGACGTATGGGCGGAGATCAGGCATCAAGCCGGCGACTTCACTAGCAGAGATGTCCCAGAGTTGGAATTGCCGGATGCCAGGTGTATCAAACACGGCTCCCCCATCTTGCATGGGAATCAATTTCGCTGCTGTCGTGGTATGCCGTCCTTTGTCGTTGTCTTGACTGACCTTTGCTACAGCGAGACCGAGTCCCGGTTGAATCGCATTCAGTAAACTGCTTTTGCCGACACCACTCTGGCCAGCGAGAGCTGTTTGCTTGCCTTTTAGGAGGCAACGAAGGTAGTCGATATTAACGCCGGTTTCAGCCGAGGTCATCAAAACCCGGAAACCCATGGCTGCATAGACGCCCAGCATGGGTTGCAGCGAGACGCTATCGACAAGGTCAATTTTGTTGATGACGACGACCGGTTGCAGATTGCATTGTTGAGCCGTAAGCAGAAAACGATCAATCAGTGCTGGTTTTAGACCAGGTTCCGCTGCACTGGTAATGATTAGCAAGTAGTCGACGTTGGCGACAAGAATGTGTTGTTGACCACGACTGGTACGACTGATAACACCTCGTCTCGGTTTGACCTGTTCAATCATGCCATCAAGGGTCGATGCGGCACGAATCAACACATGGTCACCAGCGACCACCGCACTCCGCTGTTCGATGCTGAGAGATTTCAGCACCTGCCTGACCACGCACTCATAAAGTTGGCCATCATCCGCGAGTACGCGGCTTTTTAAACCGTGGGCGCTGACAACTCTGCCGGGGATCAGATTACCGGAGTGAGTGTCATGTTCGTTCCGTTCCGTTGACTGAACCGTTCGTTTGCGGGTCAGGTCCCCCTTGCCGCTGACTCGCTCGCCCTGTGAGATATCTGCCAAACTGTCGGCGTCGCCCGTCCGAAATTGTTGCGTCAGGTCCCCTCTTCGGACACGTCCCTGATAGTTTTTGCGAAAGTCAGTTCGCTGTTTTTGACGCTTCTTCCCCATGGGATTTAGTACGTCCGCAGCGTGTGAGTGTGATTCTTCAAAGTCTTCGTCACCGCTGTTGATTCTGGTTTGTGACAACATCTGGCTTCGGATCAGCGTTACTGTCCGGGGCGAGTGTTTGTGTCGCCTCAGCATCGGCTTTGTCTGATTGTAACCGTGACTGGATTGAGGGACCGATCAACTCCGTCAAATCGGCTTCTCCGAGTTCTTCATGTTCCAGCAATGCACGCGTGATAGTCTCAAGATCGTTCCGATGTTCCCGGAGAAGTTGTTCGGCCTTCTGATCCGCTTCCAGCAGGATTCGTCCGACTTCTTCGTCAATGAGTTCTTGCGTATGTTCACTGAACTGACGCGTCTGGTGGATTTCCCGTCCCAAAAACGGGTCCTCGTCACTGGTCTTGTAGCTGACAGGACCAATTTTGGGACTCATGCCCCAGTGGGTAACCATCTTTCTGGCAATGCTTGTCGCGCGTTCAAGATCATTTTCTGCTCCCACGCAGGTTTCGTTGTAGATGATGTGTTCAGCAGCCCGCCCGCCCAGCAGCACAATCAACTGATGATCCAGTTCTTGTTTGCTGATACTCAGACGATCCTCGTTGGGGACATACTGTGTCACACCAAGAGCACGACCGCGGGGAATAATGGTAACTTTGTGGACGACATGAGCACCATCCAGATACCAAGCGGTCAGGGTATGGCCTGCTTCGTGATAGGCGGTCTTCTCCTTCTCGCTGTCCTGCAGCACTTCTTCCCGCTTGGCGCCCATGAGAATCTTGTCACGAGCGTGATCAAAGTCACTCATGTCAACGATTTTCTTGTCATTTCTTGCGGCCCACAAAGCAGCCTCATTAACCATGTTTCGAATGTCGGCACCGGTTAGTCCAACCGTACCAGCCGCCAGTCGCTTGAGGTCAACATCATCTGCCAGCGGTACGTCGCGAACGTGTACCTTGAAGATTGCCTCGCGACCTTTCATGGTGGGACGACCGACTGCGATGTGCCGATCGAATCTTCCAGGACGTAGTAAGGCGGGGTCCAGTACGTCTGGTCGGTTGGTCGCTGCCACAACGATCACAGCTTGGTTTCCCGCGAAGCCGTCCATCTCACCCAAAATCTGATTCAACGTCTGTTCGCGTTCGTCATGTCCGCCTCCCAGCCCAGCGCCACGCTGTCGCCCCACCGCGTCGATTTCGTCAATGAAGATGATAGCGGGACTTTGTTCCTTGGCAGTTTTGAAGAGGTCACGTACACGGCTTGCACCGACGCCAACAAACATCTGGATGAACTCACTACCGTTCACCGAGAAAAATGGTACTCCTGCTTCGCCAGCCACAGCACGAGCCAACAAAGTCTTTCCCGTGCCGGGAGGGCCATTGAGCAACACTCCTTTGGGGACGCGTCCGCCGAGTTTCTGGAATTTGTCTGGCGTTTTCAGAAAGTCAACAATTTCCTGCAAGTCGGCTTTGACTCCTTCAAGGCCCGCAACATCATCAAACGTGACCATTTTTTCGTTGGCTTCGAAACGCTTGGCGGGGCTCTTGCTGAATCCAGACAGGAAACCTCCCCCCATGATGTCACTTTTCGTTCGCCGCAACATCATGAACAGGAAGAATAGAATCGCCAGTGGCAAGCCTATCAACGCGATGAAGTATATGATCTGCTGCGTGTTGTCAGGTTCGAGGTAGGTATATTCAACGCCTTCGGCTTTCAGTTGCTTTTCAAGCTGCACGGCTGAACCAGCATCAGTCGAACGGTTAAAGTAGAACTTTTTCAGTAACTTCTTCTCGTCTTCGGTTGTCTTGTCCTTTCCACCGGAGTCGGTGTCTTTTTCAGACTCGCTCGCGGGTTTTTCAGACTCGCTCCCGGGTGTGGCGGGAGCCATGGGGCGTGTCTTGAAGTTTCCATACACCCTCCGATCGCCAATGCTGACATCGGCAATATTACCCCGCGTCAATTCCTTTTGGAAAAAGCTGGCCGAGATGGTGGAAAGGTCTTCACCACGATTGTAGAAAAGCAGGACGACCGAACCTACCAAGAGCAGGGCGATGATCAGAGAGTTGTTCCCTCGCCGATTTTCCTGCGGCTCCGGGGTTGGCGTTTCGTTTTTCTCTGACTTCTTATCCATTTCCTGCCTTTATGGGCGTTGCTGGTTTTTGGATGGCTCCGCCGATGACGGAAATCCATCAAGACCCCTGAGCCGCTTTTCGCAGCTTTGGAACCTCCACTGATTGTAGTGGTTTGCGACGAAAGTGACTAACCGCCCACAGCGGATCCCTTCACGACACTGCGAATCCGTTTGGCGGCGGTATTATCGGCAACCCAAGTCGGGTCGACCGACAAGCCTCCTCGAGCCGCCAAAACGAGCTGATCCACCAATTCGGTTGGTTCGCTGCACAGGATCGCCAGCACCTCTGACTCAGAATAACCATCACGGAAAAGCCGCCACGTCCAGTAGCCGGGAGTCTCTTCTGATTTATTATTTGCCACTGGCAACTCAGAGGGGTCTTCAGATGACAACTTGACGGGAGAGTTGGGCGATTCCGGTGAGGAATTATTGGTTGCAGCGAATGCCGGGGTTTGTTCCGCTGGGGAATCGTTCGAGGCAGACGTTTCAGAACCAGTCCCGGATTGAGGTGTGGGGTGATTCTCAAGGCCGGAGCGGATCAGTTCGACAATGTCATGGCCGAACTGCTCGATCGTCGCAGGGCCAACACCTGAAATCGATTCCAGAGCATCAGTACTGGTTGGACAGGATTCGGTGATGCGGTCGATCGTCGCATTGGTCAGCACACGATATGCTGGGATCCCGAGAGCAGCTGCGTTCTTGCGACGCCAGCGTTTGAGCCGTTCGGCGGTTTCTGCAGTCCGCTCTGATTCCGGTCCAGCCTGCTTGACTGCGGTGTCGGTTCCCGCTGACTCGGTTTGGACGTCAGCGGATTCGATTTGTCCTGTTGCTTTGGCAAGACGCTTTGCGAGCGGTAATGGCATCTGCAAACTGGTTGGCAGAGGTGTTTCAGAACGCATTACAGATCGCCCACCTTCTGTCATGTGAATCGTGGGCCGCCGCTCATCGACTTCTTTCTGTTGCAGTAGTCCAGTTTCAATCAAGGCATCCATGACTGCCACAACCTCGGTTTGTCGTAACCCGGAGAGCAAACCGTAGGTGCTTAGATGGTGCAATTTCCACTGCTGAAGCTTCTTGTTTTTCGATCCGCAAAGCATCTGGGCGATCAGGTTTTTGCCGAAGCGGCCATGCATGCGAGTGACACCGCTGAGGATGACTTGGACACCACGCAGCAGTGCATTGGAGTCGATGCCCTGAAGCTCACTCGCAACTGAGATATCTGACGCTCGCCCGACCGATCCGTCACTGGGAAGACACCGGTCGCAAAGCCCGCAGTTTGAAGCACCACTTTCGCCGAAATAATGAAGGATGACTCGTTGGCGACATCCTGCAGTGCGTGCGAATTTGATGACAGCTTCCAGTTTCTCGAATTCAGCGCGTTTGCGTAATTCAAGGTCCTCAAAGTCAATTTCCAGCTCTTCGAACGCCAGATCCCGCTGCACCACATGAACTGCACGTCCCCGGAATGGCGGGATGTAGTCAAAGGACCGCAGGCGGTTCAATTCTCGTAATGTTCTGGTGAGTTGTTCACGATCGACCCCGGCCATGTCAGCCAAACGAGGAAGCTGTAGGTAAACGTCCTCACCACGCTGCTTACCGACGATCTGCTCGATGGCTCGCATGACTTTCCGCCGCAATTTGGCTTCTTTGGGTAGAAAATCCAGCAGCGTGGGGACATCACTTTCGATGCGCACGATGGCGTGATTTGTGGCGCTATCAAGTCGACGCAGTACGCCTGCTTTGGCGAGCAGCGTTTGGGCTGTGCTAATCGCTTCACTTCCCTCTTTGACACTGAGTTCCTCACGAAGCTGATCGAGTGTCAGCTCAATGGGATCTTCGTCCCGTGTCAGCAGGAAATCGTATATTTTTTTGACAGTGTCACGTTGGGGATACCGGTTGTCGATAAAGAATTCCTGAATGTACCGGTCGCTATAAGAGAACATCAGTCTGCATTCGCTGGGCTGCCCATCACGTCCGGCACGACCCGCTTCCTGGTAATAGGCCTCAAGGCTGCCTGGAATGTTGTAGTGCACCACGAAACGGATGTCGGCTTTGTCGATCCCCATCCCAAATGCGTTGGTTGCGACGATCGCCGACAGTTGCCCGGACATGAAGTCGTCTTGGACTCGTTGTCGTTGGCTCGGTTCAAGACCCGCATGATAGGCGCCGATCGGTCGCCGAGTCTTTTCAGGTAACCACTGGGCCAATTCCTCGCACCGTTTGCGTGTCGCGGCATAGATGATTCCGGATCCCTGCTGTGAACTGACGTAGCGAGTGAGTTCCTCATCTTTTTCACGGTCCGATTTGGCATGGGTCACACTAAAACGGAGGTTGGTTCGTGCAAATCCGGTGACAAATACCTGCGGTGTTTTCAACCGGAGGATTTCCGCTATATCCTGCCGCACGGTCGGTGTCGCAGTCGCGGTCAGAGCGATGGTCTGCACATCTTGCAGATAACGTTCACGGAATCTGCCAAGCCGAGAATAGTCTGGGCGAAAATCATGCCCCCACTCGCTGACGCAATGAGCTTCATCAATCGCCAGTAAGTTGATGTTGACATTCGAGATTGCATTAAGAAAACGACTGTTTCGCAGTCTCTCCGGAGCAACATAGACAAGATTCAGACTGCCGTTGGCCATTTCATCCAGCACGACCGATTGTTCTGCCGACGTTAAACTGCTGTTGATCAACTTGGCTTTGATCCCCAGCTTTTGCATGGCATCTACTTGGTCTTTCATCAATGCAATCAGAGGAGACACGACGATCGTTGTGCCGTCTCTTGCCAGACTCGGCAACTGGTAACAGAGGCTCTTGCCGCCCCCTGTTGGCATCACACACATTACGTCCTCGCCAGCAGCGATGGCATCCACTACCTCTCGCTGACCTGGGCGGAATTCGCTCAGGCCAAACGTGGCCAGCAAGGTTTTCGGGTCCGTTATGTCCGCCATGACGCTAAAATCCAGTCACTAGAAGGGTCGCGATATAAGGCGGATTATACGACTGCTGGCTCTGGATCCACACCACATTCATCAAACGAGGAGACGAAAAGTGCAAGCAATTTACCTTGACCAGAAAGGCGTCCATTATCAAGCTGACCATGAACCGCCAACTGTCCGTGCGGGTGAAGTGATCGTTGATGTGATCACGGCCGGTATTTGCGAAACCGATCTGCAGTTGGCGCAGGGTTACATGGGATTTTCCGGAATACTCGGGCATGAATTTGTTGGAATCGCGACTTCCGGGCCATCCAAGGGGGCCAGAGTTGTGGGGGAAATCAATTGCAACTGTCGAAAGTGTCCCCGTTGTTTATCAGATATGGGAAATCACTGCGAATATCGTACTGTCGTCGGTATCGACCGGCACGACGGTGCGTTCGCTGATCAGGTAGCGATTCCGCAAACCAGCCTCCATCTGATCCCTGATTCGGTCACGGACGATCAAGCCGTCCTCATCGAGCCGTTGGCCGCCGCATTAGAAATTGGACAGCAAATTGATGTTTCTGCTGTACGCCACGCGATTGTGTTGGGTGATGGGAGACTCGCCAACTTGTGTGCCCAGGCGATTTCTCACCAAGTGGATGATCTTAAAGTTGTGGGTAAACACGATCTGAAACTGGATCGTTTTCGGCGGCTGGATATCGAGACTATCAAGTTGGGCGAGCTGGTCTGTGAAAAAGCTTTTGATTTGGTCGTTGACTGTACCGGGTCTGTTTCTGGACTGCCCCTCGCGTTGGCATTGGTTGAACCCCGCGGAACGATTGTCATGAAAACCACGGTCGCTTCGGAACATCGGGTCTCTTTGGCTCCTATAGTGATTGATGAAATCAATGTTGTCGGATCGAGATGTGGGCCGTTTGACCTTGCGATAGAAATGCTGCAGGCTGATCGGTTCGATTTGTCGGGCTTGATCACACACCGCTTCCCATTGGAGGCTGCGGATCAGGCCTTCAAGTCTGCCGTCGACCCCACTGCCTTCAAAGTCGTGTTCGATGTGATGAACTCGACGGTCAACAAAAAATAAGCTGAGAAATAAGACAACTGATGGATCAAGATGGAGAGTACATTTGCGATAGCTGTGGTGAGGAGATTGTAATTCCACTCGATCCGGGTGCTGGTACTTCACAGAGTTACATTGAAGACTGTCCAGTTTGCTGTAATCCAAGTGTGATACATGTTGACTGGGATGATGAGGGACCACGCGTCTGGGCTGAACCCGAACAGGATCGTCACTGAGATAGCACCGTCACTGAGATAGCATTGCCACTGAGATAGCATTGCCACTGAGATAGCATTGCCGAGTGAAGCCACTGACAGCAATGTTGGATGCCTCTGAGTTAGGGTGTCGACTTGTCGTATCGGTCGAAAGTGAACTTGCAAGCATTTAAGG
>Ga0315334_10002107_pt1 | contig 12374 bp, 9 predicted proteins | sample M150034915metaG_FD_205555 | JGI IMG/M metagenome (GOLD analysis project Ga0315334, IMG submission 205555) | Ammonia-oxidizing marine archaeal communities from Monterey Bay, California, United States - M1 500m 34915 | ecosystem: Environmental > Aquatic > Marine > Intertidal zone | place: USA... | reverse complement strand
GAAGGCCAGTACCTGCTCTTCCTTGCAATCGTTTTTTGCGGTGTGTTCCTCGGATCACTCGCGCCAATGGGACTCCTGCTCGGCCCCATGATTGTCGGCATCAATCTCTGCTTCATCGACCTTGAATCCGAGCGAAAAGTCGAGTTCTCGACACTGTTCAACGGGATGAGCCAGTTCCTTGACTGCTTTCTGGTCACCCTCGCGGTGCTCTTGGTCAATTTCGTGTTTGCGTTTTGCGTGGTTTGCCTTGCTTTCGCCGGAATCGCGCTGGTGGCGTTGACTGTCGGCCCGCAAGAGAGCAACTCTGCTTTGCCGGCCGTTCTGATGATTGGCGGGTTTGTGATTTTCTACCTAGTGGTTCTCGTGGCTTCGGTCGCAGTCTACCTGCCATTCATGTTCAGTTTCCAACTGATCGCAGATCGAAAACTGCCAGCCAAGATGGCGATTATCACAAGTGCGCGTGCCGTATACAGTAATCTCTGGCCGCTGGTTGGCCTCATGACGTGCTTGATGTTCATCAGCATGCTGGCTGCGTTGTGTTGTTACATCCCAGCCATTCTGCTCGCACCTATCAATTTTGGAGTGTTCTTCCTGATCTACCGTGACCTTTTTCCAAAGCCTGATGCTCCCTTGGATCCCGAGGCCGCACTACAACCAGCATCGTGAGCGAAAAAGATGCAAGGCGCCTTGCCACAAACACGGTAGACAAGCTGACTCCGCCTTCCAAAAAAATGATCGCGGAATGCTGGGGCAAGCGAAGTGACGCCACCCAGTTGCGGCAACACCTCCAAACAAAGAGGCACAGGTACGACGACCTGTGCCTCACGTGACCGCACAAGCAAGCAATCTATCAACCATCGGATGGAGCAAGGACATCTGGTATCGCCGTTGAACCACCTGCATCCTTTGCTGGTGGGTCAGCTGCTGGTGGGTCAGCTGCTGGTGGGTCAGCTGCTGGTGGGTCAGCTGCTGGTGGGTCAGCTGCTGGTGGGTCAGCTGCTGGTGGGTCAGCCGCTGGTGGGTCAGCCGCTGGTGGGTCAGTTGCCGGTGCGACAGTTGCATCATGATCGCCGTCATCGTGATCATGATCGCCGTCACCGTGATCATGATCGCCGTCACCGTGATCATGATCGCCGTCATCGTGATCATGATCGTCGTCGCCGCTTGTGTCCTCAGGGCCGTTTGTACTAGGCGTAACCAACACGGGAGGATCTGGAGCCGAATCACACCCGGCGAGCGTAGTGAAGCCACCTAAGGCAAGCATCATGACAATCGCTCTGCTAATCTTAATTTTTTTCATCTTGAGTACTCTTCTAAACAGGTTCCGATTGGGTATTGCATCCACACAGATATGAAGCGTCCGCACCATCCGTGGGAATTCAACAGAATACTTCGGCCTCCGCAGTCCAGAGGATCTGCAACAGTTGCACGTTATGGTATCGCAGCGCGGGACGTCTGTGTTGCTAGTGCGATACTTCTGTTTCGACAGATCCCCCAAACTGCATAATGTCCGGCTCACCCCACCCAAATCCCCCTGACCTGACGGGGCTTGGGAGGATCCTCGTGCCTTGCAATTCACCATCCTCGTGACAGCAATTTGTCCGTTTTTGGTTTCCTCTGACATGGACAACGGACCATTTTCATCAAATTGCATTCTCGACACGATGCAAAATGCCGGCAAACCGGCTTCCAACCCTCGCGGTGCACGTTATGCGTTGGAAGCCGTTTTTCCCGGCACAAGGTACTGCGTCGTCACCGCGGTCGGCGACAGGATCAACAATGCCCGCTTTCCATCGGTGATGTAGGGGTCACCGGTAAGGTTGCGTCTGGGTTTCTGAGCGTCGGTCGGATCGCATCCTGAGACGTATGAAATTTTGGCAAGGCGGCGTCCATCGCCAAGTGAATCCACCACATAATCGCGTGCCTCATCGACGTCGGGGTCGATCCGGTGCGTGGTCAGGTTCCACGTTCTGAGCGTCAATCGCACGCCAATATCACGACTGACTTGGCCAATCCATACCGGAGATCCATCGAGGTCTAAATCCGAGCGCCACAACCGCAAATGAACTCGTTCATCGATACTTGCACGAGCGCGCTGCAGCGCAAGATCCTGGATTCTTCCGTCAACAAACAATGAACTGACGGGTGAGTAACGATAGGCAGAATCCAATAAGAAAGCTTTCGCGGTTTTCAGGCACGTTGCAAAGGTAATTGCCTCAGCATCATCCCACCGACCACCGAAGCATTCTCTGATGACCTCACGCTCCCCCACGATCAGCAGGTTCAACGGATCCCCCTGTCTGGTCCCCTTCCGATTCGATGTGCACCTGGGTTGACGCGAACTCCACTCGAACAACTCGCTGAGGGTGACCTCCTGTTTTCCGTGTGCCAGCGAATCGCCCTCGGACTTACGTACCAACAGGCCAGGTACCTCCACCGAAAAATTGAATAATGAGACGTTTCCACCGCTGACAAATCGCAGCACAAAGCTCTTCAAACCTTCATCCAGACTGGTAAACACAACCCCACACCTTTTCGTCCCTTTCTGAATGGGGCCGAATTGAAACCCATGTTCCTTGAACAAGCGTGACATCCGCCGGTTGGCGTTTCGGGCAGTGATCAGTTTTGACGGCAGCAGGGGTAGTAAAATCAAAAACAACCAACCCAATAGTCCAAAACTGACAAGTCTTTTTCCGACGGAAAAATGGCTCACGCCAGCCGCTTCGAGCGGAGTGTAGTAGTTTGGGTCGAGACTAAATAAATCGAGTCGCTGCACATCAGCTGACTGATTATCGACTTCAATCCAGACAGGTTGAACGCCGCGGCGGGCCAGATGGGTTCCAAAGAACTTCACACTTTCCCGATCGCTCAAAACGGCGACCGCGACATGAAGCCCATCGCGTTCTCGTCGCTGCAGGCGATTGAGAAATGGACGATTCTCTGGATCCGGATGATAGTTCGTCGTCACCCAACGCAAAGGACGAAGCCCCAGCCAACTCATCACAACGTCCCCACGATAGAAGCAGAATTCCCACAACAAAAGCGTGCTTCGCCATTCATCACACACGCCCCCTTGAAACCGAAACCGAGGGACTGGTCATGAATATCCAGCAACGTGATAGCCAACTCAATTGGCTGCAGCCTGAGGTTGACGGAGCTGATCCTGCCACTGCTGTGATTTGACTGACACGTCACTGTCATCGGCATATAATTCACGCAACCGCTCAAGCTCAATCTTCATCTCAGCAATCTGTGGCGCGTACTGCTGATTACCGTAGAGGTTTTGCAACTCATCGGGGTCTTTTTCGAGATCGTAAAATTCCCACTCGTCAAATTGATAGAATCGTATGAGTTTGTATCGTTCGCTGCGGACACCGTAGTGCCTCGGCACCATGTGCACGCTGGGATACTCATAGTAGTGGTAATAGACGCTTTTCCGCCAATCCTCAGGCGTCCGTCCTTTCAACAGCGGGACGAGCGATTCCCCCTGCATGTCGGCCGGCACGTCCGCCCCGGCCATTTCCAGAAAGGTCTCAGCGTAATCCAGATTCTGCACCAGATCGTTGTTCGATGTTCCGGCTTTGGTAACCTTTGGCCATTTGACAACCAGAGGCATCTTCATCGACTCGTCGTACATCCAACGTTTATCGTACCAGCCATGATCACCAACATAGAAGCCCTGGTCTGATGAGTAGATGACAACGGTATTGTCACTCAATCCCAACTCTTCCAATGTTTCCATCAGCGTTCCCACACTCTCGTCAACGCCCCTGACGCATCTCAAATAGTTCTTGGCATACCGCTGAAATTTCCAACGCACAAGATCCTTTCCCTCGAGCTTCGCCGCATGAAACACCCGGTCTCGAGGTGCATACGCCTTGCGCCAGGTTTCAAGCTGCTTTGGATTCATCCGCTGCATGTTTCGCCACGCCGATTTGTCAAATCTACCTTTCTGACTGTCCCCGTCGAAACCGGGAACGAGATCGACAAACAGGTCAAAATTCAAGTGCATATGCCGATCGATTTCCAACTCTTGAAACCGAGCTGGTGGCGCATTGTCCTGCCATTTATCAAACAAAGTCGATGGCTCCGGAATATCAATCTCAGAGTATAAGTTCAAATGCCGCGGAGCCGGCATCCAGTTTCGGTGCGGTGCTTTGTGTTGAACCATCAACATGAATGGTTTCCCTGCCTCACGTCCATCCTTAAGCCACTCAACCGCAAGGTCTGTCACTACGTCTGTACAGTGACCTTCGATCCGCGTCCGTCCCTTGGGCGTGATCATATCCGGGTTGTAGTAAAGTCCTTGCCCGGGCAAAACTTTCCAGTCAGCGTAGCCCTGCGGCTTACCCTTCAAATGCGACTTGCCGTAGATTGCGGTAGTGTAGCCAGCCTTCTGCAGTAGCTTCGGGAATGTCTGCTGATTCCAATCGAACGTGTTGCCATTATTCATGAAACCGTTCTTGTGACTGTGCTTGCCTGTCTGAATCACGGCGCGACTGGGACCACAGATTGAGTTCGTACAGAAACTGTTCCGAAAAACCATTCCCTGGGAAGCCAAGGTATCAATGTTCGGAGTTGGATCGACGGATTTCAGCCAACCGTCGTAGGCTCCGATCGCATGCGGAGCATGATCATCACTAAAAATGAACAGAATGTTTGGGCGATCCTCACCCTGCACCTCCGCTCCGCCCAACGTGACGACTAGGGCAACCCACAACAACATGATCAAGGGGCTCGAACTTCGCATGGGATGACATTTCTTGCTGAGAAGGACCGGGAAACAACCAGACACAACCAAATGGTCCAGGGTCAAGCATTCTAGATGCAAGCATCCAAAGTAACAACGCGCGATGAAAACCGGATTATCGGTTCCGCGAGACAAGCGAAACTTGCCCCCCACATCCATGAGCCATCTCTTTCACCCTGTCAACAACGGCCAACTCATCTCTTCTGTAGAAGTTAACGTTGACGGCCCCGTGTTCACCTCCAATCCAACGCAAATGTGCGATCGCACTGCCAGAAACCAGCAAGTACACATTCCCCAAGGCGGCTGAGTCCGCAGGATTCGCCTGTTCCTCGACCAACAGGTCGGATCGCGCGTGCACCGTTGCTATCCAAAGATTGCGGCTGATCGGCGGAAGGGACATCGGTGAAAAAATGGCGACGGAGACGTAATGGGCCAGCGAGGATTTCATTCTTTGCCCGACCACCACGCACAATCCGGCACCCAAAATAAAATAGCTACCAAATTCACGCAAATTCACTGCATAGTCTTCAAAGTCATTCGTCTGAGTTTTGAACTGATCTACCACAATTCCTAGCAGCAATAACAGCAGCCCCACCCCAAACCCAACGACTCCCAAGCCAGAGCTTCTGCTTTTGAAACGGAACGCAGTCCATTTCCTTTTGGGGGTCATTTTGGTGTAGTCACGGTCAAGCGGATGTATGTTATTGTCGCCGTCGACATTCCGTTCTTTACGCTCCACCACATCACGCTCCTATTGAACTGCAAGCAGCTAAAAACCTTTTACCCGCGAACCAAACTTCAGTGCCGCGCAGGGCGTCTTAGCTAATCATGAACTGGCTTTACCCACATTTCTGAACAAATCGTAACGGATTGGAACCACCAACGTGCGTTCAACAATTTCGCATTAATGGAAAGTCGCGAAACAATTCTGCGGCATGGCCAACCCTTATTACAAGCCTGTGTTTAAAACAAGGTTCCGGCGAGCAGTTTGAGCCCAGTGGCCACCATCACGACCAACAGGAAACCATACACCAAACGGTTTCCACGTTTGAGGGCCAGTTTTGCTCCCACCACGCCGCCGATTAAATTTCCCGCGGCCATGATTAGCCCCGGTCCCCAAGAAATGAGTCCATAAAAGGCAAAGACGAGTGTTGCTGCAAGCGTCACGATAAAACCGATGCAATTTTTGACGGCATTTGATGCAACCAAATCTCCACTGTTTAACCAACTCATCGCAACCAGCAAAAGAATTCCCATTCCTGCTTGAATGAAACCGACGTAAATCCCGATCGCCAGAAAGATGGAGAACATTTTCCACGGAGACATGTCTGCCGCATCGGGTTGCTCCGTCAATCGTTTTGGATTCATGGCAATGACACCGGCCATCGCCAAGAACAGGCACCCAAACACACCCTGAAAGGACTCCGCTGGCAAATGAACAGCTAACAAAGAACCAATGGGCACTCCCACCAACGTCGGAACAGCAAGTCGAGTTGCCAAACGACGATCCAGACGCCCATGCTTGTTGAATGTGGCAACCGCCGAGGCACTGGACAACAACACCGCAAGCCGGTTTGTCCCATTGGCCATCTTGGGGTCAAGCCCGAAAAGCATCAATGCCGGTAGTGTAAGGAATGATCCACCCCCAGCAATGGAATTGACAACTCCCGCAGCGAAACCAGCTACCAACAACAACAGATGCCAACCAATGTCCAAAAGAGTCATGTCGATCACCTGAAGCCCAGCCTTCGAGTGCCCGCCATTGGGTCCATGCCGGACACCCGGGCATTGCATTGGGCATCTGAAACAACGTCCAATTCATTGCTCAAATCCAGCGCGCCGTTTGCGTGTTCAAGCAGGATTAAGTCACGCATCGTTAGACCCCGCAGTTCTCTCGCTATCTTTGCTCGCTGGTTCCGCAGCCGGCAGGTCAAATATAGATCGACTCCCACCGTCAGCACCAAGCACACAAACCAGATTGATCGAGAATCGGGAAACCTCTGTGACAGCAACTTTCTCACCTGAGTTCGTCATCGGATCGACCTTACTGCCATCCAGTTTCTATGCAAAGCGTCGAGCACCATGACGCGGTGACATGACGTGGAACCATGACGTGGAACCATTGAAAATCAAACATCCCACTGCAGGGTATCCAGCCAGCGGGACCATTCCGCCATCTGCTCTTCCGAGAGCTTCGGTTCAGGCAGTGTTGCCAGTTTATTACTTGAGGGTGCGCCATGAGCCTGCGCACGAACCACCAAGATCCCATTGACGTCGACTTCAAAGCCAATCATCCGCGAGCGGTGCTGTGCTTCAGCGATCTGAATTTCGTATCGCCCGAGCGAATGCCATTCTTTACGCGACAACCCAGATGACTCGACCAAAGACAGTGTCATTGAGTCTCGTTCACTACCAACGGTCAAACGCCGATTTGTACGCGCAGGCAAGGATGTGCCAAATGGAATCAGGGGAAGTATTCGTCGACGCCCTTTGATATCCTCAACCACAATCCCGATCGTCTGACCCGTGACACCTCTGGCAGGCATTGCAAACGATGCGCCGCGACCTGGCAACTCCGCAGCAAGGCAAGCGGCAGCACCTCTGGCAGTATCGGTACGGTCGACAAGCGAGAACTTGACTTTGTCACTGATGCCACGAAGGACCGCGTTGCGAACCACTCCAATTCTCAGCAGCGGTCCGAGCGTTACGCAGCGATCGACATCCGCAAATGAAATGGAAGCATCGCGACATGCACGTTTCACAGTTTTTCGAAGTCTGGCTGCCAACTCTTCACATGCCTGAAGCCAATGGCGACGAGCTATATTAACCGTGATCTCTCGATTCTGCAGTTTGAGCTTGATCGCGACTTTGTCGAGCAGCAACATTGAGTTCATTGCCCGCTCGCAAGCCATTTGCAACTGCGCCGCAGTAGCCCGTAACTTACGCGGGTCGAACTTGTGTTCCTGCTGGAATGCTTTTGCAGTCAGGTCGACTAACCTCTGCAACCAAGGCAGGGTGCCTGAGTTCCAATGGCCTGATGATGCCAACTGATGCAACCTGTGTGAATCGCTCCGGAATACGGACACCTCACTGGCCATTCCAGTGACTCCGATGAACAGAATTTTCTCCTGTTTGTCTTCCTCGACAGTCCCCAAGTGGTCACCCAGTTGCTCTAACTCCTGGTTTAGCAGGGTGGACTGGACCGCAGCGATTGATCGACTCACCAACCGCACTGACCTGAGGCCTGCCATTTCTGCAGCTTGCAAAACACTCTGCCGATGAAGCTGGTCGTAGCTCGCCGGAATTGTGATTGCGGTAACGACTGGGGCAGCATCATCTTTCCAGGCATGTCCAACGATGTGCCGAAACAGCATTGCCATCAGGACTTCTGGAGGGCATTGCCGGCCTGCGATTTCACGTTCGACAAAATCCTTGCCGATATACATGGGCAAGCAGTGTGCAAGTTGATGAGCCGGTTCCAGACGCCGATCCATCGCTTCGGAGCCGAACAACAGTTTTTCACCTTCACTAGCGACTGCCATGCGGAACAGCGAGTTGTCTTCACGTCCCGCAGACAACAGCCTGACATCGCCGGTCGGCGTAGCTTCGGCCGCGGCGCCGTAAAACATTCCGCAGTCGATGGCCAGAACGTTGGAAGGTCTAGAGCTACTGGAACTACCTGCGACGCTGGTCGTCGTCTCTGTGGTCACCTGCTGCCCGGAGTACTCTGCGAGCCATGCCGGCGTTTCTTCTCGGCTGACATACGCGGTAAGATCATCGATCACCTCGTCCAACGAGGCATATCTCTCGTCAGGCGACTTCGCCATCATGCGTGAAAAAATATTCGCGAACTGAAGGTCGACGTCATCGCGTTCCTCCATCAGATCAGGAATTTTTCCATGCCGGTGACCGTAAATCAGTTCGAGATAATCACCGGTGAAGGGTGCTCTTCCGGTCAGCAAAAAGAATAGCGTCGCGCCAAGTGCGTAAATGTCGCTACGAGGGTCAGCGAAGTCGGGGTCTTCCAACTGCTCGGGTGCCATGAATGGCAGTGTTCCGACCAACCGCCCCTTGGACCTTTTGCTGCGACCGGAGTCATCAGCCGCACCAGCTGTCTCGTCCAGCAAGGTCACGGAATTGATTCGGGCCAGCCCCAGATCCAGAATCTTGATTGTGCCATCGGTGCCCTTCATCACATTGCCCGGTTTGACGTCCCGGTGGACAATTCCCGCGCGGTGTGCGTGTAGCAAACCAAGTCCCGCCTGCCTGATTACAGCGGCAGCCTCGCCGACCGGCAAAGGCCCTTTCTGTGAAACCAGCTTGGTCAGGGTTTGGCCGTCCACATATTCCATTGCCAAATAGTGAACGCCGTCGGACTCGCCAGCATCAAAAGCGGTCACGATATTGGGGTGCATCAAGCAGGAAGCCGCTCTTACTTCGTCGTAAAAACGAGAGATGGCAACTTCGTCCTTCATGCGATCCACAGGCAGCATTTTGACTGCAACCAGCCGTTGCATCCGAGTATGTTCGGCAAGAAAGACCTGCCCCATCCCACCCGAACCGATCAGCTCTCGAATTTCGTAATCGCCGATTTTCCCCGGGATGCTGTCATTCTGACTGAGCTCGCTGTCCAGCTCAAAGCCCTCGCTGTCATCCTCAACGCTCATATCGCGCGTGTGGATCCCCCGCATGTCCTGCGTGGGTATCTCAGCGGTCGGAAAATTGTTGGTAGAGTCGGCCACGAAGCGTGATTTAGTTAGCACCGCAGGGGAAAGCCGGCTGCGATTTTCCGGCGACAGGCTCTATATTAGACGCAGCTAACATCTGCCATCCGGTTAATTCCCCGCCAAAATCGGCTTTTTCGTTTATCGTGAGAGATTTGTGACGGTCGCGATCAACCTTACTCTCCCAAACTTCGCATTCTGCCACCCCAGCCTACTTTATGACACCCTTGCGTATCGCTACTCGAAAAAGCCCTCTCGCTCTTTGGCAGGCGGAATATGTCGCGGAATGCCTTCGAGACAAAGGTGTCACCACCGAACTGGTTCCCCTGGTTAGTAGCGGCGACACCGACATGCGTCCGATTGATGGCACCCGGCAGATCGGCTTATTCACCAAACGTATCCAACAGGCATTACTGAACGACGAAGCCGATATCGCCGTGCATTCGCTCAAAGATCTGCCCACCGAACATGATCCCCGACTGGTGCTTGCCGCCGTTCCGGAACGAGAAACCGTCCACGACAGCTTGGTGTCGCCAACCGCGTTGACATTCGAAGACCTGCCCACGGGCTCGCGCGTTGGCACCGGCAGTCGACGCAGGGCGGCACAGCTCCTGAACCAACGCCCGGATTTGCAGATTCTGCCAATCCGCGGAAACGTACAAACGCGGCTCAGTAAGCTGGAAGCCGGTGAATTCGATGCAATTATCCTTGCCGAAGCGGGCATCGTCCGGCTTGAAATGCACAACTTGCCCCGCACACAGTTTTCTCTCTCTGAGATGCTACCAGCCCCGGGCCAAGGAGCGCTTGGTATCGAAGTCCGATCCAATGACGACGCGGTAGCGGCCGTCAGCCTGCTCGACCATCCACCAACACGTGCTGCGATCACAGCCGAACGACAATTGCTAGCGTCCCTGCACGGAGGCTGCCTTGCCCCTATCGCAGCCTTGGCAGTAGCGACCCAGGCTCACCTGAAACTCGATGCGATTGTGCTGTCACAGGATGGCACGGAGCGGCTTGACGAACATCATGAACTGCCGCTTGATGGGCGCTCGATGCTTGAAACCGCGGACAAGGCTGCTGAACTGGCCGCCGATTCACTACTCCATCGCGGCGCGGCAGCACTCATCAATGCCCAACGTTGAACAATGTCCAGTTTCTGGTCGCTAGCAAAGCACGGTTTCTGGTCGCTAACAAAGCACTGCGATCAACCAATCCGAACCCTCTGGCAAACTTTGCGGCTTGCAACGGTCATGCTGGCGTGATGCCCGGCAGCAGACCGATCTACTGAAGAAGCGACAACTCATCGCCCCTGGAAAAAGCGACGCCGAAACAAACGCCGCCTGAGAGGGGATGATCCCGGACGGATCCCATTGAGTTGGTGACATCCTAGCCAGATACACTCAGTGGATTCCCCGATGGCCAAAACCAAGTCAAAAGAAAACCGCCGTTACGTTGATATGTGGGCACTGCCGGGCGCCCACCCCAGTAACGTTGAGTTCATGCAAAAATTGACGACGGCCGAGTCCAATCATTTCACGACTAGCATGGATGCTGTCGGAACCGTGTCAGAACAGGATTTGGAAACCGATCAGTGGAAGCAAACCCATCTGGTCGGGTTACGCACTGACGTCTGGCACGCGGACACCCATGAGATGAAGAAGGCACTGACTGCTTTACAGACTCGACGACGGAAGGAACTAAAACAACAGATTAAAAAAACCGGGCGTCTCAGTAACAAGCAGCAACAAGTATTGGACAGCGCGCTGAATACAGATACCATCATGTCGATGAAATCGGGTGACGTCGAAAAGCGCAGATTGGTATTGAAGCTGTTCAAAACATCAACCGATCGGGTGCGGTGGTGTGGAACAGTTGAACAGATCACCACAACGGAGATCCACAATTCCATCGGATCAAAACGCAGTCTGCTGACTTTTGCCGTGATTCTTCCCCGCACCAGCATGGTCACCCACATCCAGCAAAACCATCGCACCTTTCGGATACCCTCTGTCTATACGTTTGGTTTCTATCATAACCAACGCATGTGGCATCTGAGCCTGAAGCGGCACTGGGTTTCGATCGGAGCTGATTATGATCTTTCAGTCGATGGACAACCGCTTGGGGAAATTGATGGGCGTCTTTGCTCTTTTGGATCAGATAGTTACGTCGACATCGAATCTCACGAACTGGCAAACTGCACCCCATTCGTCGACATGATGACCCTGTTCGCTGCCAGCGTTGGTTACCACAAAGCCATGCGTCGCAGTGTCCGCCGACGGGTGAAAGCCGCCTTGAGTGGTAACTCACACCACCATGTGATTGAAGACGAGGAACTGCGTCTCAGGCACAACGGCCGCTCCGCCGCGTAAGGCTGATTTCACTCGTTTCCACCATTGATTGGTTCCATCTCGGAACTCAAACTGCCGCCCTTTCTGTCGAACATTAGCAAGTCGACGCGGTGACCGATGACATTGATTCGCCATCAGCACATTTTTCCGCGCTCAGGATCTCATCCCGCGTTCAGGATCTCATCCATTGAAACCCAACAGATACTCACACTGTTGGTCAAAAAACCGCACCGTCTGCGATGGGGTGTCAACGCAGGGTGCAAAAATCCGTTTCGACTGGTGATTCACTTGCGGAGCGTTTTCTGCACGACGCTGCTGAGACTGGCACTGCGATTCATCCGCGGTCTGACTGCGAAACGGGCAAGCCCAACTGCTGGTTCGGCAAAGATCGGTCAGTCTGATGGCTTCGCATGCTATGCTGATCAGACGACTTTACCGCAACCCAGTGTCTGACAGATTGTCGTCAGGCAACGGCCACAGCGTTACAATTTGAGTCCATCTCTCACGACGAGACGCTCGCCACTTTGCCAGAGTCTACCTCTTTGCCAGAGT
>Ga0315334_10002105_pt1 | contig 12375 bp, 10 predicted proteins | sample M150034915metaG_FD_205555 | JGI IMG/M metagenome (GOLD analysis project Ga0315334, IMG submission 205555) | Ammonia-oxidizing marine archaeal communities from Monterey Bay, California, United States - M1 500m 34915 | ecosystem: Environmental > Aquatic > Marine > Intertidal zone | place: USA... | reverse complement strand
GGCTTGCTGCGGGCTTTGTCCGTCCTGACCATCAAATAATTCCAGTTGGTGAACTGAATTATTACTGAGATTTCCGAGACTGACACCCAACAAACGAATCGGCTGCGGATGCTGTTCCCTTAGTTCTGAAAGCAAAAACACTGCCATTTGATAGACGCTGTCTGTTGATTGTGTCGCCCTTGGGAAGTTCCGAGAATGCACGAACGTGCGAAAATCGTCACGACGATATTTCAACGCCACTGAACGGGCGTAACGTCCGTTTCGCCTGAGTCGCCATGCCACCTGTTCGCAAAGGTGACTGATCACCGCACGCATCATGTCGAGGTCCGTAATGTCTTGACCAAACGTCCGCTCGTGGCTGATTTGCTTTGCGGTTCGATCCGGCACGACCTTGCGGGGGTCAATTCCGTTTGCAAGTTTCCACAGATGGTCACCCCAATTACCAAACTTGTCATTCAGGATTGCTCGATCGTAGCGGCGAATATCCCCGATGGTTTTCAGATTCAGTGAGGATAGCTTGCTGTTCCCCACAGGTCCCACTCCCCAGAGCCGCGAAACAGGCAACGGATCAAGAAAGTCAATGATGTCGGATGCTTCGACTTTCAAGAATCCGTCTGGCTTGTTCAGGTCACTTGCGATTTTGGCGACGAACTTGAGGGGAGCTATGCCGACACTGGCAGTCAGGGCGAGTTCCTGTTTGATTGTTTCTTTAATTTGCATCCCAATCGTTTCAGCAGATCCAAATAGTCGGGTGGTGCCCGTCACGTCCAGAAACGCTTCGTCCAAGGAAAGCGGTTGCACCAGAGGCGTGTAACGCAGGAAAATCTCGCGTACCTCGCTGCCGATTTTGGCGTAATGCTCCAGCCTGCTGCTGACAAACACGGCATGGGGACATAATTGGGCAGCCTTGCTGCCAGACATGGCACTGCGAATTCCGTATCGGCGAGCTTCATAACTCGCTGCAGCGACGACCCCGCGGCGCCCCGCGCCGCCAACCACCACAGGCATGCCCCGCAAAGCCGGGTCATCTCGCTGCTCGATGGAAGCATAAAAAGCATCCATGTCGATGTGCAGGATCATATGAATCGCCAAGTTACCCAGTCCGGGACCGAAGCATCAGTCCTCATTTGACCAGCCATTGATACAGGGTTTCACTGTTGGAAAGATCTTCGTGTATCTGGTGCGCCCCGGCAAGTTCGAGGGCCGGACGTTCGAATTGCCCGGTACACACGGCCAACACGGTTGCATTGATTTCAAGACCACAATGTATGTCCGCTGGCGTGTCTCCGATCACGATGGTTTCCCCATGCGGTTCATGTTCGTGTTTCTGCCGAAGGGACGTAGCCGTTCGCTGGGCCAGCTGCCGTCGATCAGTGTCGTGATCGCCGCCAAAGATGCCCCGAAAGTACTTTAACAGGCCAAAGTGCTGCAGTTTTTGCGTTGCTGTTTGCTGCAGATTGCCGGTCATCACATAACAGCGTAGATCGTTTCGCGCCGCTAGTCTCGGCAGTAACTCCGCCACGCCGGGTAGAACAGTGCCGCCATGCACGTGCAATGCATGGGGTAAACAGTCGGCATAAGCATCTTTCAGCTTCTGAAGATTATGCTCGGTGGTGGAAACGCCGTTGCGTTGTAATACTTCGGCTAGCAGTGAGGCGTCGGTTCTGCCGCAAAAAACAACGTCCAGGCAGGGCGTCTCGATTCCGAAAACCTCGCTGAGTACTGAATTCAGAGCGTGTGTTCCGCTGTGATTGCTCAGCAGAAGGGTTCCGTCGATGTCGAACAGAAGGGTTTTCATTGAGCGAGCGTTAGCTGGGTGAAAGTGACTGGTCGGCGATGATTCGCCTCGATGCTAGAATATCATAGATGTTTGAAAAACAGCCCACGAGAGACTGATGAACAATACGGCCGTCGAATCCGATTCGGCAACCGCCCCGCCGCCGGCGGAAGGCGTCGATAAGAGCAACGCCCGTGTTCGGGAGATGTTTCGCCAGATTGCGCCCAGATACGACACGATGAACCACTTACTGTCGATGAACATCGATCGGTATTGGAGGTATCGAGCCGTCCGCCGGCTACGCTACGAGGCGGGGCAACCGGTTCTCGATACGTGCACTGGCACGGGCGACCTGGCCATTTCAATGGCGAAGCACGCTCCCGAGGACGTCCAGGTGGTTGGCAGCGATTTCTGCCACGCGATGCTTGAGATCGCGAGAGACAAGCGCGGTCAGACCGCAAAGCAGGGCTCAGATATCGATTTCATTGAAGCGGATTCCCAGTCCCTGCCATTCAGGACCGATCAATTTCAATGTGTGACGGTTGCGTTCGGACTGCGTAACGTCTCCGATACAGACTTGGGGCTCAGTGAAATGCTGCGTGTCTGTCGCCCAGGTGGTCAAGTCATGGTGCTTGAATTCTCGAGGCCGACCATGATCGGCTTGCGACAGGTGTACGGTTTTTACTTCCAACATGTTTTGCCGCGACTGGGCCAGGTGTTCGCCCGCAATGACAAGGCAGCCTATGAGTACCTGCCCGAATCAGTGGGCCAGTTCCCCGATGGCCAAGCACTGGCAGATCGAATGGTCGCGGTTGGAATGGAACGAGTGAGTTTCACTCCCTTAACGTTCGGTGTTGCAACCATCTACGAAGGTTCAAAGCCTCTTGAGGGGCCGGAAAAGGAGGGCGCATGACGAGCGTCGACAGAATCGTGGTGGGAGTGACTGGCGCCAGTGGAACTATGTATGCAGTCCGCTTGCTGCAGGTGCTGATCAAGGCAGGGTTGGAAACCCACTTGGTCATCAGCCCGAGCGGTGCTTCTGTGATCAAGCAGGAACTCGGTTTGACCGTCAATTTGAAAAATCCGGACCTCGAAGAACTCATTTGCTGCGTTCCGGAGTGGTCCGGCAGGCCTGCGCTCACAGATCCAACACTTGTCACGACAAGTCTATCAGTGGGCAAACTGTGCTTTCATCAGTACGACGACTACATGACACCGATCGCTAGTGGATCATTCAGGACTCGCGCCATGGTGATCTGTCCATGCAGTGGCAGTACCCTCAGTGGCATCTCTAGAGCTGCATCAGAAAACCTGATCCAGAGGGCAGCTGATGTTCACCTGAAAGAACAACGAAAGCTGATCCTCGTGCCGCGCGAGACTCCGCTCAGCGTTCTTCAACTGGAAAACATGCATCGTCTGGCGACTTCGGGAGCGGTGATTTTACCAGCGATGCCAGGTTGGTATCACGGTGTAAAGTCGCTCGATTGTCTCATTGACTTCATCGTTAGTCGAATTCTGGATCAGCTGCAGATTGATAACTCGATGATGGAACGCTGGGGCGAGTGACTCGAGCTGACAACGTCGGGCTTCGCTAAGTCGCTCGAATGCTGGTGCTCAGCGTGCTACGTTGTTCGCTACGCCTTTGTGAACATTCACGCCACTCGCAGGTGATTCTATGCTTCGTTTCGCTATTCTTTTGCCTTCGGTTCTGCTTGTGTCCGGTGCCATCATGGGACAGGAAGTTGAGGATCGATATCGGCCGCGGCAAGTGTTGAAGAATCCGATGCGTGCGATTACCAATCCCGATCTTGCATCTGCGGAAAAGGCTAGCGTTCCTGACAATGAACTTGTCCTCGGTGTCGAGATCAACGGTGAGTCGCGTGCTTACCGAATCAACGAACTGACCGGGCCGAGTCGCGAGATTATCAACGACAAACTCGGCGGAATTCCTATCGCCGCAACGTGGTGACATCTCTGCCATAACGGCGTCGTGTACGTCCGAAAAGTAGATGACAAAGTGTTGACTTTGCGAGTCTCAGGAAAACTGTGGATGCGCAGCTTGGTGATGAGCGACGTGGAAACAGACAGTGAGTGGGCTCATTTGCTGGGCCGGGCGATGAGGGGACCGCTACGGGGAAGAGAACTCAAACCGGTGGTTTCAGATATGGTGACATGGGCGGTGTGGAAGAAAACACACCCTGAAACGACCGTGATGCAAATGCCCACCAGGCGAGCCGAGTACACCAGCAAGTTTTATCGTGACGCGACGCGTTTCCTTTTTGGCGTTGAGGTCAATGGCAAGGCGTGGGCTTTGTCATTTGCGGATTTGCAAGCCGTCCCTGTGTTTTCTTTTCAAATTGACACTGAACCCTTGTTGGCGACCTACGACGCCGAAGGCTCCGTCCCTCGTGTTTTCTCCCGTGAAGTCGCTGGCAAAGTGTTGGTGTTTAAGCAAGCAGGCAAGCGACGCATGCTGGATTCCGAAACAGGCAGCCTGTGGGATGCGCGAACCGGTCAAGCTTTGAATGGTCCCCTCAAGGGTTCAGAGCTCGACCAATGGGTTGGGATCATGTCCTTTCGGAAAGCATGGCAAAACTTTCACCCCGACTCAAAAGATGTTTCGTTTCCGGTGGCGGAGCCGCAGCCTGGTTCTGCGGTGCCTGTGCAAAAGCAAGGCAGCGACTGAGCGCTACAAGAATCGTCCGTTCCATCCGGCACGCCGGCTGTCTCAACTGGTCAATGAACGCGTCTGTCCCAGCCGCAAGTGATTCGGCACGCCCCTCGGTTTCCTTCAATCCGCTCAACACTGCCAAGGGGATCGACTCGAATCTGTCGCGGAAAGCGAAAAATGGTTTCCGCGCGATACTTCTGGACAAGACAACCTCGTCCTCCAGTTCAACCAGGACACTACTTAATGCTTCGATGAGCACTTCGCAGTTTGCGTAACGACGATCTGCGGCATAAGCGACCATCCGCTCGTCAACGGGCAGTAGCGATTCGCGAAGGAGTCCTTCTACAAGTTCGTTGAACGTGCGGTGGATCAGCAGCAGCTTGAGTTGTTGTTCAACAGGATCGCAGGGGAGACGATCAGACCCTGATAGAATGTAAAGCCAGCCAGCATCCAGACTGTAGATGTCAGACTGTTGCGTTCAACAAGAATTGCGAACCTCGCGATGGAAACGGATATGCACCAAGTCAAGGTGCAACCGACTGACTCTCGGTTGGCTTCCGTTGTGATGTACTCCCTTGCATGGGTTGCCCCGCTTCCTCCATGGCCCCCCGGAAGAGGGAGTCGAGATTTGTCTTAAATCTAGAGTACTACGGATCTGACCCTCGCATGGCATTGCACAATGCCCCTAAACTTCCCGTGCCCCCTTCTGGACGTGGTCTGCGGAACCGTCATACAGTTTCGGTGTTGAGATAACTTAGGGCAACTTTGCGGGGGCGGGTTTTCCGTCAACTTCCGCTGCTCCACATTCATAAAAACTACGAGCGTATGCAGATGAACATCGTTTCAGGATCCCGTGTTTGTATGTTTGCGGCACTGTTGAGTGCGGGCGTTTGCGAGGCAGACTGGCCTCGCTTTCGCGGTCCCAATGGTACCGGTATCGCCAGTGATTCCAGCGAAGCACCTGTGAAGTGGAGCCCTAGCGAGAACCTCCGCTGGAAAATCGAACTGCCTGGTCCCGGTTCATCGAGTCCTATCATTGTCGGCGAGCGAGTGTTTGTGACCTGTTACAGCGGGTACGGAACCAGTCGCAATGACGTGGGGAAAATCGAAGACTTGAAACGCCATCTGGTCTGCGTTGACCGGGCAAAAGGTGAAATCCTATGGACAAAAACCATTCCCGCGACGCTACCAGAAGATCCCTACAACGGAATGGGAATACCGTCGCACGGCTATGCGTCTCACACACCGGTTTCGGACGGAGAGCGGGTGTATGCATTTTTCGGCAAGTCGGGAGTGGTCTGCTTCGATTTGAAAGGCGAGCAACTTTGGACCAAGGGTGTCGGAACGGGGAGTGACCCCAAGCGTTGGGGTTCGTCATCAAGTCCCATCATCCACGATGATCTGGTGATCGTGACAGCTAGCGCAGAGAGTGGTGCGATCGTCGGATTGAACAAGAACACAGGTGCCGAAGTATGGCGTCAGACAGCCGATGGATTGATTGACGTTTGGGGAACGCCTGTTATCGCCAAGATTGATCAGGAACGGTCCGATCTTGTCATTGGTGTTCCTTACGAATTCTGGGGTCTGAGCCCAAAGACGGGCAAGTTGCGATGGTACAGCGAGGCCATTGACACGGATACCTACAATTCCAGCATCGTCGAAGCAGATGGTGTGATCTACGGAATCGAAGGAAGAGGTGGAGGATCAGCGGCGGTCAAAGCTGGTGGTAAAGGCGATGTCAGTGAAGCGAATACTATTTGGGCAGGAAGAGACACAGCCAGATTTGCAACGCCGTTGGTCTATGACGGGAAAATCTATTACTTTGCAAACGGCGTCGTAAATTGCATCAATGCCACTGATGGCGAAGCAATCTTCAAGGGCCGCTTACCGACCACAGTAAATAACGCCCAGCAACGCAATCCACCAGCACCTCGTGGTGCTGGTGCTGGTGATCAGGGATCTGGCCGGGGTTTTGGTGGCAGAGGAGGTCGCGGCGGTTTTGGCAGCATGGATTACAGTTCACCTGTCGCGGCGGATGGCAAGATCTATTACGTCAAAAGTGACGGAACGACCTATGTCATTAACGCAAGCGATGAGTTTGAGTTACTGGCCACTAATCAACTCAGTGACTCAGGCGAGACGTTCAGTGGAACACCTGCAATCAGCGACGGCCAGATCGTGATCCGCAGCAACCGACGCCTGTACTGCATTGGTGCCAAGTAGATCTTGTTGGATCTACGGTTGCTGCTGGTGAAGAAAAGTCGATCAGGGCATTTTTATTCTCGGCCAGTCAATGTTCGCGGATAGTGTTTGGATCGCAGTTCGGATTGGCGGGCTGTGATCGCAGATCGCGTCAACCTGCAACCCAAGGCTTGTGATGCCTTTCTTGGTGGCGTTGTCCACGCAACCAGATCGGCATATCAGAGACAATGCGGATAATCCCTATAGGGCTGTTGCGGATGGAATAACCATCATTTGCAGAACCGTCCATCCATCACGTCTGCCTAATCGTTCTCTTTTGCCTTGGCGCTTCTCTTTGCGTGTTCAACCTTTCATCCGTAGTCGATGTAGTCAGTGCATCGTGATCCGATTCGGTGGTGCGCAGTAGCACAGCAATTGAATTTCCCTGTCCAGACCTAAGGTCATACGGGACTCAATTGGGTCTGCCTTACGCCCAGGAATTAGCACGGGGATCGATGACGCGAAAATTTGTGCCGATGCACAGTGATCGCCGAAGCTGCGTCTTGCAACTGATGTGTTGTTTCCTGTGGAGATATCGAGATGAATAGGCTGTGGATCTTGCCCGCCATTATGATCTGTGCGATCGTGGGTGGTGCTAATTCCGCGAGCGCCGCTTACTGCGGTGCCATCAGCTATGAGGGCTGTAGTGGATGCGGGGAAACCGCCAAGGGCGATGAGGTGACTTCTGCGCCGGTGGCAGGCGGAACTTATACTTGCATGCGTACAGTTCGCGAAACTGTGTACGACAAGATTGAGGAAACACGCTATCGCAAGCGAAACGAAGTTTATTACGAAGACCAGCAGGTGCAGTGCAGTCGGATGGTCCCCGAGACAACCACTCGGAACGTGAACTACACGGTGATGGTGCCAACCTACGAGACACGTACTCGTAAAATCAACTACACGGTCTGCAAGCCCGTTTACGAGACTCATCAGCGGACCATCAATTACACCGTCCGGCGGCCCGTTTATGAAACTTGCAAAAAAACGATCAAGTACACGGTCTGCAAGCCCGTTTACGAGACCCATCAGCGGACAATCAATTACACCGTGAAAAAGCCGGTCTACGAAACCCGCAAGAAAACGGTGAAATATACCGTGTGCAAGCCTGTCTACGAGACAAAGTCACGCACAATCAAGTACACCGTCTGCAAACCTGTCTATGAGACGAAGACGCGGACGATCAACTGCACTGTCTACAAGAGGGTTGCTGAGCAAAGGACCCGCACTGAGTCCTACAGCGTTGTAGTTCCCGAACAATACACCAAAACAATCACTGTTAGGGGTGGACATTGGGAAACCACGTCTGAGACGATTCCAGGACCGATGATGCGAAAAACCATTCGCGAGCCTGGCACGTGGACCTTTGACCCTTGCACTTGCAAGTGTGTTTACACACCAGGCAAATGCCGCACTGAGTGCGTGCAATGCCCGCCAAAAACTGTTTGCAAGAAGATCTGGGTACCAACCTGTGAGCAAAAAGAAATCTGCTGCACCCGCTATCGACGCGAGTGCCGCACACGTCAGGTTCCTTACACTGTTTGCCGCGTGGTGCCTGAGTGCCGAACGAAAGAGGTCAGCTACAAGGTCTGCCGTATGGTTCCAGAATGCCGAACCAAGACCTGTAACTACACCGTTTGCCGTATGGTACCCGAGTGTCGCACCAAAGAGGTTTGCTACAAGGTTTGCCGTATTGTTTGCGAAAACCGCACCAAGGTTTGTGAGTACACGACCTGCAAGATGGTACCTGAGTGCCGAACCAAAGAGGTTTGCTACAAAACCTGCCGTATTGTTTGCGAAAATCGCACCAAGGTTTGCAACTACACCACTTGCAAAATGGTACCCGAATGCAAGACAAAGACTTGCACCTACCGCGTTTGCAAAATGGTACCTGAGTGCCGCACTCGAACGGTTTGTGAAACAAAATGCCGTCGTGAATGCTACACAAAAACGATTCAGGTGCGTAAGTGCCGCCAAGTCTGCGAGCCGTACACGGTCACACGCTGTGTACCACGAGTGATTTGCACCCAGGTGCCTGTCGAGGTTTGCTGCCCAGCACCATGCTGCCCCCCTCACGAGGGACCGGTAAAAAGCCTGCTCAAGCACATCCTTCATGGCGAACGCTTAGGTGGATGTAACGACGGTTGTGAGCAGCCCGCTTGCGGTTGTGAAGCACAAGGATGTGACTGTTAGGATCTGCCAGATAGGGCGTGGATGACTGCAACACGGCGTCCTGCCAATCACTGAACGACATGATCGACGAGGCGAATCCTGAGAATTGGATTCGCCTCGTTTTCGTTACAGATCAGCGGTTCTGACATGGGAGATAATGACCATCCAGTGGTTCAGCAGGCACGTCATTCCAGCTTGCATCCCCTGTCGATGCTTGGACAATGCTGCCTGTCGGAATCTGCCAACTGGACTGATTAGTAGGTTAGTCTCGCTGGTACGGCTTGAAACAATGGGGATTTCTTGCTCAAAAGGTTGCCTTCCCCGGTGTGATCGCTAAGTTGGAGCGTTGGGGCAGGACGTATCTCTGTTTTTACGATTGAGCGTGAGTCCCAGCGAGGTTCATGAGCTGAGATTGTCCGACTTCTCTACAGGCATGTCATCATGGTACGCGCAGTCCTTTTTATTTTGGTCGCTTCGATTGCTCCAATCAGTAATGCACAGAGCATTGATTGGAAAGAAGTGTTCCCAGTCCGGTCTCACGACTTTGGTACCGTTGCGGTAGCAGCGAAGACAGAATTTCGATTTCCTGTACACAATCGATCTGATCGCCCCATCCATATCCGGAAAGTGCGTGCGAGTTGCGGTTGCACGACCCCCATTGTCGAGTCTGACTACATCGGGCCGAACGAAACCAGTTACATCCGGGCCAGATTCAACACGGATACATTCAAAGGAAAACGCGGCGCTAACCTGACAGTCGTGATTGACAAGCCTGTGTACACCGAGGTCCGCTTACGCGTGGACGGGTACATCCGCAGTGACATGGTGTTCCACCCGGGATCAGTCGAATTTGGCAAACTTGACAGCGGACAGCAGGACATAAAGACAGTCAAGGTTCTCTATGCAGGACGTAAAAGTTGGCAGATCCTTAACATGGAAAGTCCACATCCGTGGTTGATTCCTGTCTTCGCAGAAGTCAGTCGCAGTCGCGGCAGAGTGACCTACGATGTCTCGGTGACTCTGGCAGCAGATGCACCCAGCGGGTTTTTCCAGAACGAGTTGGTCGTCTTGACCAACGATTCCGAAATGCCGCGGGTTCCTTTGTTCGTCAGCGGAGAAGTTACCACTCTGCTGAAGGTGTCTCCCGGCGCGATCGCTCTGGGAAGTCTGAAGCCGGGTGAATCGTCCGCAAAAAAATTGATCGTTATCGGACAAACTCCATTCGTGATCGAGTCAATCACCGCGGAAGGTTGGAAAGTGGATGTTTCGCTCAGCGTGGAAGCGAAAAAAACTCATATTCTGGTCCCCAACTTCACTCCTCTGGGAGACGCCACAGGCACTCGAAAGAGCAAGGTGGTGATTAGGACGGCAGGGGATCAGTCTTTGACAGCCACCGCTCTGGTCACGGCTGAAATTCGGAGCGAATGATCCCTGCCGGTTTTACTCCAACGGGATACTCGACGCGGTGTGCCGTATTCATTGGGACGTTCAAACAAGGTGCAGACGGTTAGTGGAACGCGCCAAACACCGATGGCAGGACACGGAATCCATCGCAATCTTGCGTCTGGTCCTGCTTGGTTTGTTGTCTGCAGCAGCATCAACTGGAATCATCGTCGCGGTAGCTTGCTGGAGTGGTGAGTCCCTTTCTGGAAAGCCGAGTGGAATTCTCTCGCAGTTGCCCACTCTGTTCTGGATCGTGTCGCAATCATTGACAATGATCTTGCCCACGCTCGGATTCGCTTCACTGCTGTACTATTGTTCGGGCAATGTTTGGGTTCGGCAGTTGGGATTCCTGGTCGCGGCCTGCTTTATCCTTTGCATGCCCGTTGTGATTCTGCTGGACAGCGCCGTGTTTGGCTGGACGGGAGAACGATTGTTCTCGGACATGGTCGGGCGTATTATCTCGGGTCACCTTCCGACCCTGAAGCCGTTTCTAAGCGGTGGGATGGTGTCAACTGGCGTTGTGATCGGATTGGTTGGTATCGGCGTCCCTGTTTTGATCAGCTGCCTGTCGGGTCTGCTGTTACGGCGACTTGCCTCTGTAACGCCGACTCGGAGTTTGGCAGGCCTGTCAGGACTCTACGCGTTCCTGCTGCTTGCTGGGTGGGCGTTTGTGTCTGTTGATAGGCAACACGCAATGGCTAGCATGCATGGCAGAACGATCTCGCACCCGCTTTACGTGTTTCGGGTTTTTTCGTCCGATGGAACTGGCACGGCAGCCGTGCCCGACTCAATGAACGAACAGGCACCTGACAGCCTGCGGGCAAGTTCGTATGCGGCTCGCCAGCAAAGACTCCGGCTTGCGAGTGCTGTCTTGCCAGCGTCATCCGACATCCCGTCAGACGTGCTGCTTGTTGTTCTTGAATCATTTCGCCCCGAGTTGATTGATCAGGCTGTGATGCCCAATCTGAGTCAACTGACCGAGCGGGGGATTCATTGCAAGTTCCATTTCTCTGGCGGAAACGCGACGAACCACGGAGTATTCAGTCTTGTCAGTGGGCTGGAACCGGTCTGGTTTGATACACAGTCGCGTTTCGATCCTGCGTTGAATCGTTGGTTTCGAAATCTGGGCTATGAGATCGGGTTTTTCGCCGGCGCGGACGATTGGCGTGAGTTTCGAATGGATGGTTTCATTCGTCCCGAGTTGTTCGATGTGTATCATGCAAAGCCCCGAAATGGACTTGCCAGTGATCGGCGGGCAACGGAACTTGCAGGGCGTTTCCTGGACCGCGTCGATCTGACGGAAAACGCAGTACGCAGGCCACGACTAGCGTTTCTATATTTGTACGGAACCCACGCAACCTACCAAAGCTATCCGATGGATCAGCTCGATCTGCCCGCGGCGGACGAACGCTATCCTTTTCCGTACCCAAAAAGCATGCGGTCGCTTGTATGGAACCGTTACCGAAACAGCGCACGCACAGTTGACCGTCTATTGGGGACTTTATTGGCGGATGATCGGGTGATCGCAGTGACCGGCGACCACGGCGAGGCGTTTTTGGAAGACAGCACGATTGGGCACGGGTTACGACTGTCGCGTTACCAAAACATGACGCCAGCAGTCTTCTATGGTCCTGACACCCCCGCTCGCGTGATTGGCTTCCCGACAATGCATGCGGACTTGTTGCCAACCTTGATATCGATGGTGGGAGCTACTCTGACTGATCCCGACGCCACTGACGGTCTGTCCTTGCTGACCTGCAGTAATTCACAACTGGAGCAGCGAGTGCTCATCACACGCAATTACTTGGAACCTGATTATGCACTGATTGGTTCCTGGACGCGGGATACGAAGCGACCATTCGCATTTCGGGTCGCAGGCTCATTGAAAGCTGGCACAATAACTGCCTTCAATGCCATTGATGAGCGAGGTTTCCAGACTACACCGAGCAGTCCAGGCGAAATGAGTGATGCGATCCGCCGCTGGGAACGACAAGCCTACCGCTGGGGTGAGAGCGACCCGCCATGAACCTGGTGCTTCCAGTGAACCTGGCGGGACTGAAATTGCGATGCG
>Ga0315334_10002104_pt1 | contig 12377 bp, 2 predicted proteins | sample M150034915metaG_FD_205555 | JGI IMG/M metagenome (GOLD analysis project Ga0315334, IMG submission 205555) | Ammonia-oxidizing marine archaeal communities from Monterey Bay, California, United States - M1 500m 34915 | ecosystem: Environmental > Aquatic > Marine > Intertidal zone | place: USA... | reverse complement strand
GTTATAATAAAACTAAAGGAAACAGTGACAACTTTATACGAAACGAAATATCAAATGCAGTAAAACATCCAAGTCTTTTAAATCAATTTCTTCATACGTATAGAAGTGATTCTAGTGTAGTCATTGCTCAATCAGGAATAGCCTACACAGTTGAAACATTAGACGGAATGAAAATTACAACATCTTCAGCATCATCAGATGGTATTTTTGTAGGAGACACTGTTAAATTACAACCTACAACTTCTGGTTCAAAACCTATCTGGGCAGATGTTAAGGCAGTTGATGCAAATACACTTACATTAAATAAGTATATTCCAGAAGCAGGAGATCTAAAAACAATAGTAAGAGGACTTAGAACTAAATTTACAGATGCTGAAAAATTAGCAATTAAAAATAAAGTTGATCCAAACGCACAAACGTTTACATTAAAATATGCGATAGATACTGGAACTACTTGGACTTGGCAAATACACACAGGCGCAACACCAACAGAAGTTCATGTTGTATTCACTTATAATTCTGGTATTAGAGAAACTGATGCCGAATATACTGCCACCTTTACTGGTAAAAAAGTAGCATTTGAAAGTAGAGAGCAAGTTAAGTTTTTCTATGGCAACACTACTAATGTAATCGATAACGAAACGAATTTATCTCAACGAGATTCAATATATCTTAATTATCTATCAACGGGTTCCACGTCTTCGGGTAGTGGAATTTCGGTAACGGACGAAACAGTTAATATAGGTCAAGTTCCAGTGTCTTCAGTATTAACTGATGGTGGCACAGGAGCAACATTTGATGCTATATTCCAATATAGTGGCGCACCAGAAACTTATGAATTTACTGAGAGTAATGCAGTTACTGGAACGACCTATGCTCATTATCTAGTATCACCAGATGGTATAGAAATTCCACTGGCTGCTAGTAATATTTTATCACCTGCATCTCCTAATAACATTATAGGAATAACTCCAACTTGGACTCTTGGACTAGGAATAACTGATTTAGCAGACATACAAAATTTATCAACATCTGTACAACAAGATGTTCCTACAACTGCATCAACTGATACTAACTTATCTCTTTTGGCAGTTGGATTTGATGATGGATATACTGGTAATGTTGGTACTTCACAAGACGCAAATACAATCAAATCAACCCAGAATATAACAGATTTAGGCTTTAAAGGAAAAGTATCATTATCTTATTTTGACACAGCCGCTACTACTAGTAATTTTGTTTGGCGTGATGAATCTGATAACTTTGAATCAAATGATTTCAGTACAGTATATGATTCTGTTGGAGATAATTATACTTTTACTATATCTACTACAGACTCAGCAACTATTAACGAACTCGATAATGATATTTTCTTCAAACAATATGCTTACGGAGAATTTACATTTACTAATTCAACTGGTACTGATCCCCTCACTACTAGTAACATAGTACTTAGAGATAGCAACGGTATAATACTTGATAACGCACATATAACTGTTACTGTTACTACGGGCACTACGTACAAGATTGTTTTTTGGACATATAATCCAGGTGTTGGGGAACTTATTGACGTATTTCTTGGTGATGCACCAACATTAACAGACCTTGCAAATTACTCAGTGAGAGTTAAAGCAACATTTGATATTTCTAACAGCACTCTTTCTACAACTACCACGTACAAAGCACTGGCATCATACATATATGATGACTACATAACAACTGCGGGATATATAGATAATACAAAAGTTAAATTATTGACTTCAGATACGAATGATAATCCATTTGCTTTACTTGATGTTACAACTGGTGAAAGTATCGTAATGGAACAATATATAGATAATAATATAACATATGAAAGAGCATCGAAAACTGTTGTTGCGGCTTCAAATGCAATTTTAGTACCAACAACTGCTACAATATATTATAACACAACTGACACGACTTGGTATATTCGGGGTGCAGGTGCTTGGAGTGTACTTACTAATTATACAGACCAAACTGTGGGCACTAATGTTCAAATCAGTTATAACAGTATACAATACAGAGTATTAGAAGGAGTAACTTTTGTTGAAGATCCTTTTACGAGTTTTAGATGGGAACATTATGCTGATTTAGATAAGAGAATAGATCCTAGTACAAGCAACATTGTTGATATATATGTATTGAGTTCAGATTATGTTAGAAAAGTAAACGAGTGGGTAGCAAATAATTTCACAACGACTACTCCAACTCCACCTAATAATTATGAATTATCGAAAATAATGGACATTATAGAGCCAAAGGCAGCGATGGCTGACCACATTTCTTATATTCCAGTTCAATTTAAATATCTATTTGGTTCATATGCTGAATCAGAAAATCAAGCAGTATTTAAAGTTATTAAGAAGTTGGGAGTCGGATATACTGATAGTGAAATTAAAACAGCAGTATCTACAAAAGTAAATGAATATTTTGAAATTGATAATTGGGATTTTGGTGACACATTCTATTTCTCAGAATTAGCGGCATATCTTCATAAAGAACTTGGCGATTATATTTCAAGTATAGTTATTACACCAAAATTAGCATCAAACGAATTTACAAACTTATTGAGCATCTCATCTGCCTTAAACGAAATATTTATGGCAGTGACTACATCGAATGATGTAAAAATAATTACACAATTAGCACAATCTGAATTAGTAGGCGAATAACATGGCAAAGAAGATTTATGACTTTTTACCAGGGCACCTAAAGAACAACGAGTTAGAAACAGTATTTGAAACTACACTCGACCGTGTGTTCTCTGTTGGTGAAATGGAGAAGACAAAAGCATTTGTTGGTAGAAGAGAAAAAGGAATATACAACAGCAAAGACGCCTATCTTTCATTTCCAGCACAATCATATGCGAGAGACAATTACGGACTAGAACCCACTTTCACAAACACAGACGCAACCAATAATGTATTCTATGATGACTTGCTGAATGCGTTATACAACAAAGGCGCACTTACAAACGACCACAGACGGTTATTTAAAAGTACTTTAGAAACAGTTCAATTACCAATAGACTTAGACAAGTTTGTCAATTACAGTATGTATTACTGGGTATCTCCTAGTTTTGACTCTTCAATAACAGGCTCAACAAACAAACACTACGTTACAATCGATAAAGGAAATGGAGATGTATGGAGTTCCAATAATTCTTGGTATCATTATGATGATATCAGTGCATTGATTACAGATTCTAATTTTACTTTAATATCTCAAGCAACGAGACCTATTATTGAGTTTGATAAGAACCTTGAGTTAAGTAACACATCACCAGCATCTGAAATTGAGTTTCCTACATTCAAGTCATATGACTCTAATGGATATTTCGGCGATATAAAAATATTTCATTATGTGACTGATAGTGGTTATGCAACTGATACTGAATTAGGATTTGCTCCAAAGTTAAAAGCAGGCGACTATCAAAGCGAATATGTATTTAAAATAGATTTGCCAGAAACTTCAACATATAAAATAAGTGCAACTCATAAAAAATTATATGCTACAACAGTATTCGACTATCGAAATCTAAGACAAGAAATCGGTGATAAGATTTCAATCTCTGAGATTGAACTATTACAATCACCTAAGAATTTTAATACAATTGACTTGTATGTAGACGGTCAAAAACAAATAGGAAACTACACATACAGTAGCATTACAGATAAACTCACAATGAACGAAGCAGTCAGTGGCAACATATATGTTGATTATTGTACTGATGCTCCAGTCGTATTTGACGGTCAAACTGTATTCCAACGAATTAATCCAGCAGTTGAATATAATATAGACAACAAATCATATTACAATACAGAGATGACATACTCTCTTGTTTTTGAACATCTTGTTCGAATCATTGAAACTGTATCAGGTTTAACTGGTAGTCCAATTGCTAATAATAATTATAGACAAGTAGGAACAAACACAGACAAACTAAGATATGCAAATCAAGGTAGTATACTTATTAGAAATACAGTCGATATTAAAGAGGCGTACTTTGCACTAACACGAGATGATTACGACCCTATCAAAGCAACAGAATTTTTAGCAGGTGCATATAACGGCTATAAAAACAAATTACTAACAACAATTATTTCTATTTTAGAATCAAGTGCAAGTACAAGTAAAACTGATTTACAGATTTTAGAAGAAGCAATTGGTACTATTTCTCTAGGAAAGCATTCAAGTGTAAGTATTTTTAAAGACAGTAAAATGTTGAACTTTGGTGAGAATCATTCTCATTATGAAGAAGTTAATGGTACAGTTGTTGATGGTGCAACAGAACAACCAATACCATCATTTAGCGATACAATATTAGATGATAGAAATATAGTTGTTATTCTAAACGATACTGTTAAACGATTACTTATAGATTACACATTGTCTTCTGGCGCAACAGAGATATATTTTTCAAAGCCCTTGACATCAAGTGATACATTAACTGTTAGACATTATAATAATATAAAAGAAACTTATGTACCACCTAGTGCAACAAAATTAAAGATTGCACCAGTAAATATGCCTGAAATTATTGTAGATACAGAATATAGTCCTTCTGTGTCATTTATTAAAGGACACGATGGGTCATTGATTCCTGCCTACGGAACAAGAATTGATGACATACTTCTTACATTCGAAACTTTAGTATTTAATAATTTAGATAATATACATGACTCTGACAGTGATGATATTAATAGTATGGATTATGGATTATATAGCACGGCGAGTGTTGATTATTCGAATGTTGAAAAGAAATATATCATGTATCCTTTCTTTAAGAAATGGATGATGAGAAATAACATAGACAGTTTAGATAATGATTCGTACGATGTAACAGATTATAAAACTTGGAACTACCGAGCAAAGAATGAAGACTCTGCAGGTCATTGGAGAGGACAACTAATACATGCATATGGCACAGACAGACCATTAGAAGAACCTTGGAAAACAATAAAACAAGCACAAGAACCAACAGGCTTTAGAACAACATATGGTTCAGATTTCACCACAATTGCATTTTGGTCATCATTGATAACTGCAAATTCTTTAACATGTCCAGTTCCAGTTGATAGTTCAGGAAATTTGAAAGAACCCAACGACTTGTTCTTTGGTAGTGCAATAACATCAGATGATATAGCATTAATGGACCAAGCATGGGAATTTGGTGATAACTCACCAGTTGAATTAGCATGGACAAGAAGTAGTGAATTTGCTTTTGTTGAATTTATGTTAATGCTATTGACAAGTCCTTTTGAAGTTATATATGATTATAGTACTCAAGTAAGAGATATTATTACTTATTCTAATAAAAATGAAGGTATTGATACTAGTGTAGTCGTTACTGATAAGAGCAACTATTCATTTAAGTTAGGTTCAAAATTAGGTGGATTTGTTAACAACTTTAAATTACAAACAGAAAACAATTCATTATCAAATAGTAAATTTACTGAACTACCAACTGATAACTTTGACTTAGTTGTTCACGCTGGCGTACCAAATAGAAGTGAATTCTTCAGTGCGATTGTACTAGAAAAAGTATCATTAGATAAGGCACATCCAGTATATGCTCTTGCCGATGTAGCAAACTACACGAAAGGTTTGATTGTTTTAAACGCAAATGACAAGAAATACTATAAAAGAAAAATAGACGGTACTACTACAAACGAAGACAACACAACTATTACTTTTGATTATAGTGCATGGACACTTATATCACAACCAAAAACTGAAAAGTTCGGTTTCAAAGTACATGGATATGATGAAATTAATCCTACATTCTATGCAATGGGTTGGGACAAAGCGAGTGGTGTGAAAACATTTTCTACTGCAGGAGACAAACTTACGTTACAACAATGGCAGCCCGGAGAATATTACAGATTAGATTCGTATATACTATGGAATGATACGCCTTATGTTTGTCTTACAAATCACACAGCAACTTCATTGTTTGATGATAACAGTAAAGATTGGAAAGCAGTAACAGAATGGCCAACAACAAACAAAACAGAAGCAAAAGGCTATAAAAAATTAGTAGACGATACTGTAAAGAATTATAACTATGGAGATATTTTAGAATCAGTAGATGATGTTGCTCATTTAATAATGGGTTATGAACATTATCTCGGATTAGTAGGATGGGAATTCACAGATACAGGCGAATTTGGTGATGTTATAAATTGGGAAAACTTATTAAATAAATTTTTAGAATGGCAAACAGAACAACATGATATTGGAGACTTTATCACTCTCACTCCATTACTAACTGGTGGTAGTTTCGATGCGACTTATGGTGTTGCAAGTGTAGCCAGTGAAACTTTTAAAAATTACTATAGAGTAGTAGACGCCGCTGGAAGACTTATTCCAAATACTGAAATCAATTTTCACACTGATGGTTCGAAATTAACATTCACAAGCACTGTTCCTGTTTATGGAATGAAAATGGATATAAGAGATATCGAACATGCATTTGTCGTTGACAACACTGACAGTTATGGAGATATTATATACGATTCACATTCTCATACTAGAAATCTTAGAATGCAAATTGATTGTAATCGAACAATTGATTGGGACGGAACTATGTCTGTTGATGGTTATCTTGTAAATGATAATCAATTAATACCAAACTTTGATACAATGATTGAAGATACTCGTCATTATCGAAACACTCTAGTTGACCAAGGACTATCAGTTATTAACAAGTTGAAGTCAAATCATTATGGATATACAACAAGAGTATATCTATCAAATCATGGAGTTGAAAGAGAATCACAATTAGAATTTTATAAAGGATTTTTATCTCACAAAGGAACAGACTCTAGTGTTGATAAAATTATTAATAACAACGGAAACTTTAAGAATATTACACATGATGATATATGGGCATTTAAATTAAGTGCTTATGGACAACAACCAAATGACCTCAAGATGATAAAAGATATAACGGTCAATGATATGATTACTGATCCATTCTTAATAGAATACGATATTCCACCACTTCCACTTCTTTATGATTCTACAAAAAATGACACAGCAATAAAGACAACAGGATATGTCGATGCCTCGGATGTAAACTACATCACTAGTACTCATAGTTCACTAACAGATTTAACAGGCTCATCATTATATGAAGGAGACACTGCTTGGGTACAATTTGATACAGACCGAGATTGGGACGTAGTAAGACTGAGTGAAGTAGCAGAAATAAGTTATGTTGGTGAAACTTCAGATAATCAACTCTACATTGGAGTGCTTACTGAGATAGATTCTGCTTATGATGATAAAGCAATTTATATAAAGATTTCAAGTGATGACATAGATCCTACTATAGATGGATATTATTTGCTTATATCAAATGGAACAAAAATCGTAGATGGAGTTACTATTTACGAATATCTAGTATTTGAAGAAGATTTTGAACCAGTAATTGTTGAGATAGATTCAACAACTACTAACAGCATCTTTGTTCCAACTAATGCAGATTCGGGTGTAGAAGCAATTGGTACAGTGAGCAATCCTATAATTGTTAGTGGTGAATCAGTGGTTATTGATGGTACTAGTTTTTCTTATACACCATCTGTCGTTTCAACATCTGGCATCACAATACTTGGCTCAGTAGCAAATCCAGTAGTATCTCCAGGAGAACAAGCAAGTTTTGTTATTTACAATGACGATGGATTAGTTGAGAATGGAACAAACACCACAGTCACGTTCTCTGGCACTGTTGCTACAACAACAGGTGCATTTAGTTCAACAGTGGGAGACCAAGTAACAATTGATGGTACAACATTAACTGTAGATTATAGTGCAACTAATAGTATATCATTGACTTCTACTGCTACAAAAAGTTCAACATTAACTACAGGAAATACTGTTATCATTGATGGAGTAACAAAGACAGTAGCAGATTTAACTGTTACTGGTAGTGTTACTTCTCCAGTTATGACTGCAACAAAGCCAATACAGATTAATGATGAAGTTATAGAACTTCAAAATGGAGATGACTTAGCGGCAATCATTATAGCAATCAATTTGGGCTCTACTACAGTCGTTGCTTCAAACTCTGGTTCAGATGAATTAGTACTAACAACTTCATCACCTGAGTTAGAGATGTCAAGTACTGCATTACAAGATTTAGGTCTTTCTGGTGGTACATTATATTATGATTCGAAACTAGACAACTTAGCAAACGATATTAATACAATAACTGATATTACATGTATTGTTACTGCTAATAATTTCATGACAATAGCAAGTTCTGAAACTCAAATGATTATATCAGGAACAGCATTAACTGAATTAGGTATCACAGCAGGCACGTATTTGACTAATTCTGATCCAACATCAGCAAGTGTTGTTGAACAAATAAATGCATTGAATATTCTAGGAGTGACTGCTGAAGTTATAACGGGTACAATTAAACTAACGAGTTCAAATCATAATTTAGATATAGTTGAGATAACTTCTGGTGCTATGAGTAGATTAGGATTTGCTACGACTACAATAACAATTGATGCTACAGACACAATAGTATCTGACTTAAATGCTCAAGTATTTCAAACATCAACAACTATAGCAACGAAATCTGACAGACAGGTATTAATAACAAGTTCAGAAAGTAGTATAGTTACTAGTAACATCGTAGGTAATTCTCTTTCTGATATGGGAATAACTTCAGGCACATATTCTAACACCTCGGTGTTAAGTTCTAGTGCTGTAGAGTTTGCCGCCCAAATCACTAGTGCATCTTCAATAGTTGTTGGAGTGTCAAGTGATGGTAGAATGATATTTACTAATAATAATGTAAGCATGTCGTTCTCTGGAACAACTGAAGCAATGTTAACTAAGATAGGACTTTCGTTAGAATATTCAAATGTAACAAGTAGTTCTAGTTTCAAAGCAATGCTGTGGAAATCAATACGATATACACCTAATTTCAATGGTGCTACTTTTACTGACTTTGCAAATGCATTAGGTCTAAACAGCACGAGCAAGTTATGGGTAGACAGTTATGATGCAAACGGATGGGCAGTACTTAATTTTAATTTAGGAAGTTATACAATATATGCTAGACAGGCAAAGACTATCGATACAGATTTAGCAAAAAGATTAATAGTACAAGATGGTGAGAATTTTATTAATCATCAACTATACGACCCACTTAACTTAAAAATGCCTGGAACAATTGTTTCTAAATTAGAATATATTGCATGGAATGATCCTGCGAGTTACGATATAACAGACAGTTCTGACATTTGGTTAGATGAGAAATTAGACAAAATATGGTGGGACACAAACTTAGCAAGATTCTATAGATACAATGATTACGGTGATGCTAATGGAAACTTAAACATTAATTATGTTACGAAATATTGGGGTAAATTAGTAGCAAGTTCAGAAGTAATCATAAAGAAATGGACAAAATCTAGAATACTACCAGAAGGAACAACGACATATAATACTAAAAAATATTATGACGAAGTTGCTAATAAAGAAGTTACAGACTATTTTTACTGGTCAACAGAAAGTGATGACTGTAAAGAAATTGCGATGTTGATTAATTCTGAAGGACCTAAAAATAAATTCTTACCAGTAGGTACATCAAGTGTTATTATCAGTAACAATGCTACATTATATGATAGTGAAACTATAAGTACAACTCTAGAATATCAACAAGAAACTGGAATTCGTAAGGGAAACACTGATTGGGAATTATTATCAGAGGCAACAGATTATGTTGTTCCTAAAAGATTCTTAAATGATATGACTGAGTCCGTATCTAATGTTACTATATTAAAAACATATGTGAAAGCACTTACGGCAGATGACCTCGATGATACTCCAAATGTAGGTTGGGCAACAATCGATACCAGTATCGAAGGATTAACTACTGATAATATAGTAGTTACAACTAACAGTAACACTGTAAACGCAAGTTATGTAGAAATCGATAATACTAGCATAAAGATTCACAAATTATCACACACTATGATAGTGGGCGACATCTTAAGAGTTTATAAAGTAGAAACCAAAACAGATAGTTGGTTCTCAAATAATACTAGGGCTAGAAGCAACTTTGCTTCAATTATAAACGATACAATGAATATGAAAATGCTAACAGCATTATACTCTAGTTATGCTGAGTATATAGACACAGATGATATTATCTTTAGTCTAAGTGATTGGTACTTAAATGATAATTACAAGACAATAGATTCTTTTTCATATCTATCAACTACAAGAAATTTTGATATGATTGCTGAATATGAAAAAGGAATAAAATCATTTAAGTTGAAATTGCCAACACACGATGAATATTATTTTGAACATGATGATATATTACAATTGGTTAACAGAAGTAAGAGTGCGTTGAACGTATCGTTTGATAGTCTTGTCTTCCCAGAAACAGGACATGATACGTATTACAACAATGCAGTAGGAATTCAGATCCACGAATTAATGAATATGATTGAAGATTATCCTGATGTTTCATTTATTAATAGTATATTTTTTACTATGATTAGTTATCTTTGGACAGAAAAAACATATCCTTCTTGGTTGTTTAAAACAAGTTATATAGATTTGAATTTATACAATCGAAATTTAAAACAGTACGCAGTATATCAAAGAGATAGTGAAGTAGATGTATTAGAATATGTTAGAGAGGCGAAACCATATCATGTTAAAATAAGAGAAATTAAACGAATTCATTCAACAGCAGAATCAATAGATGCAACTACTACGATTGACGAGAATATGAATATTACTTTAGACTTTGGTAATAATAGCAGATACGAAGAAACATTGTATGATGGTATTGCTACTACAGATATTCCTGATGGAGACTATGAACAAGGTACATTACTAAGAACTCGATTTACTCCAACAGCAGGAACGACTGGATTTGATACTGGACAAGTAAACATCCCTGGTGAAGAGTCATCAATATTGAGATTACAAACATATACGGGTGCTATTGTTGATGGTGCAGGTGCTCCATTATCACACTCTGAAACCATTGATAAAACACAGTTTTATGTTTATGACATACACGGAAGAGGTTACAGTGTTGACGTGAAAGACTCGGGCACTATTTCTTCTTTTGATGGCACGACACTTGTTGTAAATCAAGCATCATTATTTGATGACGCAAGTAATGAAAATAAACAACTGATAGCAGTAGAAAAAGCGGGCACTTCTAATATAGAATTTATGTTGTATGATAATAAAGATAATACGTCACTAACTATCAGTAATAGGATATTATACACAGGCCTAGGACATACATTTGCAAATAATGACTCAGTACACGTACTTGACACTCCGTTGCAAATAGTACTACAAGACCTCGTTTAATTGTATTAGAATAGAAGTAAATGAGTAAAAGCATAAATACATTAGTAGATAAATATAAGAAACAATCTAAGAGGCGAACACGATGTTTAAAGACTTAATACAGTCACAAGTAATTGGCACACTGAAGATATATGACAAAGACAGTGGCGATGTTCTTGTACAAAAGAAAAACGCAATTCACCCAGGAAACATGGCATATGTCCTTGCTTCCGCACTGGCTGGTAAGCCAACTAGTGTAAATAGTTCAGGCGATGCACCTCACATCAATTGGATGCAATTTGGTAATGGCGGGAGTGTGTCTACGACCACTCTTTCGTATAAGTCTCCTAGAGTAAATTCTACATACGATGAATTGGCTATCACGGCTAGTAATTCATCTTTGTATGTACCGACATATGAACAATTATCAACAAATACCGTGTATTTTCCAGGTGAGGACATGGGGGCTGGAGAAATAGTACCAAACAATACGGCAAAAGTAAATTTCAGTGTGAACTTAACTCACGCGGATTACGCAACGGCTGTATCAGAGACGATACCGGCAAATGATGCTTCAACTGACGCAAGTGCAGTAGAAGCCTTTACTTTTGACGAAATCGGATTAGTGTCTGGTGTCACTGACAGTGGTGCATTAGACAAAACAAAAACATTAATGTTGACGCATGTAACATTTCATCCCGTGTTACTGTCAGCAAATAGAACAATTGTAATTGACTATACAGTTACAATTCAAATTAGTTAAAATTTAGAGGAGTATAACAATGGCTTCAGGCTCAACAATAACCTACTCAGACTTAAGTACTCTGAGAGATGAAATGAATACTATCCTGAATGGAACTGGTGTACACGGTGGGTATAATCAATCTCACTCAGTAACAGCAAATCCTTCAACAGGAGGCTCTGTAGATGATGCATATCATGACTCATTATACAGTGCGGCGGCAAAAATCGCAAATTATTACAACATAGGAAATACATTAAAGTCAGTAGAT
>Ga0315334_10002103_pt1 | contig 12383 bp, 12 predicted proteins | sample M150034915metaG_FD_205555 | JGI IMG/M metagenome (GOLD analysis project Ga0315334, IMG submission 205555) | Ammonia-oxidizing marine archaeal communities from Monterey Bay, California, United States - M1 500m 34915 | ecosystem: Environmental > Aquatic > Marine > Intertidal zone | place: USA... | reverse complement strand
CAACTCGTAATGCGTCAACTGGTCTCTGGGGCAGCCTTTGACGCCAAAGTGCGTGAAATTGTCTGGACGACTGGCCGTGAGGTGATCGGCGTTGGTACTTACGAACAAGCTGGGGGAAATACCGGCCGCTTCAACCTGCAGCTAACGATGCACGATGGAAAAGGAAAGCACCGACTGCAGCAAATCAGCGATGGCCGACTTGTATGGACCCGAAGTGAAATTTCCAAGGTTGTTACATTGCGGCGTGTCGAAGTTGGAAAATTGGAAGGATGGGGGCCCGGAGCGACAAATGACCAGCCCATTCCCCCCCGCCTGCAAGTTGGCGTCTGGGCCGAGATGCTCAGCACGCTGCAACGAGATTACGACCTGAGCGTCGCATCGGCCAACCTGAAACAGCAAGCTGTCTTTGTCATTTCGGGACAGCTTCGCGAAGAACGACGGAAAGCAGTTCTGCAAAAGTCGGGTCGACGGGATTGGCCCCTGCTGTATCCCACTCAAATGCGGGTCGCAATCAAAGCGAAACCCGATTTGGAAACCAATTTTGGTCTGTATCTACCTGTGAGAATCGAGTTTTGGAGCGATCCGGTGGCGGATAGCGGCGGCAGAACGACGGATATAACGAAAAATCAGCGTCGCCTGATCACTCTGGTCGAAATCTATTCAATTCGACCTATTACAGAGCCCCCAGCAGAGCGTTTCCGCTTTGAGAACGTCAACGTCGACTTCACCAATGAAACTGATCGCTACATTGAGATCCACGGTGCACAACTAACGCAACGTCTTCAAACACAGAAGCAGCGTTAGCATTGGGCACAAAAGGACGCGTAATCACGTGGGCTGGTTGTAAAACGAGCTAATCGGAACGAGTCGTCTTGCCCTACCAGCGCCACGCAAGGGGAACCAACCAAGCTCAGCGTTCTCGGCATCGCTCACGCATTCACGATTCAATGCGTGATCCGGACTCCTGCAAATCGCGATCAAAACGTCTAGAATGCGAGTTCTATGATCTCCGTTTTACGCACCGGCTGAAAGCGACACTTTGCCCACAAATCACTCAGTCACCGATTCTCAAGGTCCAGAAACAAGGCCGACTCAACCGTCTTTGTTCCACGCATGGGCGCAGTTGATTCGACTACCCAATGTGTTTACCGTGCTTGCGGATGTTAGTGCGGCTTTTCTGCTGGTCCATCAAGGGCCAACACCAATCAGTCGATTCATTCTTATCGTTCTCGCGGGAGTTTCCTTGTATTGGGCGGGAATGATTCTCAATGACATCTTCGACGTTGAGCAGGACCGCAAGCAGCGTCCTAGACGTCCCATTCCAGCCGGTCTGATTCCGTTGGGGCGAGCAAAAACGGTCGGTTGGTTATTGCTGCTGACAGGGATTGGTTTCGCCACCGCTGCAGGACGAATCCCGGCGGATGGCGTGCCACTGACATGGCTGCCCGCCGTGGTCGGTCTGGCATTGGCAGTCATGATTGTGGCCTACGATGGCCCGCTGAAGAAAACGCCCCTCGCTCCTGTCGCGATGGGTGGGTGCCGCGTTCTCAGCTTCCTGCTGGGGGCATCTCCTTGCTTTGCAATCGTAGCTGGAACGCCCCTCTTCGAAAAATACATTTGGGGCATCGCTGTCGGATTCGGGATCTTCATCATGGGAATCACCACGATGGCTCGACGCGAGGCAACCGGTGGTCCATCGTCCAACCTGCAGATTGGGCTGGTGATTACCGCTCTGGGAGCAGGGGTGTTAGCGTTTGCACCACAACTCAATGCAAATCAAGCTGGCTGGAAAATTCAAACCGATTCACTCTTCCCGTTGATGATTGGGATGATTGCCTTACCTGTCGTAATGCGTGGTTTTCGGGCGGTTCAGGATCCGACGCCCATTAAGATCCAAACGGCGATTCGGGTTGGCATCTTTACGATCATTCCGTTGGCGGCCTCGTATGCGTTCCTCGGAGCAGGCCCCGCATGGGGACTGGCGGTGTTTGGACTGACGATCCCGTCGCTTTACCTTTCCTTGCGATTCCGCGTGACCTGACCGACCCTGCCCGATGCTACAGATTGGCAACATGCTTTCGGGATACCATAACGCCGGACTGCTGCAGCACGACATCGTCGTGGCGACCGAAGCAGGGAATGCTGGCAATGGAGGATGCTTGGTTTGGGCAGCAGGTCAAAGACCAGCCAATTGGAGAGGGAGACGTCGCACATGACCTTCTAATCGCAAAGCTCGGTGAGATACAGTTTGACGGACCGCTCATCATTCGAATCGAGAGCCATAGTCAGCTTGGCCTGATCATGGCAGAGCAGGCCATGCGTTCATTCAACGAACACTAGCGGACGTACCAGCCCCCCAATTCGATGGGGACAGCGGCAAGCCAGCAAGTCCTTGATCAAACCGACAGCTCCGTGAAACGTGGCGATTGTGCGTGAAACAGGAAATTTGCTTCCTGGCAGGCTAAAAACACTGGACCACCCTTACTGGACACACCTATGATTCGTTGGAGGCAGGGCCGAGGATGGCTTTCCGGTACAATGAGGGATACGGTTGATCGAAGCGACAAGAGTTGACAGAGCCGGTCAGGGTGCATCGGAGCACAGCAAGAACAATCGTTGCAGGGAAATTCTTGCTGGTGTCCAAATGAGAACAGGCTGACAATCATGCATCCGGGAAGCAAGAGTCACCGAATCAAGAATGCTGGCTGTGCCGGTCGCAGAAACAGGGTAGCTAGGTGATGGTCGTAACAGATTTTTTGACGAAACCTGACGTGCAGGCTGGGCTTGCCCTGCTGGTCCTATGCGTCCTGCTTGTGGCAGGCTTTTACCTCGTGTCAATCTTTCGGGACTACGCGGCTGAAGACCGGGACAACACCCAAGAGGTCATCTCAAACTTGCAAGAAATGCACTTCAAAGGTGACATCAGCGACGAAGAATTCCGAACAATACAATCGACAACCCATCAGCATTCCGCTGAAACGGCCTCGGTTGAAGGTTTCCCCTTGGGGGACCAATCAACCAGTACGTGATCATTATCCCTTAAGTGAACGCAATCCCTTCCCGACGAATCATCCCTACGACCTGTCGAAGGAGCATGAGGAGTCACCGATGGTGTTCAGACAATTGAGAGTTAATTAGCATGTTCAAAAGTCGTTTCCAAGTTGAAAGTTAGAAGGACAACCCTCTCCGCCTGTTTGCCCTCCCAATTCCATGCTGGGCTTGCATTCGGAAACTATAAATCGTTTTTGAACCCAAACCACACTAGGCTCGAACTCTCGAGGATACGGATGCCCCATCCCAATTGACTTCCCTTGTGGAAGTTGACGGGGGAAGCATTCGAGCCGTGGCCCGAAACCATTGAAGCGAACTTCGGACGTTGTGACGAGGTGCAGAAAGGATGCCGAGCGAAAGCTCAGGAAATAGGCATTCCACTGGACCGACTCGCGGCGATTTCGATCGCACATTAGGAGTCGTGTATGCCCTCAAAGGATAACCCAACCTCTCACCGAGGAACTTCCTCAAACAAAAAGAACGCTTTCTGTTCTTTTTGTCGGAAAAGCTACCGTGATGTGGGACCGCTAGTTGAAGGTCCCGGTGACGTTTACATCTGTGGCGAGTGCATTGAACTCTGCCAGTCAATCTTGGATCAGGAACAGAAGCGGCGTGAGCCGAGCAAGTCCCTGTTCAACGAAATCCCTTCGCCCCGATCCATCGTCGAGCATCTTGACGAGTATGTGATTGGACAAACATCTGCAAAGCGAGTTCTCGCAGTAGCAGTCCATAATCACTACAAGCGTTTGACCAGCGACTGGGAAGGTGAATCTGAAGTCGAGATTGAAAAGAGCAACATTCTTCTAGCAGGTCCGACCGGCAGCGGAAAAACGCTGTTGGCCCGGTCCCTGGCACGAATGCTCAATGTTCCCTTCGCCATTGGTGACGCTACCACACTCACCGAGGCAGGCTATGTCGGTGAAGATGTCGAGAACCTGTTGCTGAAATTGCTTCATGCTGCAGACTTTGATGTGGAGACTGCTCAGCGGGGCATCCTGTACATCGACGAAGTCGACAAGATTGGCAAGACCAGTGCCAATGTCTCGATCACTCGTGATGTCTCCGGAGAAGGTGTGCAACAAAGCCTGCTGAAAATGCTTGAAGGCACCGTTGCCAACGTTCCCCCCCAGGGTGGGCGAAAGCACCCGGAACAACAGTATATCCAGATGGACACCAGCAACATTCTGTTCATCGTAGGTGGTACGTTTGTCGGAATCGAAGAAATCATCCGCAAACGACTGGGGCACAAGACCCTCGGGTTTGCTGGCGAGAATGCCCGGAACGATCAAACCGAGTCGGAACTGCTGACTCAGGTACAAACGGAGGACATCCTTCAATACGGCTTGATTCCCGAGTTAGTCGGTCGACTGCCAGTGGTCAGCTACTTGCAACCGCTGAACGAAGAAGGATTGGTACGGGTCATGCAAGAGCCAAAAAATGCTCTTACCAAGCAGTACCAAGCCCTGTTCAAGATGGAAAACTGTGAAGTCGAGTTCACCGACGGTGCATTGCATTACGTCGCCCAAAAGGCTTTAACGAAGGGTGTCGGAGCACGTGGACTGCGTGGAATCCTTGAGGACGTCATGCTGGACATCATGTACGACTTGCCTGAGCAGGAAGACGGAACCGTCTTCAAAATCGACGAGAGCATCGTTGAAGGCAGTCGCACTCTCTTTCAGATGCCGACGACCAAGAGTGCGTGATCCTTTAAATAACGCAAACTGAAATCAAAACGCCACCGCGACTTCTGTTGCGGTGGCGTTTTTTCATCGAGTTGCTATTCACAATCGTAAAACTTCCAGAATTGAGCAACCAGAGTTGGTCGATCAGAGTTGATCGTTGGCATCCTGCGCGGCATCCCGATTTTCATCAACATAGAATTTTGTAATATCGATCCCTGCACGTCGCTCTTCTTCCATCAGCTTGATTCGGGATTCGAGCCGTTCCATACGCCGCATCATTTGTGGGATAGCATCTTTGTTCTCACTGATCGGTTTGGGACGCGGAACCTTCGGATACCCGAGATGCCGTTGCATCGCCCCGAACAGAAATAGTGGCTCGCGTTTGCGATTCCCCATCGCGATGCGTCCCTCTTTCCTACCGAACAAAAACGGACCTTTCCCTTCAGTGGAGTGCCCCGATTCTTCCAACTTCACCCGATATTCTTCGCTAGCCAGAAACAACAAGTCCGCCATATCAACCAGACCAACCTGAGCTCTGAGCATCAGAATCCACTTTGCCCAACGGGCATCGAACGTTGGGTCGTTACTGATCGCAGTCAGCCCCCGATCGTAATTCAGACGATTACGACAGAGCACTTCAAACTGATAGAAGAACAACCCTGCCGCATTGTGCTCGGTGACCCGATATTTGGACTCGCCCTCGAGCACCTGCAAAGCAGTCTCCATCGCAAATCGTCCCGATTCCTTTTCTGCCTCTTCCACAAGATAGGACTGAAACGGCGTGAAGTAATGGGCCAACTTGTACATCGCGGGCGCCATTTGACCCGAATGTTTAAGTTCCGTCAGTAAATAATCAATCGCAATGGGAAGATTCGTGGTCGTCAGCAGTTCGTAGCGAATCTGTTCCAACTGCTCCTGTATGGGCAACCCGATTTGCGAGCGTTCACGCAGCACCTGATAGACATAGGCCTGCTCAACGTACTCGGAACGATCAAGGAGTGACTGAGCCATGTTTGGGTATCGCCAAGTTCGTCATGAGGACCCGAACACGCGTCAAACCTTCGTCTGCCGTGTTCCATCAAATCCTTGCCACCAGGCAGAGAAAGCGTTCAGGAATACTTACGAAACAGAATGCACGCGTTGTGACCACCAAAGCCGAAACTGTTACTCATTGCGATATTCACGTCGCAAGTCGCAGCCGTGTTGGGCGTGTAATCGAGGTCGCAATCCGGATCGGGCGTTGTGTAGTTGATAGTGGGAGCAATCAGCGAGTCCTGAATCGTCTTGCACAGAATCACTGCTTCGATTCCACCACTGGCCCCAAGTGAATGACCGAGCGAACTCTTGGTGCTGCTCAATTTCAGCTGGTAAGCGTGATCTTTGAAAACCGCTTTGATCGCCTGTGTCTCTGCCTTGTCACCCAGCGGCGTGCTGGTGCCATGTGCATTGATGTAGTCGACCTCTTCTGGTGAAATACCGGCATCTTTGATCGCCGCACGCATTGCGGCAGCAGCACCTTTGCCCTCGGGATCAGGAGCCGTGATGTGTCCGGCATCGCTGGTTGTGCCATAACCGAGGACCTCCGCATAGATGCGAGCACCTCGAGCCTTGGCGTGTTCCAATTCTTCAAACACCAACAGACCTGCACCCTCGCCTAGCACAAAGCCATCCCGGTGGGCATCGAAAGGGCGACTCGCCGCTGGCGGATCCTCATTGCGAGTAGAAAGTGCCTTCATGTTCTGGAAAGCCGCCAAGCCCATGCGGGTAATCGCCGCTTCAGTACCACCCGTGATGACGACATCCGTTTCACCCAGTCGCACGCTGCGTAAAGCATCACCCATAGCGTTGGTTGCGCTGGCACAAGCCGTTGCCACAGCATAATTGGGACCTTGCAGACCGTAGGTGATAGAGAGATTCCCGCCTGCCGCATTCAGCATCATCTTGGGCACGGTAAAGGGACCCACCCGGTCCGGTCCCTTGTTCAGCATCTTCTCAATCTGAATTTCAATCTCGCCAAGACCTCCAATTCCAGAACCAAGAATGACACCACACTTTGTGCGATCGACGCTGGTCAGGTCGAGGGCTGAATCCTTGATCGCCTGACCACCGGCGTGCACCGCAAACTGGGAAAAGCGATCCAGCCGTTTGACTTCCCGTGGCTCTACCCAATCAACGACATTGAATTCGGGGATGTCGCCACCAAAGTGAACTTTGTAATTGGTCGTGTCGAGGGTCGTGAGGTCATGAATGCCACTCTCTCCCGCCGTCAGACGACTCCAGAACGTGTCGACGTCTACTGCCAGCGGAGAGACGACGCCAACGCCCGTGACCACAATGCGTCGCTGCAATTCTTGTTGCATTCGGATGCCTTGTACGAATATTCCATACTTGGAGATTGGGATCTGCCATCAGTCGCACCCCGGCGGCAGACAAAAACAAATGCCGCCCGCGAAACTCTGGGCCGTGTGCTGGCACTCGAATTCAGGGGCGGCAGAGTCGATTGAACCAGATGTGATTGACCTTTCGGCAACCGCGATCAAGCGTCTTGGTCACCTTTATTGCTCTCGATGAAATCGACAGCTTCGCCGACTTTCTGAATTTTCTCGGCAGACTCGTCAGGAATGCTGATGTCAAACTCTTCCTCGAGTTCCATCACCAATTCAACGGTGTCGAGCGAATCGGCACCCAAGTCGGTCACAAAGGAGGTTTCGCGCGTGATTTTTGCTTTATCTACGCCGAGTTGTTCCGACACGATATCGATCACGCGTTCTTCAACGGTAGCCATGAGCAGTCTCTAAGGGATGTCAGCAAGCTGAAAGTGGTTATTTTGTAGAATTCTGGGGAAGCGGTTCGAGCCTCGCAACAGCCTCGCCCAAATGAACAGAGCCGATCGCATTAAATCGCTTTGGCGGAAAAGATAGGTGAAACAAGCAAAAGGCGTCAATACACGGACGGCCAGATCAGCGATCCGTTTTCAAATTTCATCAAAGAGTTTAACCGATCATGCCGCCATCGACGACCAGCGTTTGCCCAGAGATATAGCCAGCATTCTTGGAAGCGAGAAACAGAACGGCAGCGGCGACGTCCTCAGGAGTCCCCACACGCTTGGCTGGAATCCGCTTTTTAACCTCTGCCAGCACTACTTCGCCCAATTCTGCGGTCATTTCACTAGCAATGAAGCCTGGCGCGACCGCATTGACCGTAACTCCGCGGCTGATCAGTTCCTTACTGAGTGTCCGAGTTAGCCCAATCATCCCTGCTTTACTGGCAGAATAGTTGGCTTGGCCTGGATTTCCGATCAGCCCCGATATACTCGCCATATTGATAATTCGGCCGTATTTGCTGCGTCGCATGATTCCGGCAGCCGCCCGGCAACAGACAAAACAACTCGTCAAATTGGTAGCAATGACATCATCCCATTCCTCGTCCGACATGCCTCGCAGCAGCTTGTCACGGGTGATCCCGGCGTTATTAACAAGGATATCGAGGCGGCCGTGCTTCTCTTTGGCACCCTCAATGGCAGCCTTGGCGGCCGCACGGTCGGTAACATCGCAGGCAACCGCCTCGGCTGAACCGCTGACAGACTCGATCTCAGCGACCGTAGAGGCCAGCTTATCGGCGTTCCTCGCTAAGCAAACCACGTGTGCCCCATTCATGCCTAAAGCGATCGCAACCGCTTTTCCGAGCCCCTGAGAGGCTCCTGTGACGACGGCGACCTGATTTTTTAAATCGGTGTTGAACGAAAGTTCCATGGCGTGTTCCGCAGGTGTTTGCAATTCGATGGATCGTACAGGCCGGACAAAGGATCACGGCCGAACGAAGGAAAGTAGTGAACAGATCAAGTTTGAGACAGGTAGGTCAAGTCTGAGGAAGGCATTCTCAGCCGTCCCCAAAACCATCCGAAGGCAATTTCCGATTGATTCGCTTGAGGGTTCCCCGCAAAACACGGCCAGTACCCACTTCCTCAAACCCCTCGATGCCGTCTGCAAGCATCTTGCGGATCGAGTCTTCCCAGCGTACCGAACTGACAACTTGCCGACTCAGTAGAGCGCGAATCTCACTCGCTGACTGGTGAGGGCTGGCGTCAACGTTGCTGTAAACGGGAATCTGCGTGTTCTGAATAGGAATCTCTTCCAATGCGGATCGTAATGCTTCGACTGCTGGCTGCATCAAAGAAGTGTGAAAGGCACCGGCCACGCTCAGCGGTATGACCTTCATGGCTCCTGCTGCCTCCGCAGCCGGAATCAAAAGCTCGATCGCTGTTAGATGACCTGAAACCGCAATATTTCCGGGACAAAGCAGGTTTGCCGGTTGCAAGACCTCACCGTCCTGTCGGCAATCATCACAAAGCTGCTGAACAGCTTCCAGATCGAGCCCCAACACACTGGCCATGCCGCTTTCAACGGCGTCAGCGGCGGCCTGCATTGCCTGACCCCGACGCTGCACGAGCCGGACTCCATCTGCAAAATCCAGTCCGCCAGCGAAACAGACGGCCGTGTACTCACCAAGACTGAGTCCGGCGGCTGCCTTCACCGCAGCGATACGATCAGGATGCTGATCACGCATCACCGAAACTGCCGCCATACCGACAACAAATAAGGCTGGCTGGCTATACGCCGTCTCATTAAGCTGTGCTTCGGGGCCCTGAGTACACAACTGCGCAAGGTCGTAGCTCAGGATTTCCGAAGCCTGATCGAAAAGCGTCTTGGCCTTAGGATACGTTTCACAGAGCCATCGGCCCATGCCGATCGCCTGAGCACCTTGTCCTGGGAACAGAATGCCGACAGATTTCATCACCAAAGGGCGCCGTTTAGCTGTCTTCGTGCTCCACCACAGTACGGCCCTGATAGTATCCGCACTTAGGGCAGATCGTGTGGGTCGGCACTGCAGTGCTGCACTGCGGGCAATAGCTGATCTGACGCTTTTTCACATGATCGTGAGAGCGTCTGTTACCAGTACGACTGTTGGAATGTTTGCGTTTAGGGACAGCCATCGCTGTTTTCGTCCGGTCTAGTTGCAAAAGGTTGAATTCGAGCCGCGTATCGTAGGACGATTAGTACGATTTCGTCAACGCATGAGGGCACGGTTTTTGTGAAAGCGAGTAAATACTCTCTTTGAAACCGTTAATCGGCACCAATCAGGGCTGATCTGACGGCCGTTTCCCGATCGCCATTCCCATATTGACGCGACTATCCGGCATGAAGGTGACTTCCACGCGTTCAAGCCCGAGTTCGGTAAGCTCAGCCTGAATCGCCTCAAGCGTCCACATTCCGCCCTGACCGGTTTCCAGTTCCAGCTTGAGTGCTTCAACACATTCGGACATATCTGGCTTTGCCGGTCCCCGAAACAGGTCGATCACGACCAACTTGCCGCCGAAAGTGAGCGCATCAACCGCTTTGGTGAGCAGTTTCCGCCCCTCTTCAGGCCCCACGCACCCCAACCGCTGAGCAACCAGAACGATATCAAATTTGGATTCCCCAAGATCAACTTCAGCGGGTTCAGCCTCGATCGTCTGAAAACGGTCACCCAAACCGATCGAATCAGCGGTACTCTGAGCCGCCTTGAGGGCCGCAGCCCGGTCGACGCCCGTTATCTTCGATTTAGGGTCACGATGGGCCATTGCGGAACTCCAGACAGCCGAACCGCAGCCAAGATCCAAAATGGTTGGCCCACTCACTTCCTCATCACCGCCCAAATCCAGCATTTCTGCTGCCTGCATTGCCGCCGGCGTGTGAACCCACTGAGTCGCCGCCAAAGCATTCATGAAAGCCTGATCATCAGCTTCTGGTTCTCCCGTTCCGCGAACGTGGCCGACCAAACGATTCCAAGTGGCGTCACCAAGATCGTCATCGTATTGGCACAGCAGATGGGCAACCCGAGAAAGGGCGTAGTCATCACCATACTTCTCGATGATACTGGTTGCGACCAACGCGTCGAGCACCAACTGTGTTGCCTCGGGACGGAGCGACAAGTTTTCGCATAGCTGCTCGTGCGTGCGCTGCCCCTCACGCAGTTCCCTCAGTAGCCCCAGTTCCCGGGCGCTTCGAAACAGGTGTGCAGCAGCGTTGATTCTCATGAACTGCTGGTATTGCTCCAGAGTTCGATCTTGTGCATTCATACTGGCGACTCCTTCAACACTCAGGCATCGACGGCCCGCAAAGCGTCTATCACTGCCTTGCACCGCGTCATTGTGTGATCGAATTCATCAAATGTCAGTGACTGGTAACCATCGCTCAGAGCGGTGGGTGGGTCAGGATGGACCTCGATGATCAAACCGTCAGCACCAGCCGCGGCAGCCGCAACCGCCATATCAGGCACCATGTAAGCATGTCCCGTCCCGTGACTTGGATCGATGATGATTGGCAAATGCGTCTTGCGATGTAAATAGGACACACTCGCTAGTGGCAAGGTAAATCGGGTATGACCCTCGAATGTTCGAATGCCTCGCTCGCACAGCATGACCTGATCGTTCCCTTCGTTCAGGATGTACTCGGCAGCCAGCAATAACTCGTCCATCGTCGCCGAGGGCCCACGTTTGAGCAAAACCGGCTTGCCGGCAGCCCCCACGGCCTCGAGCAAGCGGTAGTTCTGCATATTCCTTGCACCAACCTGCAGGACATCGGCATAGCGTGCGACCAAATCGACGTCGGCTGTCCCCATCACTTCGGTGAAAATGGCAAGATTTGTTTCATCTCGGGCTGCGGCCAGCATTTTCAGACCATCCTCTTTGAGGCCCTGGAAACTGTAGGGACTTGTTCTCGGCTTGAACGCACCCCCACGAAGACCCGTTGCTCCGGCCGCTTTCACCGCCCTGGCCGTGGTCAGAATCTGTTCTTCGTTCTCCACACTGCAAGGACCGGCGACAATACCAACCTCACCAGCACCGGCAACAAAATCCAGCACGCGAATCTGACTGGCTTCCTGCTGTACCTCGCGGCTTGCCATTTTGTAGGGGGCCGCTATCGGTACCACTGCCGAAACGCCTGCACTGCTTTCGATCGATTCTTTGAAGTGCTCACGCTTGTCACCAATGGCAGCAACAACCGTCCGCTCCGTTCCGACAATCACATTTGCCTTCAGTCCCATGCTCTCAACTCGCTGAACCGTCGCCTCGACTTGGGCGTCTGTTGCATTGGGCTCCATCACAACAATCATTATCTCACCTGGGGTAAACGTATCTTCTTGGACGCATTGGAAGTGGAACCTGTTCAGATTCCCGAGCAGTTCCGGGGACAGTTCTGGGACAGGTAGTTGCAGCGTCTCGCCATTGATCCATTGCAGTCAGACACCATCAGAACGCGAACGCGAACGAATGTCACCGGGGCTTCTTTTAGAATCGTCATCGGCAAGAGCAGGTCAGCGAATCATCTGACCCATTCGCTGGGTGCCTACAGCTCAAAAAACGCCCTCAGCAACGCGAAGCTGACGAAATCAAGACTGCCCCCTCAATTGCTGCCTGAATTGAGTTGCATGCGCCAAAACAGATACCTGGTTCGAGCAACCGGCTACCAGACGGGCTGGATCAACTGGATAGTGCAATCCCGCAAATCAACGGGTCACCCGGGCAGACATGTTGCAGGCAGACGACGAACGCCAGCCAACCCCACGACCCACGGTGGGGTCCACAGAGCAGATCCGACGTGTGACTCG